>Ga0315309_1001818_pt1 | contig 12680 bp, 22 predicted proteins | sample TDP4_MG_FD_203080 | JGI IMG/M metagenome (GOLD analysis project Ga0315309, IMG submission 203080) | Freshwater sediment microbial communities from Lake Towuti, South Sulawesi, Indonesia - TDP4 | ecosystem: Environmental > Aquatic > Freshwater > Lake > Sediment | place: Indonesia: South Sulawesi...
TAACCTTCACCACAACATCGCCTACGACCACGTATGAGGCATCGACCACAAGCGGATCATCAACGGAGACATCGTCCGAGTTTGTGACTACGACGCTCACGACGACTTCTGGCACGACCACATCCACGGTCACATCGCCGACAACGACCTATGTGACAGCCACCACGAGCGGTACAACAACCTACAGCACGACAGAATATTCTACAGCCGTCACCTCTACAACGAGCGGAACCACGACCAGCGAATCGACGTCAGGAACGACGACATTTACGACAACCACTCCCACAACGACATACGTTACCTCTTCAACGTCGGGATCTACGACGTTCACGACGACTACACCCACAACCTCTCAATTGGCCACAACTACCAGCGGGACGACGACGTTTACCACAACATTATATTCGAGCGTAGAAACTACGACGACTAGTGAGACGTCAACATTCATAACAACTTCGGGTACGACGACGTTCACTACCACGACGCCTACTGCAACGCAAGAAACAGCATCTACATCAGGCACGACCACGTTCACTACGACCAGCGCAACTACGACCTACGTTACATCGACCACGAGTGGGACTACGACTTTTACGACTACACTATATTCTACGGCTGAGACAACCACAACGAGCGGTACTACCGCTTTTACTGTCACAGACTTTGGGACTTTCACAACTTCAACTACGTCAGGCACTACGTTTTCTTCAACTTCGTCTGGCACAACCACTTTCACAACAACGACCCCTACGACTAGCCAGATTACGACAACTACGTCTGGGACTACAACATTTACGACTACAAGTGCAACAACAACTTATCTCACAAGTTTGACTAGTGAAAGTACCACATACCAGGTCACGGAATCAGGGACTTTTACAACTACTTCAACGAGCGGAACTACAACTTACGAATCAACAAGTGGAACTACGGCATTTACCACTACAACGCCTACTACAACATATGTCACCTATACAACCTCAGAATCGACAACGTTTACTGTGACTACGCCTACGACTTCACAACTGACAACCACTACGAGCGGTACTACGACATATACGACGACCGAGTACACGACGGTTGAGACGACGACGACCAGTGATACTTCTACATTCATAACTACCTCAGGCACTACCACGTTTACTACTACAACTCCTACGACTAGCCAACTGACGACTACAACCTCAGGAACGACCACGTTTGAGACCACAAGCGCGACCACGTCGTACATCACATCGACCACAAGCGGGACAACTACTTTTACTTCAACAGAATACACAACGGCGGCAACATCAACTACCTCGGGCACTACGACCTATACGGTTACTGAGAGCGGCACGTTCATCACAACCGCGACGAGCGGGACGCTCACGGATACTTCTACGTCTGGCACAACCACGTTCACGACAATTTCGCCGACGACAACATACGTCACCTCAACTACGTCTGGCACGACCACGTTCACAACGACGACACCGACAACAACCCATTTGACCTCTACGACATCCGAGACAACTACTATCCTAATTACCACGACGGTCGAGACCACGACTACCACAACCTCTGGCACGACCACCATTTCGCCATTGACCACCGAATCGACATCCGCCACATCAACCATAGAGACAACGGTGGAGACCACGACTACCACAACCTCTGGCACTATCACAATAAATCCATTGATGACAACCTCTACATCGGGCACTAGCACGATTACGAGCGATACGACAACGACTTTGGGAACAACTACCATTACGAGCAGTACGGAGACGACTTCTGGGACAAGCACCATCACCAGCGTTACGACAACAACCTCTGGCACAACGACTATTACGTCAAGTACAACCACCACTTCTGACACAACCACAATCAGTCCTCTGACGACCGAGTCTACGTCTGGAACTTCCACGATTCTGACAACCGTTGAGACTACGGCCACCTACACATCTGGCACTACGACCATCAGTCCCTTGACCACAGTTTCGACATCTGAAACAAATACGATTTCGCCGTTGACCACGATTTCAACTTCAGGAACGAGCATCATCAGTCCGTTGACCACGGTCTCTACATCTGGTACAACTACAATTACAAGTTGGACAGTTACAACTTCTGGAACAACGACAATAACATCGAGCACCACCACAACTTCAGGAACTACCACAATTAATCCACTTACCACCATCTCAACGTCTGGTACAACGACGATCACAACTACCACGCCGACCACGTTACAGGTTACTACGACAACAGAATCGACTTCTGAGACCACGACTTTCACGACTACTACGCCTACCCTGTCTCAACTGACCACAACGACTTCGGGCACGACAACCATCACAACTACTACGCCAACCACGTTGCAAGTAATCACGACCACTGAGTCAACATCTGAGACTACGACCTTCACGACCACTACACCAACCACGTCTCAAATAACTGAATCAACTTCGGGTACAACGACCATCGAGACTACTTCTCCGACCACTACGCTACAGGTAATCACGACCACCGAATCAACCTCTGGGACTTTGACTTTTCCAACTACCACGTCAACGATAGTTCAGGTAATCACAACAACCGAATCGACCTCTGGCACAACGACTTTCACAACAACTACGCCTACTTCCACCGAATTGACCTACACTACATCAGGCACGACTATTGAGACTGCTTCTATCAGTTCGACTTCAACATCCGACACGAGCATTTCAACAGTTTCTATCAGTTCAACATCCACGTCTGGAACGAGTATTGAAACAGTTTCGATCAGTAGCACTTCTACTTCTGGAACGAGCATCGAGACGGTTTCTATCAGCAGCACATCCACCTCTGGAACTAGCACGACCACGTCTGGCACGACGAGTTCAACAAGCACTTGGGCTTCAAGCACAACAAGTGCTCGCACAAGTTTAACAACCGGAACATCAAGAACAAGAACAACCTCATTTACACGGACGGTCACAACGAATATATACGTCAGTTACACTTGGACTTGGACGGTTCCTTGGAGCACCACGAGAACGGACGAACAAACAATCACCACATGGACTCTATCCCCTGGGACTTACCCCCCAACAACAATTACTTGGCTATGGACAAGTTATGGCTATACGACGATTCGTTCAACATTCACAAGTACAGGTGGTGCTATTTCAACCAGCGGGACAACGACCATTATAAGTAGCACATCTACATCGGAAACAAGTTTGGAAACTGTTTCCACAAGCAGTACATCCACTTCAGGTACAAGTTTGGAAACCGTCTCTATAAGCAGTACCTCGACTTCAGGTACAAGTTTGGAAACTGTCTCTATAAGCAGTACATCAACTTCGGGTACGAGCCTAGTTACAGTCTCAACCAGTGGAACAACCACTTTTCCCACCAGCACCTACTATTCCACTGCGATTACAGAAACTACAAGTGGAACTACAACAATTACTACTACCACGCCAACTACATTAGAAGTAATCACGACAACTGTAACTACTAGCGGAACAACAACCATCACGACTACCACGCCTACCACATCTTATATAACCACAACAACGCCCTCAACGTCTGGCACTACAACGTTTACGACGACACTTTATTCCACGGCCGCAACGGTTACGACTAGCGGTACAACGACGATCACAACTACCACGCCTACCACGTTACAGGTTACTACGACAACAGAATCGACTTCTGAGACCACGACTTTCACGACCACGTTCTATTCCACGGCCGCAACGGTTACGACTAGCGGTACAACGACGATCACAACTACCACGCCTACCACATCACAAGTAACCACGACTACTGAATCAACATCGGGTACGACGACAATTACTTCAAGCACTGTTTCGACCTCTGGTACGAGCACCATCAGTCCTCTGACAACCGTGTCCACATCTGATACAAGTACAATTAGCCCGCTGACTACAGAATCTACATCTGGAACAACCACCATTACAAGCAGCACGGAAACTACTTCGGGTACAACAACAATCACAAGCTGGACCGTCACAACCTCTGGCACCACGACGATCACCAGCAGCACTGTCTCAACGTCTGGCACCACGACGATACTTGCCACCCCTGAGACCACAACTACAACAACCTCTGGCACCACGACGATCACGAGCAGTACTGTTACAACCTCTGGTACAAGTACCATCAGTCCTCTGACGACCATATCCACGTCTGAAACTAGCACCATATCGCCGTTGACCACCACAACGACCTCTGGAACCACCACAATTGAACCCTTGACAACGGTGTCCACATCCGGCACAAGCACCATCGAGCCTTTGACCACGGAGAGCACTTCTGGCACTACAACAATCACGAGCAGCACAGTTTCCACTTCTGGTACAGCGACGATACTTACCACGCCGACTACCACGACGACGGCTACGTCTGGCACCACCACGATCACTAGCAGTACTGTAACGACTTCTGGGACGACTACGATACTCACGACGACGGAAACCGTTACAACTACTACCACGACATCGGGTACGACGACTTTCACAACTACTGAATTAGAGACGGTGGCTACGACTACAACCTCTGGAACTACGACCTTCACGACTATTGAATCAGGAACCTTCACAACAAGCACGACTACTGGCACGACCACAGAAACATCCACATCAGGAACAACCACCTTTACGACAACAAGTCCTACCACAACTTACATTACCGACACCACATCAGGAAGCACGACGTTTACAACGACTTCTCCAACCACAACTTACATAACATCAACGACCAGTGGCTCTTCAACATATACGGTTACCGAAAGCGGAACATTCACAACCAGTACGACAAGTGGCACCTCTGAGTTTACGACCACGTTATACTCAACAGCTTCAACCGAATCGACAAGCGGAACATCAACATCAATAACGACATCAGGTACCACCACATTCACCACAACGACGCCGACGACATCGTATCTTACATCAACCACTTCAGAAACTAGTGAATTCACTACCACACTGTATTCAACAGGTTTAACCTCGACAACTTCAGGCACCACCACCTACACCACGACCGAATACAGTACAGCGTCCACTGTATCAACAAGCGGGACAACAACAATATCTTCAACATCAGGCACCACTAGTTTTACCACAACGAGTCCGACTACGACTTACCTTACATCGACAACGTCAGGGTCAACGACGTTCACTTCAACTGAGAGCGGAACCTTCACCACAACTTCTACGAGCGATACTAGTGTCTTTACGACCACTCTCTATACAACCGTGGAAACCACTACAACTAGTGGTACATCGATCTCTACTTCAACCTCAGGTTCTACGACATTCACAACTACGAGCCCGACAACGACTTATCTTACCTCAACGACATCAGGAACGACAACCTTTACAACTACTACTCCAACAACCAGTCAACTTACCACTGCTACCAGCGGTACAACAACTTACACGGTTACAGAGAGCGGAACATTCGAGACTACAACAACAAGCGGTGCATCTACATTTACAACAACGCTGTACTCGACGGCTTCTACTGTAACGACCAGTGGGACATCAATATCTGAAACGACGTCTGGAACTACGACATTTACAACTACGACACCTTTTACGTCATATGTTACATCCACAACATCGGGGACAACAACTTTCACAACTACAGAACAATCTATCGTGACGACAACCACCACGAGCGGAACTACAACTTACTCAACGACTGAGTATACGACGGTTGAGACGACGACGACAAGCGGCACCACAACCGAAACCTCTACGTCAGGAACCACCACGTTCACGACCACGACTCCGACCACATCATATGTGACTTCGACGACGAGCGGCAGCACGACATATACGACGACCGAGTTGGAGACGCAGACCGGCACGAGTACGTCTGGGACGACGACGCACTCTACCACATCACCGACAACGACTATCACGGCGTCTACAACATCTGGTACGACGAGCTTCACGACGACCGAGTACGGTACGTTCGCAACCACCACGACGAGCGGCACAACCACAATCGATCCCTTGACCACCGTATCCACGTCTGGTACGAGCACGATCAGTCCTCTGACAACCGTATTCACATCTGATACGAGCACAATTAGCCCGCTGACTACAGAATCTACATCTGGAACAACCACCATTACAAGCAGCACGGAAACTACTTCGGGTACAACAACAATCACAAGCTGGACCGTCACAACCTCTGGCACCACGACGATCACCAGTAGCACCGTATCCACGTCTGGTACGAGCACGATCAGTCCGTTGACGACCGAGTCTACGTCTGGTACGAGCACCATCGAGTCCTTGACCACGGTCACAACGTCTGATACAAGTACGATCAGTTCACTGACGACCACATCGACGTCTAAGACTAGCACCATATCGCCGTTGACCACCACAACGACCTCAGGAACAACGACCATAACTAGCAGTACAACTACAACCTCTGAAACAAGCACGATTTCTCCACTGACTACAACCTCTACATCAGGGACATCAACAATCAACTCTTTGACAACGACAACAAGCTCAGGCACTTCTACGATTACTCAAGAGGTTACAACCACAACGACCACTACCTCGGGGACTAGCACAATCAGCCTCTTGACCACTGAATCAACCTCTGGTACGAGCACGATCAGTCCGTTGACGACGGAGACGACGTCCGGTACGACTACTATTACGTCAGACACGACCACCACTTCTGGCACGACGACGATACTTACCACGCCCATTACCACGACGACGACTACGTCTGGCACAACTACGATCACAAGCAGCACTATAACGACTTCTGGTACGAGTACGATGCTCACGACGCTAGAAACTGTTACGACGACTACCACCACATCTGGTACGACGACCTTCACAACTACCGAATTAGAAACAGTGACCACGATTACAACCTCTGGAACTACGACCTTCACGACTACCGAATCAGGAACCTTCACAACAAGCACGACTACTGGCACAAGCACTGAAACATCTACGTCAGGTACGACGACCTTCACAACAACTAGCCCAACGACCACCTACGAGACAAAGAGTACGAGTGGTACGACGACATTCGCCACAACAAGCCCTACAACAACCTACGAGACTAGTGCAACCAGTGGGACGACGACCTACCTGATAACTGAGAGTAGTACGCTGACCACTACAAGCACATCGGGCACAACCACGTTTACTACGACTCTCTTTTCCACGGCAGAAACCGTGACCACATCAGACACAACAACCGACATAAGCACTTCAGGCACAACGACATTCGAGACGACAAGCCCGACGACAACCTACATTACCGACACCACGTCGGGAAGCACGACGTTTACTACGACTTCTCCGACCACAACCTATGTAACATCTACAACATCTGGTACGACGAGCTTCACGACGACCGAGTACGGTACGTTCGCAACCACCACGACGAGCGGCACAACCACATACACGACTACCCTCTGTACTACAGCCACGACCACAACCACATCGGGGTCATCCACGTTTACGACGACACTGTATTCAACGGCGATCACGACTACAACAAGCGGTACACTCACTACTATGAGCACTTCAGACACGACCACATCTACAACCACCAGTCCGACAACGACCTATGTGACAAAGACGACCAGTGGGAGGACTAGCTACACCACCACTAAATCATCAATCGTGACCACCACCACGACGAGCGGAAGTAGTACGATCACATCAACAGGTTATTCCACTGTGACCATCACAACTACCTCTATCAGGAGGATCACAGCCTATAGTACAAGGAAATCTACGACAACCAGCCCAACGACAACGTATCTTACTACAATGACAAGGGGCACTACAACCTACAACACAACGCAGTCAAGAATACTCGTGATCATCATTCAACCGCCTGTCATTCATGGCATAGCGATTGTTTCCCGTGACATTAACATTGATCCTTTCGTTTTTTCGGCTGGAGGTTTTCAGCCTGTAGCCCGTGTGGATGTTGCTGTGATATTAGCCATTCTTCCTAAGTACGGCAGTAGTGATTCTTTGAACTTCACCTTAACCTATTGGTTGAATCTACCTGATGGCACTAGCCTACCAAAATATGTTGAGTCGCATGTTCAAAAGTACGGTGAAACCGTAACATACACACTAACCATTCCAATTCCAGCCCCAGGCGACTACACTTTCGTTGCGCAAGCTTCTGCCCCAAACATGGTTTCAGGACCTGCTTCACAAAAATTCACAGTTTCATTCGTAACTTTCTATTTAGGGACTTTCCTCATCGTTGCTATAATTGCCGCCTTTAGCATAGTCGGCGTGACTTTTTTAACGAAAAGAAAAAGAGAGAAGAAAAGAAGACGAATGAGAAGTTTTTAGGTATAACCTGTCTTAATATTATACCTAATACAAGTGTGATGTAGTTACTCCTCTAATGGATGAGACATCGGATGCGAATCAACATCATTCACATGGGGTTCCTTTACAGCGGTGGCGGAGAACGCGTCGTCCTAGAACAAACACATCGGCTTCGTGAACGTGGTCACGAAGTCAAACTCTTTAGCCCTATAATCCGATGGCAAAGGTCTTTCCCTGATAGATTGAGGGAAGTCCATCCCGAAAGAATTGTCCCACCCTTTCCTTTTCCTTTCCCTTTCCGAGAAGCTTCTGCTATGCTTGCGTCTTCCGTTATACCATTTCGATTCAAAGAGATCGCTGATTGTGATGTTCTGCTTTGTCACTCGCAGCCGAGTATGTGGATAGGGTATCAAATCAATATGAAGTTTGAAACGCCCTACGTTGGTTACTTGCATCAACTTACGACATTCATCCACAAACGGCCCGAAGCGGCAGGAAATTGGGCAAGTAAGGGTGACTTTCTGGTGCTCGATGGTCTGCTAGGGGTGTTTGGTCGTCGCGTGGCGAGACAACTTGATAGGCTATGCCACTTGCACGCCAATCGCTTGATATTCAACAGCAACTGGACTAGATCGCTTTTTGAGAAGGAGTATGGAGTTAGTGGAGATGTGTGTTATCCCGCCGGACCAACCTTCGTACATAAGCATGACGTTTCATCTTCGCGTTCAAATATGATCATAACTGCAAGCCGGCATTATCCGTGGAAGCGGATAGATATTGCGTTCCAAATTCTAAAGCAATTGGATGACCCCGCGCCTCTCTTGGTTGTTGCTGGTGAATTCACACCACACACCATAATTCTGAAGCAAATAGCAAAGAATATGGGACTGACAGACAAGGTAAACTTCACAGGGTTCATCTCAGACGAGGAATTGTCTTGTCTATATTCAAGTTCCTTGGCCTATGTTCAAACAAGCATCCGCGAACCCTTTGGCTTGTGCGTACACCCAGACACTCAAATTTTCACAAGAGGTGGGGTGAAACGTGCTATCGATATTGAGAGAGGAGACGATGTAATAGCTGTTGATGGGCAATGGCATACAGTATATGCGAAAAGAGTGAGACCCAACAACACACCGTTGATTGGAGTTGTGCCTTGGAGTTTTAACATTCCGACCCTAGTAACGAGAAACCATCCATGCTATGCAATTTTGCGGGAGAAGAAAGAGAAATTTAAAACTGCCACGAGAAAGGAACCAAAATGGGTCGCTGCACATCGTCTAAAAAAAGGGGACTTACTGGTATATCCTACATTAAAGATTCCTAAACGAAAAGCACAGCCTTTACTTTTAAAAAGTTACACAAAAGGAATCACGGAAAACGGGACTTTCATGCCAATTTCCGTTAACCGATACGGCGGATCTCATAGAATATTAAATGCGAATAAGCTACCTGAACAACTCAAGCTGACGGAAAGTTTGGCATATCTCTTTGGTCTATATGTGGCTAAAGGATATGCGCTAGAGAACGGGGTCGTGGCTTTTGCAATTTCGCAAAAAGAAGAGAAATTAACACAAAGAATAAAAGACATAGTAAAGAGTGAACTTGGATTAAATTTGACGATTCGGAATCGTGAGAATGGCCTAAAGCGTGAGATCTATGTGTGTAGTTCTCCATTAGCAAGAATGCTTAGAAGCTTATTTGGTATGAATGCTCGAGAGAAACATTTCCCAACGAATTGGCTGACTTTGCCTAATAATCTGGTCAGATGTCTTCTTGAAGGGCTCTTTGTGGGAGATGGTTGCATTTACGATGGAGACCTTATATTCAGAACTGCCTCGTCGACGCTAGCTAACCAAGTTAAGTTCCTTCTTCTAAAATTGAGGCGTTTTCCCTTTTCTTTTCGTCAGAAAGGAGAAAGCAAGAGAAAGAATCGTATTTACGATTTCCTCATTCCACTGCGACCGTCAGGGAAAAGAAAGTCCAAGCTCGGTAGTGCTTTCGTTTTCTTGCCAATAAGAAATGTTGAAACAGTTCCATATGAAGGAAATGTAGTTGATTTGGGTGTTGAAGGCGCGAGTAGTTTCTGTGGGGAGTCCATTTTACTTCATAATAGCCCGCTAGAGGCTCAGTCCTGCGGGACGCCAGCCGTCGTGTGGGGAGATGCGGGGGTTAAGGAAACGGTTCTTGATGGAGAAACTGGTTTCCATGCTCAACCCTACGACGTTGGAGACTTCGCAGCCAAACTTCAACTTATTCTCAAAGATGAAGTAAGATGGAGAAAGATGTCTAAAGAGGCACGAATTTGGGCTGGCTCTTTCACTTGGGATAAACACGTTGATACTCTGGAAGGTATTTTGGATGAAGAAAGACGATGAGATCGTGGTCTTGAAAAAGGAAGGTCGTATTAAGTTGAATTTAGGATGTGGAGTTGACCAATGGGGAGATCTTAGAATAGACTTAGTTCCTACAAGTTCAACCAATCTTGTCGCTGACGCACAGCGATTGCCATTGCGTGATGCAACCGTAAGCGAAGTAAGGGAAACGAATCTTTTCGAGCATCTTCCAAATCCAGCGCAACATCTTCTTGAAGTTAAGCGTGTTCTACGAAAGAATGGCGAGCTTACCCTTATTACCGACAATGCTGCTTGCGTCAAGTATTATGTGCTACGAACGCATACGGGAGGATACCGTAAACATGGTGGCAAAGACGTTCACTACGCCCTTTTCACAATGGAACACATTAGGAACCTGTTCGAATACGTTGGGTTCGTGGTCGTTGAAATCAGATATATTGATACTGATTACTTCACACGCTTCTTTGATTGGATGGTGCGTCTGTTTGTTCCGTCACTGTCGTATCCTCGAATTTACGCACGGGCTAGGAAACCTTGAGTTTTGATGGAGGAATGGAATAATGAAAATTAGGGTTGAATTTGACTTCAGTTGGTATTGGCCGAGAATCAAGGCTGCGGTGTATAGAAATCCTTGGATATTTCTGTTCCTCTCATTTCTATTTGCAACCCATATGATCCAAATAGCTTTTCCGTCAGACGGTTCAATGATCTTTGATGAAGCCCACTACGTTCCAGCAAGTTTGGAGACGCTCCAAGGAGTTGCTGCTAATGCAGAACACCCGCCATTGCCGAAAATCATCGGAGCCATCGGCATAGCATTGTTTGGAAACAACTGGTTCGGGTGGCGTTTTCCTCAGGTTCTTATGCAAATCGCTGCTCTGTACATCTTCTACCTGATCGGACGGAGATTTCTTGGCGATCCTTGGGCTTTAGGTGCAACGATGTTGCTTGGTTTGGATACAGTGTTCTTCATTCACGGCGGTGCGTTGTTGATTGATATGCCAGCGTTTTTGTTTGGTTTCTTGGGATTCGAGCTCTATTTCAGGAAGCACTATTGGATGTCTGCGACTAGCATGGGTCTGGCATTTCTGTCGCGGGAGATGAGCCTGTTCTATTTCTTGGTTTTGGCAGTGTACCATTTGGGTGCGAATTGGAGCTGGAAGGCACCTAAGACTATGAAGCCCGCCTTGAAGCTCGGTATAAAATACACATTATTGACTTTGCTCGTCTTTGGAAGCACACTCTGGGCATACGATCTAGCTTATAAACCAGCTATGTCTACTAGCGTGACGAATTATGTCAACGCAAATATCGTCCTTGGACCGAACGGCACCGCAGTCACAACAATCTACACGACATTTCAGAGTACGAGCAAAGATATCATCTGGAATCCAATCAAACACCTCGAATTTATATATCGCTATCATGGGCCGGAGGGCATGAACTTCATCAACATGACGTATGCACCCTACTTGTACGCGTGGAACTGGATACTGCCGGTAGATCCGTTCAATTCCCCCACATACTACCGCGTGGATGTCACCGTGTCTCAAGGCCCAATCACAATGCACTATGTTCCGATCTGGTATCAGGCGCAAGCAAACTTGGCGTTGTGGTACGCGATTTGGCCTGCTATTATAGGCTTGGCTTGGGCGTTCATACAGAAACGCAAAAACCTGACAGCGCTGTTCTTGGCGGTCGGTATCGCAGCTAATTTCTCGCCTTGGCTCCTCCTCAGCCTGCTGGTGAGAAGGATAGGGTTCAACTACTACATGATATACACGTTGCCGTTTATTGCGTTGGCCGTTGCGTTCACGTGGCGTGAGTTGCCGGATAAGTACGGTAAAGCAATTCTCGCCCTGAATGTTCTAGCCGCCCTAGCCTTTTTCCTGTATTTCTTCCCCATTCATCCCATGCCTTGATCGCAGATCGATCGATGTATCTGAGATACGATATGTCTTGTTTTGTACAAAACTCTTTC
>Ga0315309_1001819_pt1 | contig 12677 bp, 11 predicted proteins | sample TDP4_MG_FD_203080 | JGI IMG/M metagenome (GOLD analysis project Ga0315309, IMG submission 203080) | Freshwater sediment microbial communities from Lake Towuti, South Sulawesi, Indonesia - TDP4 | ecosystem: Environmental > Aquatic > Freshwater > Lake > Sediment | place: Indonesia: South Sulawesi...
AGATCGCCAGCTTTCCCCAGAACGAGTGGGTTCATATCACCCTTACCCTCAAGGACCTCGGAGCCTGGCGCCAGATCATTCGCACCATCCGAATCGGAGGCTACACCCCCGGCACATACTACGTGGACAACCTGCGATTCGTATTCAACATACCCGAGTTCGCAGTCTGGGCGGCGACCATCCTGCTGATCTGTGCGCGGTCCTCAACAAGCAAGTGGCAGCCAAGGAACAGGAGGTGACAAACACATGAAGAGATCAGTACCGATGGCCATCAGCCTGATCCTGCTAATTGCAGCGCTAATGCTTGTAGGCGGCATGGGCAAGCCTCCAGGAAGCGGTGCCAGTCACAGAGCCCAGTTCGAATTCCAAGTGCTCCTGGGCGGATTGAGCACTGATCCACCAACGCCGTCCTTCGAGGCATACGACTACAACTGGGAAGGGAACCAGCGTGACAAGATTGACTGGAGCAGCGGACGGATTCAGACATCGACGGTGACCGACTTTTCGGCGAATGACGACAATGGCAATCCGCTCCTGGATATCCTTGGTGGGACGTTCTCGAGTGTTGAGATCGAGAGCTTCAACAGGAACCTGAAGCGCCCCTTCTTCTGCGTCGCCTTCAGAGGACCGAGGGAGGGGGAGATGTACTGCGTGTCGACCCACAACTCCGATGGCGTCAACGTCTGGTGGGGCACAATAGTCTCCATGACCTACCATGCCACGGGCTTGGGCAGTTGGACAGTAGTCCTTGAGGACACCCCCGTCTATGATATCAGCGAAACTCCTGGAGGGTCGATCGGTCTCATTGGCCGGATCGATGCAACCCTAGTCATCACCCGGGTCGAAAGGATACAGTGAACCCTTGCCTCCCCTTGGTGGGATCCATTTCTGGATGGGAGCAACTGGCGTACAAGTCTAGGTCAGCAAGCGTCTTGTTGGCAGAGGAAAGCTAGCGACTAGCAACCCTAATTAGCCTCACCCCTTGTGAGGTGCACAGGGTGAGTGGGTCGATTGGATGCGCGGAGATTCGAACGAGGTGCCCTGTGGGTCGTGAGGATCGATCCGGGAGAGGACGTCCTTGCCTCCCTGAAGAGGTTTATCACGCAAAAGGCGATCAAGCAAGGTGCCGTGGTCTGCGGATATGGCACGCTGTCCAAGGCAAGGCTGCACTGGGTATTGCACAACCGTTTCCCGCCAGAGAACAGGTTCCAGGAACGGGAAGGTGGCATCGAGCTCCTCAGCATGAACGGGCTGATCGTGGAGGGTCAGCCGCACATACACTTCACGGCATCCACCCCAGATGGAGCGTTCGGTGGCCACCTTGAGGAAGGGTGTATCTGCTACATCCTATGCGAGGTTGGCGTGGTCGAGCTTCGCGGCCCGCAGATGAGCAGAGAGATCACAGCCGTAGGCTGCGACGCAGACGGACATGCGGTCAAGCTCCCGCAGCTGCGCTTCCCGAGCAAGGACAGCTGAGGTGCTGAGCGATGGTGAATCTGTACGACAAGATCTTCGGCTGCATAGCCGCCTCCCACATAGGCTCGGCCATGGGTGCCCCCGTGGAAGGCTGGGACAGGGACCGCATAGCCAAGGAGCACGGCACTCTAGACAGGCTGCTACCCTACGAACACTACCGCAATGGCTGGATTCGCCCGCCCGGGACCACCGAGGACGGGATCGAGCGACAGAAGCTGATGCTCACGGCCATAATCGAAAAGCAGGACCGGGTCACCGCCGAGGATGTGGTCAGGATCTGGCTCAGGGACATCAAGCCCCAGTCCGACGGCATGGTCTCTGAGCCCTTCGAGAAGACGTTGCTGGCAATGGCCCGCGCTGGGATACCTGCACAGCACATCGGCAGGTACTGCCCATGGGACGGCCTCGTGACCATGTCGCGGTCCTGCCACGGCATTGGCATCATCAACGCATGCGACCCGGAGGGGGCCGTGAGGGACATCTACGATGTGGGCCTTCTATACAACACGCTGGTCGGTGACGGCCTGAAGTGGGCGGCTGTTGTGGCCGCTGGCCTGGCGAGTGCCTTTTCACCCGGGTCCACGGTTGAATCGGTGACCCAAACGGCCCTTGGCGTGGCACACGAACGCGTGCGCCGCGAGCTGGTCCGTGGGCTGGAGATTGCCGATCGTTGCCAGGAAGCATCCTCCATGAGGGATGCCTTCTATGAGATCTACAACGGCAGGGGTACGCCCTATGCCCAGTCCTGGGCCAACGAGGTCGTGTCGAAGGCCTTTGCCGTGTTCAAGGTAACAAGAGGTGACCCCTGCGGCGCCATACTGGCCTCGGTGAACTTCGGCCGGGACACGGACTGTCTGGCAGCGATATCGGGGGGACTGGCCGGGGCACTCTCAGGGGGGAGTACCCTGAGGGCGGAATGGATAGGTCAGGTGGACGAGGCCACCAAGAAGAACATCTACACAAACTCGCAACGCACGCTGAAGGAGACTGCGGACGGGCTGCACCGAGCCTTGCTGGCACGCCTTGAGAAAGGGAGGAGATGGGCGGACGCACTCAGCGGGCAGGTGGGATCGCCCAGCTGAACTCCTCCCTCGGGAACGGCAGAAGGTCGAATTTCCGGCCGCTCTTTGGCGGCCTGTGGAAGAGGACCCAGTCTGCATAGTCCAGAAGTGCCCGAATATCCTCCGGGCCCTGGGCATGCCCGCCCTGTCGGAAGTGAATTGCATTCCTCTGCCCAACGCCCAGCCAGTCAAACACGGGCTGTGCCGCAACGAACATGTGCTGCGTTCCCAGCGGATTGGCCCAATGGTCTTCAAGCGCCTCGGTCGATATGACAGCTCGCGGAGCAACAAGCGCCCTGAGGAAGTGCTGGTCAAAGGGCAATCTATTCTCCCTGCCCACGAAGCCTGCGAGACGGGGATGGAACCAGTAGTGGAAGTTCCTCAGGATGTCCTCAAGCCTCTCCGCTCCCTGGCCCAGAATGCGGTATGAGCCGGCGCCCCCGGTGCCGGAGCCGTTTGGCGCAGCCAGGGCAATCCTTTCATCCAAAGCCCCAGCGAGCAGGGCCGTCTTCCCACCCCTGGAGTGTCCCGTGAAGGCGATCCTTGCATGATCGACTGTGTCAAGTGTCAGAAGGTAGTCGACGACCCGCATGCCGCCCCATGCCCACGCCGCGAGGGTCCCCCAGTCGAACTTGGGGTAGACTGGATGCACCCCGTCGCTTCTGTCCGGGCCGTCAAAGTCAAGGTCATGGCGGTTGTACTCGGCAAGGATGTACCCGCGTTCCACGATCTCCTGTGCGATGGCGGTCTGGCCCAGATCTCGGTCGTTCCTCAGGATGACCGGGAAGGGTCCTCGCCCGTTGGGGACAAGCATGCTGAGCCGGATCCTGATGGCATGGCTTCGCCCCGTCGTGAGGGTGATGCGCTTCTCGATTGCGGTTCCTGCGTACACTGGCATAGAGGATGTCTCAGAAACGGCGGTTTCCTCAGTTGAAGTGGGTACGCGTCCGTACTGGTAGTGAAGCATCATTGCCTTGATCTGTTCTCGCCGTGTTGCCCAATCCCTGCGACTCCGGACCCTCGTCCCGTCGTTCAACATGAACGGATCCGGCAGACCTTCGACTACCGGCAAGTCCTCTGCTAGCGGGAAATCCGTGGCCGCATCCTGATGTCGACGAGCCTTCGGGAGCCGTCGCGTCGCCACTCTTGAGCCGGTCTCGCGCGTCAACCTCTTCCTCCAGTGCCACACAAACGCATAGCCCTGCGAGCGTTGTTGCGATATATAGTCATCTACGCAGGCTTCGTCAGCTAGAGGCCAGACCGGCCCAGAACGCCGAAGCACATCAAGACAGACACCAGATCTGAAAGCCACCGGAGAGCCCACAAACCACTGCGCGCAGGACTCTCCACTTCCGCGTCCGCAATGGGAAGCTGAGTTCTAGACCAGGTCCTTTGGTATCCTGGACGGCTCGTAGGCCACCGTAGGTTCCACCCCGGCAGCTCGTAGGCGTCCCACCACGCCTGGGTAGAGGAAAACGTACTCCTTCTCCGCGTTCTCTGCCAATCCATGATGGATGTCCCGAAGCCTTTCCAATAACCCCTGAAATCCCTGTTCAGAACTGAAGGAAAGCATCACGGCTGCATGGCAGGGCACACCAGCATTGGTCAGATTCCTCAGGGCATTCAACTGCAGCTCGAAGCCCTGGGGGGCAGCTCCTGTCAGCCTCGAGAACTCCTGAGGATTGGTCCCCTTGAGCGAGACCCTCACGTGCACGCGCCCGAACTCCGATAGCCTTCCAGCATACCCGGGCTCGTGGCCAAGCATGATGCCGTTGGTCTCCAGGATGAACGCGTAATCCGTCCGGTCCAGAAGCTCAAGCAGGCCCAGCATATGGGTGCTGCCGAGGGTCGGCTCGTTGCCGCTGACCCTGAGCTGCCGGTAGCCGAACCGGCGCGCACATCCGGTGAGGCTCTCAAATATCTGCGCCGGCGAGTAGAAGCTGCCGATGTTCCCGGGCCGGTCGCGGGGCGCCCCGCTCCAGCAGAAGACGCATCTCAGGTTGCAGCCGCAGCAGTCCGAGGTTGCTATCCCGCCGTACCACTTGCCTGGCCTAGCCACACGATAGTACCTTCTGAGGTCCCCCCTTACCACCAGCCTCTCCGTTTCCTTTGCAAGCTCAATTGGGTCAAAGGGCATGCGTCGCGACCGTTGCCCTGTGATGTGCCCGCATGGTTCTTAGATATGACCCAACGGCCTCACAAGGGCTGGGCAGCCGAAAGCCTTATTATGCCGGGGCCCGAGCAGGCGGCCAGATGTGACGGCGTTGGGGAGATCTCCCTTTGCGCGGCCTGTCACATTCCCAATAGCCAAAGAGGGGAGGTTCTGTTACGGGTCCGAACATGGAAGATGAGGTCCTGATGGGCATGGGAATAGAATCCGCCCGAGCCCGGCAAGGGCGATTCACGATCCTGACGCCCGGCGCGCTGGTCGAGCTTGAGGAAGGTGGCATGCTCAACGTCCGCCAGCGAATCGGTGCCGAAAGGGATCTGATCAGCTGCCAAGTGCCTCCTCACTTGGCCCCCTGGCGCATCTCCCGGCGAACGCCGTTCCGCTGCAAGCTGAACGGAAACGGGCTGGAGCTGACGATCCAGGGGGACTCGGTGTTGATCTTCGCGCCCCAGCAAAACCTGCGCCTAGCCTTCGAGGGACATTTCCAGCCCCACTATGCGCAGGAGACAAGAGGCAACCGGCTTCTGCTGGACCCGGTCGGCGGATGCGGGTTCTTCGGCATTCCCCCGAGGCCAACCGAGATCGACAGAGCCGACACACCCTCCTGGAGCCTCAAATGCCATCTGGCCCGCTGGGACGAGCTCTGGGTGTCCATCTGTCCGCCACGGCCCTTGAACCAAGAGAGGCTCTGCCAGTCCATCTCCCATGAGGGGGGGCTGGAGGACTCGTATCCCTCCGGCGACATCATCCGCAGCGCGGCCAAGCACTGCCAGATATTCGCCCTGCACTCAGGCTGGGAAAAAGATGCCCCGGACTGGGCCGAGGACCCGCCGGGGGGCGGCTATCCACATCCAAAGCCGTGGGAAACCGACGCACATGTGCCGGCCAATCCAAAGGAGTTCACAAGAGTCCGCGATCATGTCCACCAGCTCGGAATGAAGTTCGTCCCCTACCTCAGCCCATACTACTCCAATGCACCTGACGTGTTTACCGAGATGGAACGCGTGCTTGACGAATACAAGGCGGATGGCCTGTATTTCGACGGCTGGATAGGGGTAAGGGACGATTTCCGAGCGGGCTATCGGTTGATGCGCAGGGCAAGGGCCATCCTTGGAGACAGGTTGCTCTACCTTCACTCAAGCACCGAGCCCTTCGGCAACTGCAAGGTCTATCTGCCATTTGTCTACGCTTACGCCGACTTCGTCCTGAGCGGGGAGGCGGGTCGGTACGGACTGGGGCTGGAGGAGTTCCTCAGGTACTCGGTCGGCCAGCACCAGATCAGCAACTCGGTAGGCGTTTGGTGCCACTACGGCTCTTGGAGCGACGAGCCCGGGTACCACAACGTGGTGCCCAAGAGGGAGCATGTGGAGATGGCCCTTCGGAACAACGTGCGGTTCTGGCGGCAGACGCAGGCGTGGTCCAAGTCTACACGAGAACTGGCCCGGTTTGACCGACAGTACTATGGTGGGCTACTGCGGGCACTCAGGCACGGATCCCGATGACGCGCAACCACAACTGTTCCAGATCCAGCATACTCCGCCGTCGGCAGCACAGACTACCTTTGTCTCCTTCCCACACATAATCTGCCACTCGGCCTGGGACAGGCATGCCTGCGAGAACAAGCTGCCCAACTCCAAGGCGCCGCCCCGCTCGCATTCCAGTTGTCACATTCATAAGCTGGATGATCCGACATTCCCAGAAGCGCGTCGTACGAGATGTTCCTGAATGCCCGCCCTGAGGTCTTCGTGGCAGAACTGTGCCAGGGATCCCGACCAGGAGATCCTCGCGATAGATGAGATGGAGGATTCCTTGGCGCCCTTGGATGAAAACACGATCAAGATAAGGCGCCTCATATCCTCTCTGGAACTATGCCACCACAAGGCCGAGCGATGGGTTGAACTCATCATCGAGGCAATAGGGAACGGATACGCACACAAAGGACCCGTCGGCACAAGGCCACGCGGAACGAGACACCCCATCGAAGACAGATGGCAAAGCGTCTGCGATGCCCTGACGGCGTGGTGCGCAGGAGACGAGGCCGGACTCGGAGGAATCCAGATCCCGGAGGTGGCGGCGGATCGACTCGCAACCCTGCTCGGTCCCCGCACCCCCCTGAGGGTCTGGCAGGTTGAAAGGGTGGTGAGCAAGGTCAGATCGGTCCTGGATCCCTCCCAGCCCTACTTCGAGATCGTGGAACACGGTGAGCGGAACCGGGGAAACCGTGGATTCCGCAAGGCGACCCTGGAAGCCGCCCTGCACGACACGGCCAACGGGCGTGAGGCGGAGATCACCCTAGCGTCCGCCATAGACCATCTGGAGCCTTGCCACTGGAACTTCATGAGTAACCTGGACATCGTGCTCGGGGCCATCGGCGGGGAACTGCACCCCCGGAAGCCCTTCGGGGCATGCCGCAGGAACTTGAAGCTCACCCCCATACGGGACAGGATGAGCAACATATCCAAGACACTTCGAGCCTTCCACCTTGACGGCGATCGCGGCCCGGGCTTGGACGATGGCATGCTCCAAAGACTGGGAGCAAGTACTCCAACAAAGAGATGGCTTGCGGCATCACTTGACAAGACGATCAGGCTGCAGCTGGGACTTTAGGACCGGAAGAGCAGGGTAGCACAAGGCAATGTGCGTCATTGAAGCTGGGACAGAGGCAGAAGAATGCGAACCACGGGCGGGGCTTTCAGACAGAAGGTGGAACGACTCCTGCGCGAGGCAAGTAGGCTCGAAAGGGAGAGCAAGGACAGACTGGAATCCGCAAGAACCCGGTTCGACGCGTCCAACAATCTCGAAACGCCTGACAGGATACCGGTCACGGTTAGCCTCAGCCCCGTTTGGTCGAACTGGTACTTCAGGAAGCGGTACCACGTCAGGATCGGCGAATACTGGAGGAACCCCGAGCTCCTCGTGGAGCACCAACTGAGGACCTACATCGACTCATTCAAGGACTTCGAGGACGACCGTACATGGGTCATCCCGGGCGAGGTCGGGCCGCTCGGGGGCGTGGTGCTGCATCCCTCGATAGTGGGATGCAGGACAATCTTCCCAGAGGATGACTTCGCATGGATCGACTTGAGCCACAGGGCCTTGGACTCCAAAGAGAAGGTAGACGACTTCGCCACCCCCGACATACCTACGGCAGGGCTGATGCCCGAAACCCTGGAGAGGCTGGACAAGATCGGGAAGCTTGTGGGCGATCTCCTGAAGGTGAGGATCCAAGGAGGAGACGGTGGCCCGCTGCAGATGGCTGCCTACACGCGTGGGATAAGGGAGTTGATCAAGGACATGTACACCGACCCGCCGATCGTCCGCAGATTGATGGACAAGATGCTGGATGTCTACGATGCCATCAGGCGATACTACCGCCAGACATGGGGGATTGAGTATGAGGGCGATGGGCGCGAAGGACACTTCTACGACAACCCCCTTGCCTACTTCTCGCCCGCTTTGGTGGAGGAGTTCGTCCTTCCCTGCTATCGGTCATACGCCGAGAAATGCGGGTGGGCAAGGTGGAGCTTCGAAACCCAGGGCGTGATGGATGATCTCATCGAGGTCTTCAGCAGGATCCCCGTGGGACACTTCGGCAATCTCGTCAGCTCGTCGAACCTGGCAAGGTTCAAGGAGGTTTTTGGGCCAAGAGGGACGAGGTTCTCCGTGTTCGTTGCCCCCGGAAGGCTCGTCAGCGAGGCCGGCGTCAGAGCCGAGGTTAGCAGGATCGTGAGCACCATGGGCCTTGCGGGAGGATGGACGTTGAGCAGCGGAGTCCTAGACGCGGCAGTGCCGGAAACCCACATCTACGCGTTCCTGAAGGCGGCGAAGGAGTCTGGCAAATGCAGATGAGATGACGGGTCCGGACTCACAGGGGCAACCGAGCGAGTAGGGGGACGATGCCCGGGCCCAATACTTTGGCAGGGCCCAGATCGCCAGACAGAAGGAGGCGATCACGAGCCCGCTCCACCCGGCCTTTCCACCGTCTACCTCCAACAATCTTTGTCCCCTGCCAGTCGACTGACAGAACAGGTACATAGTCTTGATCCGTGTCTCGTCTCCGCAGACCTCTACAACGGGATATACATGCAGCACCATCCGCTCCTAGACAATGGCAGATGCCGCGATGCCCAGGAAGAGGAGGATCGTCGACGCCACCTCCACCCCGAGTATGCGCATCCTCCTCCGCATGTCGAACGGATCCTTCACAAGATCGTAGGAGGTGCTGCACTTTGCGAGGAAAACGGTTCCGAAGAACAGAAAGAAAGCCGGACTCAAACCGAAAAGCCAAAAGAATGGGACCACAAGGATACACGAGGCAAGGTATATCGGTATCGTCACCCGGACGGCCGCATGCACGCCGAGCACGACGGGAAGAGATCGCACCCCCATCCGCGAGTCACCCTCCATATCCTTGAACTCCTTCACCATGCAGGATCCGCTGCTGTAGCCGAAGATCAGGATCGAACCCATCACAAGCGCTGAGTCTAGATCCCCCGACCAGTACGAGGCTGCTAGGAGAAACGACAGCGAGGCCGATGCTGCTATCGTGAGGTAGGGCGCGACGAAGAACCGCCTCAGACGAAGCGGGGGCACGGAATAGGCGAAGGCGAGGCAACAGAGGACCAAGGCCAGCAGCAGCGATGTGAAAGACCCGAGCAACAGGGTGATCAGGACGCTTCCGCACAGAACGAGGGAGGCAATAACCACGACCTGTCGCGCTGGAAGTACCCCAGAGGGCAAAGGCCGCGCGGGGTTGCTCACTTTGTCCACCTCCACATCGAAGGCGTCGTTTAGCATGTAAGCAGAGGCGGATCCCGTGAAGATCAATGCCGCGGGGAGAAACGCCTGCCACAGATGGACCGGAGGCCGGGACACAAGGGAAGCTGCCGCAATGCCCATCGCAGGGAAGATCGCACTAGTCTGAAGCCTTAGGAGTCTGACCCAAGCGATCCACCAAGTGGCCCATGAGGATCGCTTTCTGCTTTCCCTACCCTCCATTCCTACCGTCGACTAGCTCCATATTGAAAAGTGGCTTGGACGAGGGAGTCCCACACGGCTTGCAGCCCGCCTCCCCCCTCTGGCTTCTCCTCTTACCGCCAGATTCGGAGTCGGCGGCCCTAGCATTCCACACTCGTCGGCATAGCGCTTGAGAGGCGGAGGTCCGACCCAGACCCGCCGAAAAAGCAAATTGGGGAACATTCCCCGCGAGCGCGAATCGCACCGAAAAGGGGTTTTCGTCAGCATTTCTGCACTTGCTTCAAAGACATTTTTCAATTTGCCGCTGATTGCCCACTCGGCAGCAATATTTTCCGGAAGGGGACCTTGAAACCGCCCATTTATCCCAGCGTCACGGTGGTCATGGCAGCAATTGGCGTCTCGGTTCTATTCATGGCCAACGAGACGACCCTCAGCCTGGGCGTGATCATGATCAGCTGTGCGTCCATAGCCGTCTTCTTCTACAACCTCGTGTGGCAGTATGGCAGGATAGGCCGGGTAATCGGACGCGTGACCGGGGCATCCTACCTGTACGCATCGGCATTTGTGCTAGTCCTATCTGGCTATCTTTGCGTCACCGCATGGTTTCTTTCGAAGGAGGGCTGGGCGGGCCTCCTGGGCGCACTCCTCATCCTCACCGGCATTCTAGTTGCCCAGGCATCCAATGCCCTCCTGCTGGATTGGTTCATATACGGAAGGAGGTGGGAGCTTGTTGAGCCCTCTGGCAGCAGCAGGTGAGGTCCTCGCCGTCACCGTCCTTGCCATAGGGCTGGCGGGCTTCCTGCAGATCTACTCCAGAACCCGGAACTGGGTCCATCTAGGCATGATGGTCACGGTGGTGATCGTCGTTGGCTCATCTCTGATCGTTTTCTCCGATAGCTCCGAGGGCGATGCGAACCGAGCTGTCCTCTTCCTTCTGATGCAATCCCTTGGGCTTCCATTTCTCGTCCACTGGGGGGAACAGCACCGCAGAAGGATGGAGGAGATTGCCACGACAGGGGAGTTTGAACCAGGCTTCCCATTGCCTTCCACCAATCACATCATGATAAGCTTCTTCGGGCAGATCTACGAAGATCTAGCAAAGCCCATCGTCGCGCTGGAGGGTTGCCAGAAGCTCAACCTGATGTTGGATCGCGTCTCGGCAAGGAGCCGAGTACTGGCTGGTTCGCATTTCACCCCGCGTGGAGAGTTCAGATTGAATGAGGAGGCGGTGCTCAGGATAGGTGGGTCGAAACTCGATTCAGAGCCATTTGCGGGTTTTCTGGACCGACTGGTCGAACACTTTGCCATGGCCGGCGATCTGGTGAGTCGCAAGGATCTGGGCACGGCTCTGAGGGCGAATTCCGGCAGGACCATGAGGAGGTTCCAGGACTTCCTCATAGATGAGGGCCTCTTCCACAACCTGGCCCGCGGCCTGCTCACGGACAGAGTTTCGACGGGAATGAGGGAATTGGACAAGGCCCTTGGGGGAGGATTGCCGCAAGGGGTTGCAGTACTTCTGCTGGCGAACCCGAGTGATGAACGTGAGCGGATCACTCGGGCCTTCATAGGGGCCGGGATGAAGAACGGTGAGGGATGTCTCGTCGTCTCCGCCAGCCGATCCCCGGAGCAGGTGCGCGCTGATCTGCAAACAAGGGCAACTCCGGGTCGATTCATATTGGTGGACTGCTACACGGCCCGTCTAGAGGAGATCCCGACTCTGCAGATACGCGAGGACACGATAGTCTCCCCGGTGGACCCGTCGGTTGTCGGGGTGGCCATCTCAAGGGGGCTGGATTCCCTCAAGAGCGAAAGCAGGAGAGCTTTGGTGGACATGATCTCAGCATACGCAATGTCCTCCCCAATGGACAAGATCTACCCCTTCATCCTCGAGATGATACACCTTCTCAGGGGCAGCAACTGCACCTCACTTTTCGTCTTCAACCCCCCGGAATCCGAGGACCAATCGGATACGTTGGTCCTGGAGGAGCTCTTCGACTGCGTCCTGAAGGTGCGAAAAGACAAGGACCGGAACGGGCAGGCTGTCCTGGACTTCGAGAAGATGGGATCCCAGCTCACGCCCAAAGCGGGAGCACCTGAGGGAAGCATCTTTATGGGACAACGGACATCCGGCCCCGGCACGTCCGTGGGTATCGCTTGCGAGGTGTGACAATGAAGAAGGCCCGATGCCCGGCCTGCGGGGAGATACAGATCAGGTACAACCAGTCGCAAAACAACTACCAGTGCAGTTGCGGCTATTCTGCCGAACATCATCCGGATCTTTGCCCGATTTTCCACGCTAGACTCGGATGCATCTTCTCGAAATCGGGACGCCCTCCTAGGCTGCAGCAGACAGGGAAACGCTAGGCTGGATGACTCGTAGCTGACGTAGCCAAGCACAAACGCATCTGTGAGCAGGCTCGTGGCCCGAAGCTGGCCATCCCGACCCCACCAGAGCCGGCTAGCGTCCATCTATCCCGAAGAGCCTCCGGGCGTTCCCCCGCAGAATTCGCCTGCCGACTTGGAGCGCAAGATCGAGGTCCATGTGCTCCTTGAGCACCTTCTCGGACAGGACCTCGGCCAAGCATTCCCTGTTGTACTTCGCCGCAAAGTACAGCCATTCGTAGCTGCCATCGCTCCCCGTGACGATCCTGTCCATGGGCACGATGTCGATCCACTCATGAAGGGCCCGCTTCAGCATCGTCCAGGACTCCGGGGACAGGCAGGTGAAGTCTAGGCACACATTGGAGAAGGTCCCTGCGATGTATCCCATCTTGCTGATGAATGGGTAGCCCCCGTGGAAGAGGATGAACTGGGTCGTCCGGAACTCGGGGGCCTCCAGAATTGGCAGCAGATTCTCGGGATCGGCCTCGGATAGCCTAAGGGGGCGCTCGTGGATCGTCCAACCGAACCCTGTGTGAATCTCAACCGGGATCGACCACTCGCCGGCCTTCCTGAAGAAGTGACGGTAAACGTAGTCCTCGGCGCGCTTCTGC
>Ga0315309_1001821_pt1 | contig 12660 bp, 6 predicted proteins | sample TDP4_MG_FD_203080 | JGI IMG/M metagenome (GOLD analysis project Ga0315309, IMG submission 203080) | Freshwater sediment microbial communities from Lake Towuti, South Sulawesi, Indonesia - TDP4 | ecosystem: Environmental > Aquatic > Freshwater > Lake > Sediment | place: Indonesia: South Sulawesi...
TCATCAGGTATAGTAATCATGTACTGCCGCAGAAGAAACACAGTGTAAGCATTCACCGCTCCAGGAATGATCAACGGCCAGAAAGTGTTCAACCATCCAAACCAATACATAAGCATGACAGAGGGAACCAAGGTAATGACACCTGGAATCATCATTGTGGATATAATTATCCAAAAAACCATACGACCACCTCGGAACCTATATTTAGCGAGCGCAAAAGCTGTTAACGAACTGCCAAGTAAAAGAAGCACCGTATAAGAACCGGTGACTATCATACTATTCATAAATGCCCTATAAATCGGTGGCCTCAGAAAATTCAAAGCCTCATAGAAGTTCATCAAATTAGGATTCTCCGGCCACCACGTTAAACGCGCAATGATTTCTCCTGGAGTCTTGAGGGATGATATGAACAACCAGTAGAATGGGAGAATTGATACAATAGCTCCGATTATTAGGATCGAATACTTCAATGTGCTTATCGATATCTTACGTATGAGGCGAGGCCAATCTTTAGTAATAAACCATCCCCCCTCGGCGTAGAAGTATGAACTCTATTATGGCTATTACAAGTATTATCAGAAAGAGTATAATTGCCAGAGCTGCCCCGTACCCAAAGTTCAGATATGAAAAAGCCTGCCTATATATGTACTGTACGGCTACAGTAGTAGTAAAAGTTTCACGAGTTAATGTGTATACTTCTGTGAAGACCTGAAGCGATCCTGCAGTAGCCGTTACCGCACAGAATAAGATTGTAGGTTTGAGCAGTGGTACAGTTACGTGTGTAAAAGTATTCCATGAATTAGCGCCACTGATACGAGCGGCTTCATGATATTCATTTGGAATGCTCTGTAACGCTGCCAGGAATATTATTACATTGAGCCCCAGCCATTGCCATATGCTCATTATCATTACACTGTAGAGGGCGTTCCAAGGACTTAACCAAGCCACAGCAGGCAAACCAAACAGCCTTAATATGGCATTTAATGGGCCCCTCCAGTAATCGTAGAGCCAACTCCACACGTAGGCTACCGCGACTGTTGAAGTGATTACCGGAAGGAAGAAAACTGTTCTGAACACTGATTTGCCCTTTATTGCGGTGTTTAAGACTAAGGCTAAGATAAGCCCTAAAAATATGCAGATTGGTTCGTACAATACGTATGTGAAGGTGTGCTGTAGGGCTAGTCCCCAGTCCTCGTCACTGAATGCTCTTGCATAATTTTCTAAGCCGATCCACTTACCTCCAAAAATAGGGGGTCTGAACTGCCAATTAGTAAAGCTTATGTAAAAAGCGAAACCCAACGGAAAGGCCCCGAATATTGAGAAACTCAAGAGAAATGGTATTAGAAAGATGTATGGGACGCGCGATCGTTTCACGGTATCTCCCTCTTCACTCTTAATGTTTGTAACTCCAAATAAGATATATAAGGTTTTTTTGGAATAGAAACAGATTTATTGTGGCGCATTTAATTTAATCTTAGCGAAAGGAAAGTTTTCGCTATAAGAGAAAGGAGAATGAAGAAAACGAAATCAAGTAAGAAGACTGTATCTTTACTAATGCTACTACTGTTCAGCACATTGCCATTAGCATACTTGCCCATAACTACTACTGCTTCTCCCGGCGAAATAGAATTTATGTCGATTTGGACTGGACCCGAAGAAAGAGCCTATTGGGACACTGTTATTGCTGCGTTCCAGGCGGACACATTGGAGAATCCGACAGGTATTACAATAAAACATGCTCCCGTGGAGATGGATGCCATATTTGATGAGATCATAAGAAGGAACACGCTGGGCACGGACCCAGACATTATATGCATGCACGCAATGTGGTTACCTAGATTTGCTAGCGGTTATTCAGCAGGCAAACCAGTAGAGCCCATAGTAGCCCAAGCACCTGATGAAGTTGCAGCGGAGGTAACATATGCCAACTATGTACCCGCAACGGTAGATGGATCAACCTACAAGGGTATTGTGTACGGTTACCCCTTTGAATTCAACTCTCATGCGCTGGTATACAACAAGGAACGGCTTAAAGCTGGAACGGGCTCTGAAGCCCCTCCAACGACATGGGATGAGTTGAAGACGAAAGCCAGAGCATGCACGGTTAGGGATGGTACTGGGGCGATAATCAAACCGGGGTTCATGCCCTACATAGATGGGAATGAAGAAAAACGCTATGAATTTATGAACTTGCTCTGGTCAAATGGCGGAGAATTCTTGGACCTTACAGGGGATGATACTATAGGGACGGCACCCTTTGGAACGCCCGAAGCACTATTCAATACTCCGGCAGGAGTTGATGTCCTTCAGCTCTTCGATGATCTTAACGACAAAAAACATCCGGGGTTGGGGTCATATAATCCTGATACACTTCCTGACATCTATGGGCTTGGTTGGGCGGAGGAGAGCATAGCCATGGTGGTAATTCCAGGATGGTTCACCTACGTAAGAGCTGCTATGGGAGCCAACTTCGATCACTTAGGAGTTGCGCCAGTGCCAATTGGACCGAAGGCTGGAGCAAAATCCACATGTGTCGTATACAACTGGATGCTGGCGGTTACCCAAAAAGCCAAGAATGACGGTAGAGCTGATGATGCATGGGCATTCTTGAAATGGCTAAACAAGGCACGGCCTGCTGGGTATATAGATGGCAAAATTCCAAGGGGAGGTCCCTGTTCAATCGTAGGTGATTGGCTCATCTACGATTCCATTTTGCCTAGTAGACTCAGTGATCAAGCGAACGGAAAAACGATAGATGGTAAACTTCTCAAGGATGACTTTTGGTTCAAAGGATTCATGGACCAAGCTAATTTATACGGAAGACCAGATAAAGCCTTTACAAGAAGCGAGGAAGTACAGGACATAGTAGGAGTCATGTTCGAACAAGTTGCAAGCTATGGTTACGATCCAGCAACCACAGTAGCTACCGCAGCAGCTGACGTTAACCTCATATTACCAATACCGGGTGACATAAACCTCGACGATGACGTAAGCGTTGCTGACGCTACTTTTATAGTCAAGGATTGGGATGCCGAACCGGGTTGGCCTAATTGGAACAGGGGACGAGCTGATGTCGACGACGACGGCAAAGTGACCGGTCTAGATGGTGGCCTGATCGTGATAAACTGGTGATAAAGGAGATACCTAATAGGAGGAAAATGAATAAATGAAAAAACTGAAAAACTCTATCCTGCTGCTTCTAACTCTGTCGCTTATCATCACAGCCACAGCGAATTTGAGTCCAGCCTACGCCAACCCAACCGCCCTAAAAGTTGATCCTTACGCCACCTATGGCTCTGTGCACGCACCAGGTACATGGTTCACTGTTGACATCGACGTGGTAGATGTCGCCCGCCTCTTTGGCTTCCAGTTTAAGGTTTTCTACGTTCCAACCATTGTACAAGCCACTAACATCAAACTAGGCCCCTTCTTTGAAGAGCCAATAGGCGATATGCCCGATGGACCCGTAATTGTTTGGCACAATGAAACGGACAATGAATTAGGCTGTGCAGGGCTCGGCATCACCTTTGGCACGTTGTCCCAGTACTTCACGAATGGGAAGACCAAAATCGGAAGCGGAATATTGGCAACCATTAACTTCACTGTTACCGGCGAGGGTGGAACCGTCCTAGACCTAAGCGACACTGAGATAGTCAACCCTGAGGGCGACCCTATGCTCCATGAGGTATACTTCGGCGTCTTCAACAATTTGAAGGAGGCACCCGTAGCAATCTTTAAAGCCGAACCAGAAATGCCAGAGATTAATGAAGAAGTAAAATTCTCTGCTTCAGCTAGCTACGACCCAGACGGAACAATCGTAAGCTACTATTGGGACTTCGGCGACGGAACTACAGAAACCAGCCTAGACAGATGGGGAAGGCCCACACCGCACACAGGGCACTCTTACGAATTTGTAGGAACCTACAAGGTTAAACTTACCGTAACTGACAACGACGGCGCCCAAGGCATGGCTACGGTTACCATCAAAGTCACTCCGCCAAGAGCACTGCAAGCCAAAATAGTCGATGCATGGCCAGAAATCAGAAACATGAAGCTTTACCAGATTGACCTATGGAACTTGCCCACTTGGGACCCCTTCTACGCCGATGTTCAGAACCTGTGCAGCGCATCCTTGACGGTTAAGGTCATCTTCACCGTGTATAGAGACGGCACCAAAGTGACAACGCTGGAAACGAGTACGTATACGTTTGCAGAAGGAACCTATCTCGCCGAACACCGCTTCGACACTATCGCAGATGAGGAATTTGAAACCAACCGGGTAATAGGCAAGTACATGGTGCAGGCACAATGCAAATACCAGGTCGACAACAAGTGGGTTGATGGAAACATAAGGACCTTCGGCTTCAGAGTCACACCATAAACGCAAAAGTCAAGAGAAACCTTAAAGCGCGCACAAGCGCGCAACCCCCAAATTTTTTATCTTCTGTCTCTCAGAGGAATATATGTGAGGCACAAAATTTCCCGAATAATGATGTTAATTTCATTCTTAATCATGATGACAGCGACCATACCCCTTGGCTATGCATACGAATGGTCACCCGAAATGAGGCTCACTTGGAATGGCGAAACTGATGCGAACCCTTCAATAGCCCAAGCGAGCGACGGAAAAATCTGGGTTGTTTGGAAATCGTACAGAACGGGCAACGCCGATCTCTTCTACAAGGTTTACGACTCATCCAAGGTGCATCCATGGTCTTCAGAAAAAAGGCTAACCACGGATATAAACGTAGACGAGAAACCAGCGATCATGCAAGCAAAAGATGGCAAAATCTGGGTTGTTTGGTCAACCAACAGAGACGGAAACTATGAAATCTACTACAAGACCTCAAGCGATAACGGCGCAACCTGGTCATGGCCGGAAAAAAACCTAACTCGAAACCCAAAAGACGACGAGTGTCCTTCAATCATGCAGGCTGCGAACGGCACGATTTGGCTCGCATGGTCAGCGAACAGAACTGGAAACTATGAAATCTACTACAAGACCTCAAGCGATAACGGCGCAACCTGGTCAAGAGACATGTTGATCCCCGACTTAATAGACACAAATGATTGGGACCCAGCGATCACGGAGGCTGCAGACGGCAAGATATGGTGTGTCTGGGTGAGAGATAAAGACCTAAAAATAAACATCTGGTACAGAACCTATTACTATTCCTACCTTTCAAATAAGTGGATATGGAGCAGCGGCATCTATTCAGTCACCCAATATGAACCCCCCCCAGATGTGTTAAATTGGCATCCATCGGTCATGAAGGCAAAAGATGGCAAAATCTGGATTGTCTGGGATTTAGATATAGTAGACGAACAAGCAGAAGCAGACATATATTATAAGACTTATTCTCCGCCTTTCTCCGAGGACATAAGGCTAACCATCAATCAGGGAGAGGACTCCATGCCGTCCATCATGCAGGCAGCGGACGGAACCATATGGATAGCTTGGACATCATGGAGAACCGGTAATTGTGACATTTACTATAGGATAACCAAAATACCCCAACCCCACGATGTGGCTATATTTAGCGTCATTCCCACCGAAGTCACAGTAAATGAAGGCGAAACGGTTTCCATCGAGGTTGTAGCTCAGAATCATGGAACGAACGACGAAACCTTCACAGTCAGATTGTACGCGGACTTAACCTTAATGAATGAATCGGGAACAATTGGTCTGTCTCCCGGACAATTAGAACCAATGACCTTCACATGGAAGTTAAACGCGGGCACATATAAAATATGGGCTAACGTGAGCGCTGTTTATGGAGAAATCTACACAGTCGACAACACCTTTCCTGCCATCCTAGGCGACGCAAATGGTGACCGAACCGTTAACGCTTCCGACTTGTCTGCCTTAAGCAACGCCTACGGATCCAAGCCTGGAGATTCCAACTGGAATCCTAACTGCAACTTCGACGGCTTCGACGGAGACAACAAAGTTGACGCTTACGACCTGTTCGCCCTAGGCAAAAACTACGGGAAGTCCTAATAAAATGGAAACAAAGTTTAAATTTATATGTTCACACTTAGACACTCAATCTTGGTGATGGAAATTGAATAAATCTCTCTTAATAATCATCATTTCTCTCTTGGCTAACATGGGCATCATGGTTGCGGTGAATCCAGTTACCGCTAATCCCTCCACCGCAGTTTGCGTTGATCCTTCAAGCATCAAAGACACAACCAAGACGGCTGGCACCAACTTCACCATCAATGTAGTCGTCAAAGACGTCACTAACCTCCTTACCTTCGAGTTCACTTTAAAGTACGATAAAAATGTTTTAACCGCCACCAACATTTCCTTAGGCTCCTTCTTCCCATCCGACTCAAGGGTATGGACTTATAAGAACGACGTAGAAGGCTACGTATATCTCAAGGCTGAGCTGCCTTCTGGATCGACGGTTGGGGTGAGTGGAAACGGAACGTTGGCGACCATCAGTTTCACTATTACCGCCCTAGGTGCATCCATTCTAGACCTATACAACACCATACTCCTCAACTTCTTCAATCAAAAAATGGATCACACGGTATACGACGGCTACTTCGTTAACGAAGTGGCAGTGACCAAGTTTTACGTGGATCCTCCTAACATCATAGACACAACCAAGACGGCTGGCACCAACTTCACTGTCAACATAAACGTCAAAGACACCATTGATCTCTTTGGCTTTAACCTCAAACTAATATACGACACAACCCTTCTAAACGTGAACACAGTCACTGTGGGCTCCTTCTTCCCGCCTAGCCCGGCGATTTTTCACAATGAAACGAATGAAGAGTTAGGCTTCATATGGTTCGCTGTCTACATGCCTACGGGATCGAAGGTCGGGGTGAGCGGAAGCGGAACACTACTGACTATTAACTTCAACGTTACCTCCACAGGTGAAACCATTCTAGACCTGGAATCATATAGATGGGAAATCGTTAACTCTAAGCTTAAGTTAATCGCTCACAATTTATACGACGGCTACTTCAGCAATATTTTTCGACCCACAAGGCTTTATGTAGACCCTAAAAACACCATTAACCCAGATCTAGTCGCAGGCAAAAACTTCACAATCAACGTAAACATCCTCAACGCCACCGCCCTCTATGGCTTCGAGTTCTTCCTAAACTACACCACAACAGTCTTAACCGCCACTAACGTCACCCTTGGCCCCTTCTCATCTGGCTCGCAGATAGTGCACGAGGAAATAAACGACATCTTAGGCTATGTACGGTACAATGTCACCATGCCAGGGGTGATCGGAGACGGAATATTGGCGAACATCACTTTCACCGTTGACTCCATAGGTGAATCTCGTCTAGACCTATGCAACACCAAACTCGTTGACTCCTCAGGACAACGAATTGAACACGACACGATGGACGGCTACTTCAGCAACAAACCCATATTCCACGACATAGCCATCACCAACATTACAACAACTGTAACCACCGTGGAAGTCGAGGATGGCATATCATTCTCGGTATCCAAACAGGTAAGCGAGGTGTACGCTGGTGAGAAAGTAAACGTCACAGTATTCGTCAAAAATAATGGAACCATATCTGAAACCTTCAACGTCACCGCCTACTACGACGACACCCTCATCGGCACCCTCGAGAACGTAACCCTCTCAGAGGGCTTCAAAACATCATTTGTCTTCGAATGGAACACCGAGGGCGTGGAAGTAGGCAACCACACAATATGGGCGGAAGTAAGCCCCGTACCCGGGGAAACCCCCGAGGATAAGAACAATAATAAATTTACCATGGAAGGTGTGTTTAAAGTGCTCGGGCATTCGCCCCCCTTAGAACTTTTCATCGCCGCCGCTGCCATTGTCTCCATCATCGCGGTCACATCGGTCTACTTCTTAAAGTTCAGAAAACCAAAGCCCGTTGCTGAAGGCACACTAAGCGAAAGCAAGGGGTAAGTTGCTCTTTAAAAGTTGCTCTAAACAATGAACTTGTAGCAACCTTAAAATATTTCTTGATTACATTTTTTAAATGGGGAGAGAGTAGAATTTTGAAGAAACCTTTCTCGATCTTGGTAATTTTGCTTCTGGTTAGCTTGGTCAGCATGACTATGATAAGTCAGGTTGAAGGCGTCGGCGACTTCAGAATTTACATCGATCCTGCAAGCATAGTCAACCCTGCTCTGGACCCACAAACTTCGACGATTAGGCCGAACCTCGATGGAACCTTTAAAAACTGGACTAAGAACACCGTTGTGCTTAGGCCTAACGCTGGGGGAACATACACTGGCTGGACTGGAAATATTCTCAGACTTGATCCTAGCGGCACGGGAACCTACAGTCAGTGGTCTGCTTGGACTCACCTCCAACCTAGGAGAGAGGGAAACTGGACAGGGTGGGCTAATGATTACCGCGCTTGGGACGATTGGCCAGATCCCGACGGGGACACTAGTGTTGTTTCCACAGGTTTGCCTAACTATAATCAAACATCAGACTTAACGTATGCGCCCACCGAAAGCAGAGTTTTCAACATAGACAAGGTTAGGGTCAACATTGTTGCAAGACAGACGACGGGAGATGAGAATATAACCATGATGCTTTGTACAGTACTCAATGCAAGTGTTTCTGGGAGGGAAGAGGATGCAGCTTGGAATGGCTGGTCGAGGGTAGGAGATAGCCCATGGTTGAATAAGGAAGATTACAATGCGAAGTACATTTACACCAGCGTCACAGGTGACAAAATAGGCAACTTCACTTTCCCAGATGTTCCCACAGGAATAACGTGGTGGCCTCGCCCAACTGGTGGGGTACAGGTGACCTTCAAAATTTGGCAGAGCCCCGGCGGCGACGATACAATAAAAATTTACCTGTATGACGGAACAAGCTGGAATCCGACTCCGTTCATCTTTTCACAAGGTCCTCCACTAGGGGTTGATCCAGCCTACGCTGCCTACAGAGATGTTGACGCTACCAGTTATCTGAACACAATAGCAAAGATTAATGCCGCTAAAATGGCAATCGAGAAGGTTACAGTTGGTGCTGAAGACACTATCTACATAGACTATGCTTGCATACGTCTCTCAGGTGTGACAACTTCTAGTAGTTTTGGGAGCCCAATTACACTGGGAACCACGTACACGCATTACTACAGCGACTGGTTAACCAATCCCCTCACAGGCTCGACTTGGACTTGGCCGGATATAGATGCTTTACAGGCTGGCGTAAAATCAGTAAGGGTTGGCACCTCTTGGACAGGTGAATTAAGGGTTACACAACTATACGTAGGTATCTTAACAAGCCAAGGACCTTACACGTATTGGAATAAGCCAGACCTCGGCCCTAACGGAGGAGACGCTGACTACTTCACTGCAACCGCTGACGCAAAGCTTCAAAGTGCAGCGTTGCCAAACCCCACCCAAGGAGGGACCATAGCCAAAGTACAAGTCACCATCGTCGCGCGAACCAACATAACTACAGATGAGAAAGTCCAGATGTTTGTAGGGGATCCCACAGTCGTCGAGGATATCGAGGCAAATGTTGATGGATTCACGAAGACCGGGGGCTGGACTGCCTGGACAAGGGTGCCAACCGGCGAAACCGGCCCATGGTTAAGTGCGGCAGATTATCCTTCGAACTACATTTACACCAGCGTTGCAGGTGACAAAATAGCCACATTCTCTTTCGCAAACGTTCCCGCAGGGGTGACGTGGAGTAAAGTGACGTTAAGAATTAAAACATGGGATAGCGGCGACGTTGGCGGCTCCGACGGAATGAACATTGAGCTGAATGACGGAGGGGGCTGGGGCTTCAGCTACACGGTTTATCCAACTAGCACTGTGGCACCTGGAACCTATATGAATGTTGATGTGTCCGGTTACCTGAACTCAGAAGCAAAGATTAACGCCGCGCAAATGCGCATCACGAAGGTTACAGTTGGTACTGCAGACACTATCTACGTAGACCATGCTTACCTACTTCTCTCACGGGGTTATGGGCTCCCAACTGGACTTACAACCACCTACACAGAGTACACAAACGAGTGGTCAAACAATCCTGCCACAGGCTCGGCCTGGACTTGGTCAGCCATAGACAACTTGGAGGCAGGCGCAAAATCAGTACTGAGTGAAGACGGCGTATGGACGGGTGAAATAAGGGTTACACAACTATACGTCAAAGTCATTGAGGCTCAAACTCACCAAAACTGGGATGATACGACATCAGATGGAGACGCCACCTACCTTTCAGCAATCTCAGACGGACTGGATCAAAGTTCGCAACTGACCGACACCACCGATCCAGGATGGACACCAGCAAGAGTGCAGGTAACGATCGTTGCGCGAACTGATATCGAAACAGATGAGTGGGTTCAAATAATGCTGGTTATTGGAACGACCCAGTATCTGGGGGAGATTCACTTCCCGTCAGCCTCCTACGCGACTTACTCATCTAATTGGGAAACCAATCCTGCTACTCTGGGAAGTTGGGATTGGACAGCTATAAACGGGATGCAGGCAGGCGTGAAATCAATACTGGGTGGCACCTCTTGGACAGGTGAAATAAGGGTTACTCAACTATACGTTGTAGTCGGCCAGGATGGAACTTACGATGACTGGAATGATGTGACACCAGATGGAGACGCCACCTACGTTTCAGCAACCATGGGCTTGATGCAAGAAAGTTCACAACTGGATGACATCGCCAATCCAGGATGGACAATAGGAAGAGTGAGAGTCGTCATCGTCGCGAAAACCGACGTAGCTACTGATGAACAAGTGCAACCGATGCTTATCATTGGCGTATATGCGTATCCAGCGAGCCCAATCAGCCTAAATGCAAGTTATGTAACGTACACTGCGGATTGGGGCAAGAACCCCAGCTCCAAAACATTTTGGGAATGGTCAGATCTAACTAATTTGGAGGTGGGCGTGACATCAATACAAACCGGCCCTGTGTGGATAGGTGAAATAAGAGTAACACAACTATACGTTGAAATCGCAGGCCCACGGTTCACAGTCGATGTTAAGGTTGAAAACGTTGTCGACCTCTCTACCTATACCTTCAAGCTAAAATACAACACAGCCGTCACAAGCGCCACTGGAATCATCCCAGGATCCTTCTTCTCACCAATCACCTACACTTGGGCAGAGGAAATAAACGACGCCGCAGGCTACATAACATATTCTGTCACGGGAGCTGGTGGTTGGTTGGATGCGGCAGATTACCCTGCGAAGTACATTTATCAAACAAGCGGCACCACAAATTACAAAATAGGCAACTTCGTTTTCGCAAACGTTTCCACAGGGATAACATGGACCACAGTGACGTTGCGCATCAAAACTTGGAAGACCGGCGATGTCGGCGGCTCCGACTACATGAAAATTTACCTGTATGACGGATCAGTTTGGAGTTCGGCGTACACAGTTACTCCACCCACGGCTGCTGCACCTGGAAGCTACGTAGATACTGTCGTTACCAGTTTTCTGAGTGACGGAGCAAAGATTAACGCCACTCTAATGCGCATCGAGAAGGTTACCGTTGGTACTGCAGACACTATTTACGTAGACCATGCTCAACTACTTCTCTCAGGGGGGGTGAGTGGTTCGATCGATTTGAATGTTGATGGAAGAATACCTGATGCAGCTTGGAATGGCTGGACGAGGATTGGATCGGGCAGGATCGGAAGTGGAACATTGGCAACCATCATCTTCCTCGTTGACTCCACAGGTGCAACCACCCTAGACCTGTGCATAATAGACTTAGTCAACCCTACGCTGAAGCAGATCCACTGGATCCTAGGCGACGTGGATGGTGACCGAACCGTTGACATTTCAGACTTGTCTGACTTAAGCAACGCCTACGGATCCAAGCTTGGAGACTCCAACTGGGGTTCAGCTTCAAAATGCGACTTCAACACGGACGGCAAGGTCGACGCTTACGACCTGTTCGCCCAAGGCAAAAACTACACCAAAACTTACTCGTACGACGGCTACTTCAGCAATAGCTAATCGTAACAAAGGCAAAAGAATGGAGAAAATCGGCGACATAACATCGCTGATTTTCAACCGCTTTCTTTTTCGGCAAGAACTGGTTTAAGAGGATACGAGGCATAAAAAAGGCATGTTTTGTGATTTCGGTCGCTGTTGACGAAACTTTTAATTGATTGGGAACGATAATTATTAAATAGAAAGGAGAGGAGAAGGAAAATGCGTGGAAAATGCCAGTTTTGGTTACATCTTGTTCTCATTCTTTCGCTCATTTTAATTACAGCCACGGTGAATTTGAGTCCAGTCTACGCCATCTCCACCGCCCTAAAAGTTGACCCTGATAAAATCATAGACATATACAAGACGCCTGGCACCAATTTCAACATTAAAATAAGTGTGTCATTCGTCGCTCGCCTCTTTGGCTTCGAGTTTAAGCTAAGATTCGACCCAACCGTTCTAAGCGCCACTGAAATCACATTAGGCTACTTCTTTCCAACACCCGGCTCTCCGCCTCAGGGTCCCTCAATAATATGGATAGAAGAAATAAACAATGACTTAGGCTATGCACACTACGCTGTCACCATGGGCACCACCTCCCCCTACCCCGATGGGAGGTCCGGAAGCGGAATATTGGCAACCATTTACTTCACTGTTACCGACGTGAGTACAACCCTTCTAGACCTATGCGACACTGAGTTAGTCAACCCTGA
>Ga0315309_1001825_pt1 | contig 12650 bp, 9 predicted proteins | sample TDP4_MG_FD_203080 | JGI IMG/M metagenome (GOLD analysis project Ga0315309, IMG submission 203080) | Freshwater sediment microbial communities from Lake Towuti, South Sulawesi, Indonesia - TDP4 | ecosystem: Environmental > Aquatic > Freshwater > Lake > Sediment | place: Indonesia: South Sulawesi...
ACTACCAGGGCACGCGATTACCACACCAGCGGGCCGAACTCTATCGCCTGTGCGTAGAGGCCCTGGCCGAGACCTGGAACCGGGCGCGGGGCCTTTCCGGGCGGCCCATCAACCTCTTCCTGGGCGAGCGCCCCCTGGACGAGCGCTTCGTGGTGGACCTGCTGGGACCGGTGGCTTTCTGGATGCACGAGGAGCGGCCGGAGCGGGTGGTGGAGCGGCACGACCTGGAGCGGTTGATCGCCGACCGCTTGCAGGAGCACGAGCAGGTGAGCAAAGCCAAAGCACGGGAACTGGCCGACGATTTCATCCAGTTGATGACGGAGAAGGCGGGGCTGCTGGTGGCGCGGGGCCTGGACCTGTTCGGCTTTCTGCACCTGACCTTTGAGGAGTACCTGGCAGCGCGTTACCTGGTGGAGTGGCTGGACTACGAGGCAGAGGCGGCCCAGCGGGCGGCCGACCCCCGTTGGGATGAGGTCACTCGCCTGGGAGCCGCCTGTCTGCGGGGGCGCTACGTGGCGCGGCTGGTAGAGGCTGTGCTGGATGCCGGCTTGAAGAGAGAGGCCCTGGGGCGGGACGTGGTGCTGGCCGGCCGTTGTGCGGTGGACGTGGGGCCGCGCGCCGTGGGCGGGCAGGTGATGGAAACGCTTGTCCCGCGCCTGGTGGAGACCATGCAGGGCCTGGAGGTTCCGGTCCGCACCCGCGCCGACGCTGGCGAGGTTCTGGACGAGATGGGCTGGCTGCCGGAGGACCTCAACGCCTGGGTCCACGTCCCCGGCGGCCCGGTCTACCTGCACCACACCAGACGCACCGAGACTGTCCCCGACTTTTGGATGGCCCGCTATCCCGTCACCAACGTCCAGTACGAACGGTTCATCCAGGCCGGGGGGTACGAGAACCCGGAGTATTGGCTCAGGGAGACCGGGGCGAGAGCGTGGTGGGAGGGCACTAGGCGCAGGCAGCCTTCCTGGTGGGACGACCCCCGTTTTGGCCGCAACCGCCGGGCTACCCGGTGGTGGGCGTTAATTGGTATGAAGCCCTGGCCTACTGTGCCTGGCTGACAGAGTTGCTGGAGCGTTTTCGCCGGGGAGAGGACCTGCCGCAGGAGCACCGGGAGTTGGTGGAGGGGCTGCTTGAGGCGGGACAAAGGGGGCTGAGGGGACTCACAGTCGTGCTGCCGTCCGAGGCGGAATGGGTGCGGGCTGCCGGCGGTGAGGGCAACGACGACCGCTACCCCTGGCAGCCGCCAGCCTACGCGCCCTCAGACTCCCCTCCCCCGCGTGCGGGGGAGGGGCCGGGGGTGGGGGTAGAGAGGGCTGAAGTCCTGGCCCGGGCCAACGTGGAGGAGAGCGGCCTGGGCCACACCACTCCGGTGGCCATGTACCCGGCCGGGGCCTGCTTCCCTTCCGGTGCAGAAGATGGTATAATGGACCTGGCCGGAAACGTATGGGAGTGGACACGGGATCCCTGGGAGGAAGAGAGTCCCTACAAAGCCCTGCGGGGCGGTGCCTGGCTCTGGGAGGCTGACCGCGCCCGGGCGGGGTCGCGCTACGGCGGCCCCCCCGAGATCCTCCCCCTCTTCGACCACAACGGCGGGTTTCGGGTGTGCGCCCGGTGCTCTCCTCCGGTAGTTGACATCTGACAACTGGCCATCTGACATCTGAACGTTGAATCCGCCCGAAGGGCGGCCGCCGCTGGCGGATTTTCGATGATTTCGCGAACTATCCTTTCATTACAGCAAGATTTCACAATCCTGTGTCATTCTGAGCGACCGAAGGGAGCGAAGAATCTCATCCCTGGCTGGCACTTCGTCACTGTAAAACAACGAGATTCTTCGTCGCTTCGCTCCTCAGAATGACAAAGTCTTGTTGCAGTACTATGAAGACGTATCGAAATCTCTACCCCCAGATCTGCTCCTTCCAGAACCTGCTGTCGGCCTTCTGGAAGGCGCGTCGCCACAAGAGCGCCAGGCCCTATGTGGCAGCTTTTGAGTTCGACCTGGAACGGAACCTTTTTCCGATTGGAAGAGGAATGCCTCATCAACCACAACAACGGGTTTCGGGTGTACGCCCGGTACTCTCCTCTGAGGAGTGGTTAGGTGGCAACGGATAACACACGGATAAACGGATAGTTGATGCTACATCTGTTTATCCGTGCCCCTAACCGTTGCCACCGTGATCCACCGTTACCACCGGGGCAGTTGATTGGGCGGCAGCGGACAGTACATAGATGAACGGGTGGTGATGTTGTATCCGTTTATCCGTGTCCCTATCCGTTGCCGCCGAAACATACCAACCACATAAGGAGTAACAATGGCCCTAGTCAAAGACGCTCCCCATCACGAACTGACCTACCGTATCATTGGGGCTGCCATGGCCGTCCATAACGACCGGGGGCCAGGACATCGAGAAGAGGTCTACCAGAGAGCGTTGGCGGCCAAGATGGCTGCCATCGGGTTATCGTATCGGGATGAGGTTGCATTGCCCGTGGAGACCGAAGACGGCGAGGTGGTTCTGGTCTACCTCGCTGACTATGTGGTTGAAGAGGCAGTCCCGGTGGAAATTAAGGCTCAAACTCATCCCCTAACTCGCGATGACCTAGCGCAGGTGATTGACTACCTAGCCGCCACAGATTATCTGGTAGCACTTTTATTTAATTTTGGCCGACCCCGTCTGGAATTTCGCCGCGTCTTTCCACCCAGGCAGGTCAGTGAACATCGGCGGCAGAAATGGGGGAAACGAAGGTGGTGAGCATGGATCAAACGTTTGAACCAGCCTATTTGGAATTGCTGCGCTCCGGTGAGCTAAAGAAGCGGGTCGAGGCAGCCTATAAGCGCCTGGAGGCCTGCGACATCTGCCCCCGGGAATGTGGGGTCAACCGCAGGGAGAGCGCCAAGGGCGCTGTGTGCCGCACGGGCGAGAGGGCGGTCGTGTCCAGTTTCAATCCGCATTTCGGGGAGGAAGCGCCGCTGGTGGGGCGAGGCGGGTCGGGGACGATCTTCTTCTCGTGGTGCAACCTCAAATGCCAGTACTGCCAGAACTATGAGATCAGCCAACTGGGCCATGGACGCGAGGTGGAGCCGGAGGACCTGGCGGCCATGATGCTGCGCTTGCAGGCGATGGGCTGCCACAACATCAATTTCGTCTCCCCAACCCACGTGGTACCGCAGATTTTGGCCGGGGTGCTCATCGCTGTCGAGGCCGGGCTGCGCCTGCCGCTGGTCTACAACACCGGCGGCTACGATTCGCTGAAGACCCTGGCCCTCCTGGACGGCGTCTTTGACATCTACATGCCTGATATGAAGTACGCTGATGCCGAGACAGCCCGCCGGTACTCCAAGATCGAGGATTACCCCAGGCATAACCAGGCAGCGATGAAGGAGATGCATCGCCAGGTGGGAGACCTGGTCATGGACGAGCGGGGGGTGGCCTTGCGGGGTCTCCTGGTGCGCCACCTGGTATTGCCCAACGGTCTGGCGGGCACGGCGGAAATCGTGCGCTTCCTGGCTGAGGAAGTCTCCAGGGACACTTACCTTAACGTCATGGACCAGTACAGACCCTGCTACAAGGCCCATGAACTGCCAGATGTGAACCGTCACCTCACTGCTCAGGAGTACGAGGAAGCGGTCCAGTTGGCCTATGAGGCAGGGTTACACCGCCTGGATAAGCGAGGACCCAGGCTCATCTGGATATGGAGGTAAAACAGCTCTCCATTCTCTATCCTCCATCCCCCACCCTCACCTCTCCTAACACCGCCTTATCCCCCTGTACCCGCCCGGCCCCATCGAGCACAGGTAGGCGCTCCATAGTGGGCCACAGGTACAACCCCACTTCCAGACGATAGCTGCCGGGCGGCAGGTTAGGGTCCAGGCCCAAAGGATGCTCGTCGGCTATGATCTCGCCCCCCACCCAACTGGAGGTAGGCAAATTCCCTCCCCCAGGCTGGCCGTCGTGCTGGGCCACCAGACGGCCCTCGGCGTCCAGCAGATGGACGAAGACGGTATAGTCCTGCTCCATCTCAGCCTGGGCCTGCCAGTAGAGGGTCAGGCGCAGGGTGCTGCCGGGTTCCAGCTCGTGTGGGGCCAGGTCATAACCCAGTAAGGCGATTTGACTGGCAAAGTTGGCCGTCATGGGGTGCTGCACCAGCGGGGGCTCGAAGAGGCGCTTCTCTGAGACAGGGCGCAGGCGGCCCCCCTCCCGCCGAAAGGAAAGGAGCCTGACCCAGGTGCGGCCCTCCAGGGAGCGGATGGCGTATGGAGACTCCACGATGCGAGCAGGCAGATGTTTCCCCCCCTTCCAGTCTTCCCCCTCAAAGACCCCCAGTCCCAAAGTAAAGCTGTCGCCCAGCCCGGTCAGGAGCAGAGTCTCGGTGGCCACTACCTCGCCCTGACGCCAGCGACTGGTGGGATACCAGATAGGAACGGTCATAGGCTGGCGGACAGTGTCAGCCAGCACTTCGCCGCCGTCGCCCAGGAAGGCAAGGTACAACCGGTAGTCGCGGTCCATCTCCCTCAAGACCTGCCAGTAGAGGCGCACCCTGACCCTCTGCCACTTCCAATCGTCCACCAGGTCAAAGCCCAGCAGGCGCAGGGAATCCCCAAAGTCAACGGTCATGGGATAGTCCGGGGTCGGAGCCTCCACCCGGGCGAAGTCGTAGAAGCCGTCGGGAAGGGTGGCCGGGCCAGCCAGGCCCCGCTGCAGCAGGATGTAGCCATCGGCGCTGTCGAGGATGCCGAACCGGGCCTCTTCGGACAAGTTGCCAACTTGTCCTACAATCAGTTCCTGGTAGGTGCGGTGGAAGTCATGGGGGTGGATGTCGGTCACTCCGCCCACGTCCAGGAGCACATATTCTGTGTCGTCCAGGACCATCGGAAACAGGTAGATGACCCGCCGGTGGGTCAGGTGAGGGAAGAGGGGCGGGGTGGTGGAGAGTACCGCGTCAGGCGGGATCTGAGCGGCGAAGCGCTGGAAGAGGCGATGGTGAGGGGTGATGTGCGGCACGTTAAAGTTGGGTCCCAGGGGAGTGAAGCCCCGCAGGCATTGATAGCCCAGACTGCACAGCAGCAACCACAAGAGAACCAACGTCTTAGCCGAGAACTGTCCGGCCTCTGAGAGCCTGAGACGCTGGCGGAGTTTCTCCAGCCACCCGGCCAAACACCTGGCCCCATAGATGGCCGACACGACGAAGAAGGGCACCACCGGAGCCGAATAGTGGAGCTCGCCCGAATACATGAGAGGATAGTTGCTCAGGGCATTGGCCAGATAGATAGGCGCGCTCAGAAGCAAGGTGGGAGGGTCGAAGAGGGAGAGGAACCCAACCGAAGCTAGCAGTCCACCCAGGTAGGCCAAGCGAGGGCCGCTCAGCAGAATACCCACGGGCACCCAGGACCTTGTGAGCAGGGTCAGGACGATGCTCTTGAAGCTTCTCCCCAACTTGGTGTAGCGCTGGGTATAGATGGTCTCGGCTGTCGTGCTGAAGTGGGGGATGATGACAAAGGTGGCCACCCCAAACCAGGCTAGGCTGACCAGGGCGAGCAGTCCGCCCATGAGCCTTTCTTTTTGTACCAGGAAAGCGTACAGGCCAAGCATGAAAACCAGGAGGGTGATTTCCTCCTTGACGCTCATAGCCAGGATGGCAAAGAGCCAGGCTTTGGGCCAGTCTTTCTCTTTAGTGTAGTGGAAGGCAAAGAGGAGGGGAGAGACAGCCAGGGGGACGGCGTGGAACTCGGTCATGTTGGCTGCCTGCAAGGCCGGAAAGAGGAGATAGACGGCGGCGAAAACCAGGCCAGCGACCCTGCTCTCCAACTCATCGCGGGCCAGCCAGAAAAGGGGCAGAGCCCCCAAAGCAATGGCCACGGTCTGCAAGATCAGGATGGCCTTGACGTCGTCGTAGATCAGGAAGGACAGAGACACCAGGGCGAAGATGGGTTCAAAGTGATCCGTGAGGCGCGGAGCCTGGCTGCCATCATCCTTGGTCTCTTCCAAGAAGCGCCCGTGCAGGGTGTTCCAGATGGGCTGGTCCATGTTGCCCAGGTCAGCAGCATGGGTCTGAAAGGCTTCGTGCTTCAGAATGGAAAGGGTCCCAAAACCCAGGATGTAGAGCCCTATCAACAGCCACACCAGGCCCAGGGCCAGATGAGAACGGTCGAGTTCGCGACGAGATCCAGATTTGGACGATTCCATCAGGTCAGCTTATCTAGATCGGGGCCAGCACTCTGCCCTTTGCCTTCAACGGGGACACGGCCATGACCCCAAGGTAACGAGGCCCTCAGGCCATCGAACCCAAAAGCCAGAGCGGTGCCCATCAATTCGGCAGCCGTGACCCACAGCCTGGAGAGCAGGGTGACGACAATGGCCACGTGGGAGGGCAGATAGAAGCCCAGCAGATAGAGCAGGATGCCCTCTCTCACCCCCAGGCCTCCTGGGGACAGTAAACTCAGGAAGCCGATAACCCAGGCCCCGGCATAGATGCCAGCCCAAGCCGGCAGCCACTCCAGCGGCGCTGGATAGAGAGCCCGGGTGAAGAGATAGAAAGCCAGGCCATAGCCAAGCCAGATGAGGAGATGAAGGGCGGCGAAACGCGCCAAGTCCCAGGCCGTCAGCTCAATGACCACCGGTCCGCGTCTGAACAGGCGCAAGCCCCAGTTGAGCAACCTCTCCAGGACAGCAGGTTGAATGACCACCAGGCCCAACGGTATCACGATCAGAAAAGGCAACAGCCGCTCGCTCAACCCAGTGTCGCGGAGGCCTGCCAGGACGACGAAAGCCAAGGCCAATCCCGTCATGTTCTGGAGAACCTGATTGACGGCGATGCTGGTCAGGGTTTGCACCGGGCTGACGCCTTCGCGTTCGAAGAGGTAGAACCAACCCAGGAACTGCCAGACCTTGCCAGGGATGTAGCGACCCCAATTGCCTATGAAATAGATGCGCAGGACCTTGATAAAACCTATGGCCGCTCCCAGACAACGGAGAGACACCCTCCACTGCCAGGCGTAGAGGCATAGAGAAGCCAGCATGACCCCCAGGGAAAGGGCCAACAAGGGATAGTCGAGAGACCACTGGTAGGTCTTGACCTCCTCCCAGTTGCCGTAGAGAGCCCAACCCAGGAAGAAGGCGATCACCGCCAGGGCCAGATATTGCAGGACCTTCCTGAGCCTAACGGTCATGGGGAGGTTCCTTCAGCTTCCGGGGAGTAGAGGGCCATCACCTGATCCACGATGCGTGACCAGGAGAAATATTCCTTTACATAGTGAAAGCCGGCCTGGCCTAACTCTCTGGCCCAACTATCATTTGTCAACACGGCCTCGATAGCCTGAGCCAGTGCCTGAGAGTCGCGCTGCTCGACCAGGATTCCTGTCTCGTTGTGATGGACGATGTCCGGGATGCCCCCCACGTTGGTGGCGATGACCGGCTTTTTGTAGCTCATGGCCTCCACCAAGACCACCCCTAGCCCTTCAGTGTCGCCTCGGAAATCAACGATGGCAGGCAAGACAAAGACGTCGCAGCCAGCGTAAAGCTCAGCCAGCTCCTCATAAGGTATCCTTCCCTGGAAGAACACCCGCTCTGTCAGGCCCTTATCCTTCACCAGCCTCTCCAAGTGCGGCCGCTGGTCGCCAGCGCCGACGATGTCCAATCGGACGCGGAGTCCCGAGGGGAGGAGGTCCATAGCCTCGATGAGGTAGGGCAGGCCCTTGCGCTCGATGAGGCGGCCCACAAAAAGGATGCGCTGCCCTTCGTCCCCCTCAGGGCGAGGCTTAGGGCCAACTGCCATTGGGGGGACCTCCCTGGCCACGATGGTCGAGCCGTAGGGGATAATCTTGACCTTGACATCAGCCAGTTCGCGGACCAGACTCGCCGTGAAGGAAGAGTTAGCCGAGACGGCATCGCTGCGCTTGACGATGTACCTCAATACAGGCTTGAGAGAAGGATAGCGGCGCGTCAGAAGAAGCTCCGCACCGTGAAAGGAAGTCACCAGCCGTGCGCCGCTGATATTCTGGCCGACGAGACCGAAGACGCCCTCGGGCAGCGGCCAGTGGACGTGGAGCACATCGTATCTCTGGCGGCGGCAATGTCTGATCACCGCGAGGGTGCCAAAGAACATATAGGGCAAAATCAGGGGTAGGTAGAGAGGGTTCTTTATCTTGTTCGGTCCCCCCTCCAGATGGGTCAGATCCTCCCAACGACTAGGGAAATAGCGGAAGCGGTAGACGGGAATGCCATAAATCTCATGGTCCCCTAACCCCTTGTAGGAAGGAGCCAGGACAGCCGACTCGACGCCCCGTTCTCGCAACTGCAAAGCCTGTTCCACCAACCAGGGCGAATGAGGGTCACCCTCCCAGCGGGCAAAATTGGTTACCAAATACAGCACCCTCATGACCGCTCCCTGTCTTTGGCCAGATCTTTGATAATTCTTTCCAGCTCACCAATGCGCTCATGCTGGTCTACCACTAATTCGGCCAGGAAGCCCACCAGGAAGATAATCAGGCCAGCCAGGGCCAGAATGACGCCGAAGGTAAAGACCGGACGCACCTGCCGGGCACGGGTAAACCACTGTTGAAGCAAGTACACCCCTATCCCAGAGGCAGCCAGGATGAGAGTTGAGCCCAACGCACCGAAGAAGATCATGGGCTTGCGGCTGAAGGTCAGAAGGAACTTGACCACCAGCACATCGAGGAAGGAAACAGGGATACGTTCCAGCCCGAACTTGGTCCTGCCCTGTCGGCGGGGATAATAGTTGGTCGGAACCTCACCGATCTTGTAGCCTTGAGAGGCGGCGATCATCAGGATAAAGCGGTGCCAATCAGAGCGCAGATAAAGCCCTTCGATCACCTCACGCCGGAAGGCCTTGATCCAGTTCATATCGTGGGCCTGGACGTTGAAGAGAAGGCGAGAGACGAAATTGTAGATTTTCGAAGTCACAATCTTGCTGTCGCGCCTCCCCTGCCGCCAGCCGGCCACCACGTCATAGCCCTCGGCTAACTTGTTCAGCAGTTTGGGGATATCCTCTTCCGGATCTGACTCCAGGTCCCCCGGCAGGAGGAGGATGATGTCACCACTGACGTGGCGAAACCCGGTTCTGATGGCCTCGGTCAAACCTAGGTTGCGCCGGTGGCTGACGACCTTGACGAAGGGATAACGGGCGGCGCAGGCTGCTGCCTCGTGGCCGGTCCCGTCGGTTGAGCCATCGTCTACGAGCACCACCTCGCCGTCCACGCCCCTAGCCTCAAAGGCCCTGGCTACTTTATCAATGACTGGGGTCACATTTCCTTCCTCATTGTAGGCCGGTATGAGTACCGAAACCCACCATTTATTACCCTTCTCCACACTGACCTCCACGCTGTACTTCTCTCCAACTATTCCTTACTCCCTATGGCCCACCTGCACCGTTGGCGACAGCAGAATTCGATTGCCAAGAGGCGATCCTGTCTCGTCAGTCACCGGCAGTCGCTCCCCGGTTTCAAGGAGATACAGTCCCACCTCCAACCGATACTCACCCAAAGGGGTCTCAGGTGAGATCACTATTTCATACGGATCCTCGATGACATCACCCCGTGCCCACCGACTGGTGGGATAGGAGCCATCCACCGGCCAGGAATCTTTCTGGCCCCAAATCACACCATCATGATCTATCAAATGGGTGAAAACGGTGTAGTCTCGGTCTATCTCGGTCAGGGCCTGCCAGAAGAGAACCAGACGCATGGTATCCCCAGGCAGGAAGTTGGTCCCTGGCAGGTTATAGCCCAGCAACTGGACCTTGGAGCCTAGATCCGCCCTCTGGGGATGCGCGATTTCCAGTTCCTCCACTGAGGGGGTGGCTTCTCCTGCTACCATCATCAAGCTCAGGGGCACGTCTTCGCCCTCTGGAGTGGGCAGCCTCTCTCCCTTCTCTCCATCGTATAAACTGAGCGACAACCGGTAAGTTCCCATTGGCGTGGTGGGGTCCACCTCCAGTTTCAACCTATCCCGGATCACCAATCCCCTTCCCCAAGGGTCATCCCAGTCGCCAGCCTCCATTTCCCGCCCTTGCCCCCACACATCACCCTCCTCATCAACCAAGGTCAAGACAGGTCTGAGATTCGCCTCGGATGGCCTCTGGCACTGCCAGTAGAGGGTCACTTTGGTCTCCTGCCCGGCTTTGAGCCTGTTCTTGTCCAGATCATATCCTAATAAACGAGACGAGGAGCCAAACTCCACTTCTTGGTCGTATTGGGCGGGAACAAAAGTGTTAGGGATCTCCAGTCCTGGGGATGCATAGATCCAAGCGTAATCAATGCCTTTCATACGTACCACATGCTCTGGTTCCAAGGAATGAAAATACCTGGCTGTGCTCAAACCGAAAGGGGCGCCCGTGCCCGGGCGGCCAATGTAGAGTACCACGTAGTCAATGTCCTCCCAAGGCAGGGAACCGCCCTTACATTCCTCTCTCAGTTCCTGCAATTCTCCCTTAAAGTAAGAGGCGAACCGCACATCGAAATCCCACATGGCGGCTTTCAGGCTGGTCGCGTCTTCTTTTTGATTGAGGTAATGCGCAGCCCGGTCCAGTCCCTCTCCCCAACCGATGGGCATCAAGTGGGTTGCCACCGTCCCACCCCCTAGCAGCGGGTTGTAGTAGGTCAAGTAGTAGGGATGATGGGGCAGGCTGAGGCCAGCTTGCAAGAGGATGGTCAATCCCAGGCCCATTGCTCCTAGGGTTGAGGTGGTCAGTCGGACGAGAGGAGCCCTTATCACCTTTGCTGCAGATTCGCCTAGCCTACACAGGCCCACAGCCGCCACTATCTGTACAGCCGGTGATACCGGCAGGATGTAACGGCCGGATTTCACACTGGCCAGACTCATGGAGACGATGAAGCCCAAGATATAGATTAGGAGAATGAGGACGCTCCTGGCCTGAGTCCCCTTTGCTCGGAAGGAGGGACGGTGATCCCGGGCCAGGAACCAAATCACTGCTGCTACTCCCACCAGGGCCAGAGGGGTGACGCGGAAAAGCAGGGTGATGGGATAAGTCAACACTCGGACGTCAAGCAAGGAAATCCCCGTCAGGAAACCGCCCTCACTCTCTCCGGTGCCTTGAACCTTGCCTGTGACTTGGCTAAGCACCGGGCTGATAGTGCCTACCGGATCAACCCACATCGCTGGCCAGAATGCGATGGCTGCCAGCAGAGATATGGCACACCAGATAAGGTATGTTTTCGCGCCGTAGAGGAGAGCGTCCCGGCGCTGTGCAGTCTCACCAGTGCCTGGCCGCCAGGGCCAGTTGGAAAGAAAGATCGGACAGACCATAAAGGGGATCAAGAACAAAGAGCTGGCTTTGCTTAGGAAGGCCAAACCGGCCATCAGCCCTGACAGTAGTAAATAGCCTCTCGACCGCCCCCTCTCCAGGTAAGCCATCAAGCTGAGCAGCGACAGGATCATAAAAGTGGTCGCCAGGGCGTCATTGTGGAGCAGGCGCGAATAGGCCAAATAAAAGGGATCGAGAGCCACCAGGGCGGCGCTGAGAAGAGCGATCTTATCGTCAAAGAGCCTTCTGAGGAGGAGGTAGATTCCCACCACGGCCAGGGAGACCAACATTACAGTGGGCAATCTGACAGCGGCCAAAACGTCGAGGCCGAGGACAGGGCGTACGGGCACCCTCTGCAAGAATTCACGCAAAGAGACAGCGTTGACTGGTATCCCTTGCATCCGGGCCTCATTCAAGTATCTGGTTGCCAAAGCGATGGCTGCCGTCCACATCGTGGTGACGCCAGGATGTCCCGCCGCCGTTCCCCGCAGGTCCCCATTCAACAGAGCCAGGAGAAACATTATTGAGCGATCAACCCAGCGACGTTCGTCGGGAGTCAGAAAGATGTTCAGACCTAAGGCCCTGGGCACCAAAGCCAGCAAGAAAAGAAAGAGGCTGGTGCATATTGCCCGCAGTCTCATCAGCCCTCCAAAAATTCCTTGATCGCCCGCGCCACTTCCTCCATCTGCTCCCGGGTCAACTCCGGGTACATGGGCAAAGAGAGCACCTGGCGGGCGCACTCCTCAGTCATGGGGAAATCGCCCTCTTTGTAGCCCAGATGGCGGCAGGCCGGTTGCAGGTGCAGCGGGATGGGATAATGGATGCCTGTGGAGATGCCTCTGTCCTTGAGGTACACTCGCAAGGCGTCGCGCTCCTGCAACAACGAACCTTGCAGGCGGACGACGAAGAGGTGATAGACGGCCTTGACGTGCTCCGGTTCGTAGGGCAGGACGAGGTCGAGATCACTTAAGAGTCCGCGGTAGGTAGCAGCGTGGCGACGGCGGGCCTCGTTCCACTCCTCGAGGTGAGCCAGCTTGGCCCGCAGGATGGCCGCCTGCAAGGTGTCAATGCGGTAGTTAAAGCCCTGCAACAAGTGCTCATATTTATCCCGACGCCCGTGGTCCCGCAACAACCGCGCCTGCTCAGCTATGTCCCCGTCGTCGGTGACCAGTGCCCCGGCGTCGCCATAGGCCCCCAGGTTCTTGCTCGGATAAAAGCTAAAGATGGCCACATGGCCCATGCTGCCCGCCCGTCTCCCCTTGTACTCGGCTCCGTGGGCCTGGGCTGCGTCCTCGATGACCTTCAGCCCATGCCTGTCCGCAATCTCCAGGATGGGCTCCATCTCGGCTGGCTGGCCGTAGAGGTGGACGGGCAGG
>Ga0315309_1001826_pt1 | contig 12647 bp, 11 predicted proteins | sample TDP4_MG_FD_203080 | JGI IMG/M metagenome (GOLD analysis project Ga0315309, IMG submission 203080) | Freshwater sediment microbial communities from Lake Towuti, South Sulawesi, Indonesia - TDP4 | ecosystem: Environmental > Aquatic > Freshwater > Lake > Sediment | place: Indonesia: South Sulawesi...
GTTTTAGATTTTAGATTTGTTTAGGATTTAGAGCTTAGTGTTTAGAGTTTAAACCATTTGCACGGGGTAAAGGAGGGGTGAGCTCATGGAATTCAGGGAGAGGACAATTAGAGTCATCATCGATGAGAGCAAATGTGTCGATTGCAAGACGCACGCATGCGCTGCAGGATGCAAACTCTATGATCGAGGTATTTTGGTGATCAAAGATGGTAAACCTGCACTTGGAGGCGATGCGGAATATGCTCAAAGAGTGGGCACCGAATGCTTGGCGTGTGAATATGAGTGTTGGTTTAGAGGGAACAAAGCGATCAAGATAGAGGCTCCAATCGCCGGATTAGAGGAGTACTTAAAGAAACGTGGACTCTCACTTTCATAAAGAGGGGTGGAAAAATGGCGATACTGCTTGAAAAAGATACAACGATCTTAGTTCAGGGAATTACGGGAAGGGAAGGTTCAGCGCGAGCCGGATTTATGAAGGGCTACGGCACGAAGGTTGTGGCAGGGGTGACGCCCGGTAGGGGTGGAGAAGAGGTTTCTGGGATACCAGTTTACAACACGGTTGAAGAAGCGGTCAGGGCAAAAGGACCCATCGATGCCAGCGTCACCTTTGTCCCTGGGCCTGGTCTCAAAGATGCTGTTCTGGAGGCCTTGGACGCTGGAATTAAGTTCATCGTCATGCCGGTTGAAAGGGTTCCCCTTTATGACATCTTGGAGATGATGGCCTATGCAAAGTTGAAAGGAGCTCGGTTGTTAGGACCAGGTTCCATCGGAATCATAAGCCCTGGAATCGCGGCTGCTGGATGGCTTGGAGGAACCCCTGAGTTTGCAAAGAGGGTTTTTGTACCAGGCCCTGTAGGCGTGATCTCGAGAAGTGGAGGACAATCAGGGACGGTTCCTTGGGCCATTAAAGAGGCAGGCCTCGGTGTGAGCACAGTCCTGCATGTCGGAACGGAGCCGGTTTTAGGGATGTCGTTTGGAGATATTCTACCCCTTTTTGAGGCGGATAAAGACACGAAGGCGGTTGCCATCTTTGGGGAGATTGGTGGGCCCTATGAAGAAGAAGCGGCAGAGGCTGTTAGGCAGAAAAGATTTACTAAACCTCTTGTGGTCTATGTCGCTGGTGCCTGGGCTCCGGAAGGCATGCGATTCTCCCACGCGAGTAGTATTATCGAGAGGGGCAGGGGATCAGCGAAGGATAAGATTAAGTCCCTTAAAGAAGCCGGCGTTCACGTGGTCGATCGTCCTGATGAAATTGCTCCAACCGTGAAACGACTCCTTCAAACGCAATAAAATTTTTTATTGTCATTGCGAGCCCGTAGGGCGTGGCAATCTGATTATCTGAGATTGCTTCGTTTCACTCGCAATGACACTCCAGTTTAATTCATTTGTATTAAAAACTAAGAGGAGGTATTACGATGACTGTCATGAGATCTGTTTTTTATGTTCCTGGAAACAATGAAAAGATGATTTCGAAATCCCCTGAAATTCCAGCTGACATTATTACTTTAGACCTTGAAGATTCGGTTCCACCCGCCGAAAAGCCAAGAGCACGGGAAATGAGCCGAGAGAATCTCAAATTCGCAGGATCAGGAGGATCCACCATCTACGTCCGGATTAACAACTGGGAGACGTTGATGACGAATGACGATCTTGAGGCAATTGTCCATGAGGGACTCTCAGGAGTTTGTCTGGCCAAATGCGGTGGTCCGGACCACGTCCAGCGTCTCGATTGGAAACTTGAAGAACTTGAAAGAAGGAGAGGCTTGAAGGTGGGTAGTATCGCCATCCAGCTTCTCATCGAAACGGCCAAAGGGGTGATGAACGCGTATCCATCAGCCATTGCCAGCAAGCGAGTTAACTCTCTAATCTTTGGAGCCGTGGACTACACCAAGGATATGAGGGTCAAGCTCACCATCGAGGGGGAAGAGCAATTTTATGCCCGAGCCCACACGGCTGTCGCTGCAAGGGCTGCCGGATGCATCGCCATCGATTGCCCATTCGTGGCTTTCAAGGATACAGAGGCCTTTGAGAAGAGCACACGTTTCGGCCGGCAATTGGGCTATGAAGGAAGGATGCTCATTCATCCCAGTCAAATCGAACCTTCTCACAGAATTTATACGCCCGCGCCGGAGGACGTTGAATGGGCAAAGGGCGTGGTGAAGGTCTTTGAAGAGGAAGGAATAGCCAAAGGTGCAGCCGCTGTAACCTATCAGGGAAAGATGGTGGATACTCCTGTTTATGACAATGCCAGAACGATCCTTGCCATCATGGAAGAGATATCCGCCTTCGATGCGAAAAGGAAAAAGGCATAAAACGATGTGAAGATCGTTAATCCCCCCTGCCCCCTTTACAAAAGGAGGGGTGCGGGGGGATTTTTTGTTGAGAGGTTAGGAATGAGAATTATTGTGGTTGGCCAAGGTCCTTTCGGCGAGAAGGTATTGGAGGCTCTGATTCGAAAGGGAGAAGAGGTTGTCGGGGTCTTCTCTCCGCCTGATAAAAGGGGTGAGCCGATGAAGCATCTTGCCGAGAGGTCGTCCATTTTCTTCTTGGGCCCAACTCGTATGAAAAATCCGGAGGTCTATGATGCATACACAAAATTAAAGCCAGATCTTGTCATCCTTGCATTTGTGACTGACATTCTTCCAGAAAAACTGCTTGAGGTTCCCTCTATTGGAACGATCTGCTACCATCCTTCTCTCTTACCCAGGCATCGTGGAGGCAGTGCGATTAATTGGGCCATCATCCAGGGAGATATGCGTACCGGTTTGACCATCCTGTGGGCTGATAAAGGCATTGATACCGGCCCCATCCTCCTTCAGAAAGAGGTCCATATCGGTCCTGACGATACGACAGGCTCTCTCTATTTTAACACCCTTTTTCCTATGGGAGTGCATGCCATAGTGGAAGCTGTTGAATTGATAAAAAAAGGAAGGGCACCTCGGATCCCTCAAGACGAATCAAAGGCAACCTATGAGCCTCTGTGTGATGATAAGGTTGCCCGCATCGATTTTGATAAGCCGAGCAAAGAGGTTTATAATTTTATTAGGGGATGCGATCCTCAGCCTGGGGCTTTTACGACTCTGAAAGGTAAGAAGGTAAGATTATATGATGCCAGAATGGATCCCAAGTCAACGGAAAGAGCCCCTGGAGAAATCGTCTCGATTGAAGAAGGAGGAATTCGGATAGCGGTTGAGGGAAGGATTATAAAGATCGGGAAAGTAAGAGTGGATAAAGGAGAGAAGATTGGGGCGATGGAGTTTGCCAAATTGGTCGATGTCAGGGTGGGGGATCGATTTGGAAAATAACAATGATGAACGTCATTGCGAGGAGTCACGAAAATTCGGGACGACGAAGCAATCCCTTGAGATTGCTTCACTTCGCTCGCAATGACAGGCTTAATAAATGGGTTAAGTGTGAGGAGATCTCATGGAACGAAAGAAGATGGTCGAAGGGCTGGCAAAGATCGCAGGCGCGGAGAATGTCCTGTCTTCTGAGACAGATTTGATGCTTTATGGTTATGATGCTTCGCTTTTTAGGGCGAAACCCGATTGCATTGTTCTCCCAGGTTCAACAGAGGAGGTCTCAAAAATCGTGAGATTCGCCCATGAAAATGGGATCCCTATCGTTGCAAGAGGATCGGGAACGAATCTCAGCGGTGGCACCATTCCCACAAAGGGAGGAGTCGTCCTTCACTTTTCGAGGATGAATCGAATCCTCGAGATCGATATCGAAAACCAGAGAGCTGTGGTTGAGCCAGGGGTCTTTACGCTTGCCCTTAAGAATCAGTTGGCTCGCTATGGCTACGTCTATCAACCCGATCCTGCCAGTGAAAAGGTCTCCACCTTTGGTGGAAATTTTGGGGAGAATTCAGGAGGGCCCCACTGTCTCAAGTATGGAGTGACGACCAACCACATCTTGGGAGCGGAAATCGTTCTCTATAATGGGGACGTCATTCAAGTGGGTGGGAAATCCTTAGATAACCCGGGCTACGATTTGACTGGAATTCTTGTGGGTTCTGAAGGGACATTGGGAATTGCCACCAAATTGATCCTCCGGATCATGCCGAAACCAGAAGCGGTCAAGACCATGTTAGCCATTTACAATAGTTTAGAGGATGCGGGTAGAACTGTTTCGGCCATCATCGCTGATGGCATTGTCCCTGCCACCCTGGAAATGTTGGACAAACTTACGATCAAGGCTGTCGAAGAATCCATCCATGCTGGGTTTCCATTGGATGCCGAAGCTGTTCTTCTCGTTGAACTGGACGGACTAAAAGATGGAATGGAAAGGTTGGCCGAAAGGATCATGGAGATCTGCAGAAAGAACAATGTCCGGGAAGTCAAGGCTGCAAAGACCGAAGCCGAAAGGACTCAGCTTTGGGCAGGTCGAAAAGGGGCTTTTGGAGCCATTTCCAGACTTCGGCCCAATTATCTCGTCTGCGACGGAACGGTTCCCAGGACAAAACTCACTGAGGTTTTGACCAAGGTGATGGAGGTGGGTAAGAAGTATGGTCTTGCCATTGCAAACGTCTTCCATGCAGGGGACGGCAACCTTCATCCCCTGATTCTATTCGATGAACGAAATGAAGAAGAGTTGAGAAAGGTTCATCTGGCTGGTTCCGAAATCATGAAGTTGTGCGCGGATGCGGGAGGAACGATCAGCGGTGAACATGGGATTGGTACGGAGAAGAAGAAGGAGATGCTCTTCGTCTTCACCCCTCGGGATATTACTGCCATGAAGAAGGTGAAGATAGCCTTTGATCCAGAGGATGTTTATAACCCTGGAAAAGTCTTACCTGAGGTCGAAGCATAATCTTTCAATATCCCCCTCACCCTATCCCTCTCCCACCAGGGGAGAGGGAGTTTACCTAAATAAACCTCCTGGAAATCCCCTCCCCCTTGATGGGGGAGGGCGGGGGTGGGGGTGGCCAAGGAGGGAGATTTTGAATGTCTCATACTGACAGACTATTTTATCGGTTAATAGAAATCGTGGGTGAAGCCCATATCATCAAAAACCCAGATCAGCTCAAATCCTATTCTTTAGATGGCAAACGCCCGAAGGCGGTCGTCTTTCCGGGTACGATCGATGAGATCTCGAAGGTCGTTGCCTGTGCCTGTGAAGAACGGTTAGCAGTCATCCCCAGAGGAAATGGAACGAAGATGGCAATGGGTGGAATTCCGAAGAAGGTTGACATCATTCTTTCAACCAGCCGACTCAACCGGATCGTCGACAGCGACTGCGATAACTTAACCCTCTCTGCAGAAAGTGGAATGACATTGGGTGACGTTCAAAAGAGGCTGGCCAAAGAGGGAAAGGGGTATTTCCTCCCTCTCGATCCACCCTTTACAGATAAAGCCACATTGGGAGGTATTGTGGCTGCGAATTCAAGCGGACCCAAAAGGTTGCTCTATGGTACGGCAAGGGACTTGATCACAGGGATGAAGGCTGTTTTCCCCAATGGAGATGTGGTGGTTTCCGGCGGGAAGACGGTCAAGAATGTTTCTGGTTATGACATGTGTAAACTTTTGATCGGCTCCTATGGAACTTTGGGCATCATCTCCGAGATCACGTTTAAATTGCTTCCTCTTCCTGAAAAAGGAGCCACTTTATTCATCCCCTTTGCTGCTCTGGATGAGTGTGTAGGTTTTACTCATGATATCTTGCATTCACAACTCCTTCCGGCATCCATGGATATTCTCAATGCAGTAGCTATTGAAAAGATGAAGTACAGAATATCCATGCCTCCTACCGGTAATTATCTCGTTGCTATCGGGTCGGAAGGGGTTTCGGAAACCATCGAACGGCAAATTTCAGAAATTAGTGAGATAGGAAAGAGGCATGGTGCCTTAGCCTTAGAGACGGCCACTCTGCATTCAGAGAGGCATCACGGCTTCTGGATTTCAGTTCGCGATTTTGCCCAAGGGCTAATCATGGAGAATGATACGAATCTCATCTCCTTAAAGTCAAATTTTTTGGTCTCCAAATATGGAGAGATGATCCGGAGTTACGAAAAAATCACCCAGGCATTAGGGTTCGATGGTGCTCTCATCTGCCATTCAGGAAATGGAGTCCTTTATTCTTATGTGATGGTGGGAAAGAATGTACGATCGAAGACAGAATCTTTAGTCGAACTCGTTGGGAAGCTAACCGCTGAAGCGGTGAAGAATGAAGGCAACCTTGTGGTGGAGTCGTCTCCTCTTTCGATCAAGAAAAAAGTCGACGTGTGGGGAGAGTTACGGAGCGATTATCAAGTCATGTGTCACTTGAAAAAAGAGATCGACCCAAGAAGCATTCTGAATCCTGGAAGATTTGTAGGAGGAATCTAAAAATCCCCCTCCATCCCCCTTTGGTAAAGGGGGAGGAGTTTGATCTCCTCCCTTTTGTAAAGGGAGGCGGGGAGGGATTAAGAGAGATTCCACAGGAGTTATATATTATGGATAAAGAGGAACTCAAGGCCCAGCTATACGATGAGATCGCTAAATGCAATCGATGTGGCTTCTGTCTCGCCCATTGTCCGGTTTATGCGATCAAAGGTCGAGAATGGGCGACACCGAGGGGGAAGAATGCCCTCATCAGAGCCATCATCGAGAATAAAATCGATTGGACTCCTGAAATAGAAGAGACCATTTTCCGATGCACGGGCTGTAGACTTTGTACCCAGACCTGCTTTCCCGCTGTTGAGACCAACCAAGGGGTTCTGGCAGGAAGACAGTGTTTGGTGGATAGAAGGCAATACCCAAAAGTGGTCGATCGAGTGGTAGAGGCGTTGGAGAGGAATTTTAATATCTCAACCGAGCCGAACGAGAACCGCATCATGTGGATGGAGGGGTTAAGGGAAATCCCAAGCCACAAGTATCTGAAAGAGAGGGCCGAGGTGATCTACTTTGTGGGATGCGTGGCTGCCTTCTATCCAATGGCCCATAAGATCCCTCAGACATTTGTCCAGATTCTTGATAAGGCCAAAGTGGACTTCACGATCCTGGGAGGAGAAGAATGGTGCTGTGGATTTCCTCTGATCCAAGCAGGGATGAATGAAAAGATGAGAAAATTGATTGAGCACAATGAGGAGAAAGTGAAGCAGGTAGACGCGAGAACGGTAATCTTTGCCTGTCCCTCCTGTTATCATACCTGGAAAGAGGAGTATCATACCAATGCAGAGTTCCTTCATTCAACGCAGTTCATGGAAAGATTGATCAATGAGGGAAAGATCAGCTTCAACAGCGGGCCTGAGAAAACCGTGACCTACCACGACCCCTGCGATTTAGGAAGAAACAGTGGTGTTTATGATTCACCAAGGAATGTCTTGAAAAAGATTCCCGGCCTGACAATGGTGGAGATGGAGAGTAATCGCCAATTATCTGTTTGCTGCGGTGGAGGAGGGGATCTTGAGATGATCGATCCAGACCTCTCTGCTGCCATCGCTCAAAGGAAGATCGAGGAGATTCAGAGGACGGGCGCTGACGAGGTGGTGACATCCTGTCAACAGTGCATCCGGACGATCTCAGGTTATGCAAGAAAGCACAAGATTAAACTGAAGGTTAAGGATATTACAGAGGTGGTTTTGGAGGCGATGGGATAAAAAAATCCCCCTCACCCTTTTCCTCTCCCCCCATGGGGAGAGGGAGGGGGTGAGGGGCCTCTTTTTTCTTCTCTTGCTTTTCCTTCCTGTTCTTCTCGCCAAGCCCGAAGTTTTCTTTTTTGTCTATCTGTGAAGGCGGCGGCCAACAGGGCCAGGCCCAGCATTAGCATGAACCCGGCCCTATGGTTGTAGCCATTTACCAGGATATGGCGGAGGGAGACAAGGACAAACCCAATCCCGCACCAAAGAAATATGGTGAACCGGGTGAGAAAACCCCTCGCACCTGCCATATCCCTTTCTACTCCTGATAACCCTCTTCCTTCCTCTTGGTAAGATCAACAAGACCAAGAATTAGGACAATGATGTAGACGAGCAAGAGAATAACCACACCCGTGGTTTTGAATGCCTTATTGACTGCGAAAAGGCTGAAGATCGCATAAAACACGACCAAGCATATGACCATCAGGTTTTCGAACCAGTTAGGCCTGATCGCCTTTGGCAGGAATTTGTTATTTACAACCAAAGTCTGAATCCCGCCATAAACAAAGACGAACCCAGCAATATTGGCTTGAATCAGGATATAGGTGAGAGGAAGCTTCACAACAGAGACCATGATAATAACCCAGAGGACAACCATGGCAAAGACGATATAATAGATCACCCGGATATCCTCTTTGATCGATTTTCTTAGACCTGGCCATAGGGTGTATAACATATCCGCCATCTGCCGGGTCGCAGAGTCGGTCACACCAAGTTGGGTACCGAAGAGAACCCAGAAGCCGATGAGTTGAACCCAAACCCAACCCGGTGTTCCCAAGAAATTGCGGATGGCATTGCCCTGGTAGGCAGCCACAGCCCAGCCACCAATTTTAGTTCCGGCTGGGATCAGACCTACGGCAAGGTTAACCGTCAACCACATCCCAATCCAGCAACCCACGCCAAAGATGATCCACTGGTCAATGCGAGCGAAGTGGAGCCAATCCTTCCAGCGTTTCAGATTCTCTGCAGTGGTTCGAAAAGTGATCCCTGCAGGAGCAACGATTATCTTCTCGCCGCCTATGGCACCGGAAATATAACCCACTTCTTTTCCCATGCCATAACCTTTATCGCGGAACCAGTTGGAGGAGGAAATGTTAAATATCCCTCCAGCTGCAGAATAAGCAGCGAATCCTCCTAAGAGAACTGGATCCGCCCCTTCAGGTATCATTCCGAAGGAAAAGAACCCCTTGGTGACTCTCCAAATGGATTCCCCGGGGACAAAACCGATGAGCAAAATTATAAGGGAACCCACAATAAATGCAACGATCGCCCAGGAGATCTTCTCCAAGGTGTTCTCCACTTTTCTTCCCCACAACAGCATGAAGAGAACGATCGCAGTTAAGACAATTCCCCAGACCATAACCGTTGTCTTGTCTGCAGCGTCAGGCATTTTGTTAATGAGAATGGCTGTCCAAGCCGTAGCTGATGTAATGGCCCATCCTGGTCCGATACAGACGACGCAGGTGACAATCCAGAAGGGACCCCATAGCCAGCGTCCAGGCTTGAGGCGGTTGTAGCCGGTCATCATGGGTTCGCCGCAGAAAATGGAGTATCGGACGCACTCGAGGTTGAAGAAAGTTTGGGTAACGCAGGCAATGGTCGTGATCCACATCAATATTGGACCGTACTGGACAGCTGCTGCCGGGCCCATAAGCCACTCACCACTCCCGATCGAGAGGGAGAGCATGATGGCACCCGGGCCAATCGTCTGCATAAGGCTTTTCAACCCTCTTTTTGGGGCTTCCGGTAGATCCTTTACACCCCAGGGTTGAAGGCTTCCCGCTTTTATTGTGTCAGCCATATTTTCCCTCCTTCCTTTACTTAGATAAACTCGGATTTAAGAAACTAAGAGCTTAATCTTCACCTCCTTTCACCATCTCCATGAATGACACAGAATAGAAAAAGATGCTCTTACCTTGTTGATTTGATAACAAAGGAACTATTTTGTCAAGATTTTTATTGGATATTGGACCCTATCCCAATCGAGGAGAACGGTGCATCAGTTATACGATGAAGAGTGGACGGGTAAGCCAATAATTTTTCATGATTTTTTAAGTTGGAGCAACAGGCGTTTCAATTCTTCTTCCACTTCTTTCCCAGGTCTCTTTAAGGGTGCTCTTGGGTTTCCGCCAAAATAGCCAGCCAGGTCCATTGCCATTTTTAAACCACCGATACTGTATTTTACGGTGACTGCGTTAGCTAAGGGAGTCAATCGACTTTGTAATGTTCTTGCCTCATCTAATTTCCCATCGTTAAAAAGATTCTGAATCTCTACACATTCCTGGGGAACAACTTGTGCCACGGCTAAGATTCCACCCACAGCGCCAACGCAAAGGGCAGGGAAGAATACAGGTGCTGAACCCACAAAGACTGCAAATCTCTTTTGAGACAGAGAAACGATTTCACTCAATTGGCCAATATTCCCGGAGCTATCTTTGATCCCCACGATATTGGGATGTTCGGAAAGCTTGGCTATTAGCTCCGGCTCCATGTTAATACCAGTGAATTGGGGAACATTATAAATTAAGATTCCAACAGAGGAGGATTCTGCCACAGAGATAAAGTGATCGTAAAGAATCTGGGGTTTCATCGATCCTCTAAAATAGGAAGGCGTGACAACGAGTGCGTAATCGGCGCCGAGCCTGGCGGACTGGTTGGTGAAGCGAATGGTCTCCTGGGTCGATTCCATTCCTGTTCCAACGATCATGATCTTCGATTTAGGGATGGCTTCTCTGGAAACTTCGATGACTTTCAATTTCTCTTTTTCATTTAAATAGACAGCCTCTCCATTAGAACCGATAACGACATAGCCGGAAAGGCCAGTTTTATTCCATTTTTGAAAATTCCCTTTCAGCTTATCCAGGGCCAACTTTCCATCTTGAAATGGTGTCGTAATGGGTGGTAACACGCCGCCGAGTCTTTTCATATTAACTCCTTTTCCCCTCACCCCCGCCCTCTCCCCCAAGGGGAGAGGGGAAGGGCGAGGGGTTGAATCCTCGAACCCTTCAAGAAAATAACATGGGACGACACAGTGGTCAAATAGTGTTTCTTAATCGTTAAGCGAATGGCTTCTCAGATATTCATGAAGCAGAACTCGGCCAGTGATCATCGATTTTGTTTCCCCCCAATTCTTTTTAATAAACAAGGCAAAGTAGATGTGGCCGATGAGGCTGGCTATTAGCGTGGCCGAGAAGAAGCCATGGAGCAAGCGGTTGTAGAAGATGAAATCCCAGCCTAAGCCGAACAAGGAGAGGGGAAGAAGATCCCGGAAAGGCTTCCAGATCACAAACCCGGTGAGGGTGAGGAGAAAGAGATTCGCTGCCACGGCCCAATGAAAGATTATCTGGCCTGGATGGTACTTGCCAGCCAAAGGATAGGATCTCGAGAGGCCGAAAAAGTTTTTGATGATGGACAAAATCCTCTTCACCTCGTCAAGATTGATAGCCATTGGATTGGGCCGACGGACGATGAAGCTCTCATAGATGACATGAAATCCAAGGCCCACCAGAAGGAGGGCTACTCCCCAGCGGTGCCAAAGAAACCAGCTCGAAGGCGGGACTTCGACCGAAGTTAGCTTCCGAGGTTGATAGATCATCCATCCGGAGACGATCAGCATAAAGACAGCCACTGTGTTTACCCAGTGGTAGATCCGCTGGAAAAGAGTGTACCGTTCGGTTAGTTCTTCCTTTGAATCGGTGCCAGCAGGTGGTTCATGAAGGAGATCTGTTGGAAAGGGCTGACGGAAGGCCCTTCGGCTTGCATGGATGATGCAAAAAAACAGACCAGCGACGATAAAGGTCCAGAAGATTTCGTCGTTGAGACGATAAAGGTTATACTCGGCCATCGTAAAGGCCGGCAAAGAAAATTGTTCACCCGTCACGGTTTCCTCCCAAAGAATCCTCTTTTTCCTAAATCTTCTGCTACTTCTTTCAAGCCCAACCGTTCGAGGGTGGAAACTGCGGGAATGCCTGTTTTGGGATCCCATCCCATGAGTCGATAATACTGACTCTTTCCACGCTCCAGGTCTTCCGGACCGTACTTCCGGCCGCCAGCATCCTCCTTTTCAAAATAGAGCTCGTGGAGGATGTCGTCTCGTCGAGTCCGGCCATCTCGCACAGCGATCGCTCTCTCCAAGGTGCAAAGCATCTCTCCTCTGCGATAGGATTCCTCTTCGCTCATCTCCACTCCTGTTACTGCGGAATAGAGTCGAGATTCGAGGGTGGTGTCTCCCACATGATCTGGTGAATTGGCATTGAAAAGATATGGAAAAAGAATGTCACACACGATGTAGCTATCCTTTAGAAGGGAGTGTTCATGATAACGTTTCACAACCGTTGGGGCCCATTTCCAGTTTAGGCTCTTTCCGTCCGGCTGAAAAAACTGAGCCGCTTCTTCTGAACCATAGGCAGCCTTCATCGCGGGCTTTAGAATGGGAAAGATTTTTTCAGGGACAGCGGTGAGGGCGTTCTGTCCAATGGTAAAGGCTGCTCCCCAAAGCATGGAGATGAAACTGTGTGAGACCATGGCGTCTCGATTGTCGAGAACCCACATCAATGCCAAGGGAGGAACTGCATATCCCGTAGGAAAGCCTCCCAAATAGAACCAGTGTTCGCGAAAACCACCAAACTTTCCAGCACGAGGGTAATACATCCACGAGAGCTTTTCCGCTTTACCACCGAGCTTTGCGGCGGCTCGTTGTCCTCCTTCGGCGAGGAGATCTCCAATACCCTGGCGTTCGGCCATCATATATAAAAGCTTGGAGATGAAATTCCAGGAACCGATCTCCTTGAGAGGTAGACCCGTATCTTCTTCAGTGATCAGCTTCTCACGGTAGCAATCGGAGAGCCAAGGGATGATGGCCATCAATTCGTAGGCATTGATCCCATAGAGGTCAGCAAGCTTTGCAGCTTGCCATGTGATTTTGCTGTAGCCTTTTTCGGGTTGGTGAACCATCGATTCGAGGTACATGTAGGATTGGGCGCAGAAGGCTACGCCATTGGTGATATCCGGACCTTTTACATGGGAGCGG
>Ga0315309_1001827_pt1 | contig 12644 bp, 10 predicted proteins | sample TDP4_MG_FD_203080 | JGI IMG/M metagenome (GOLD analysis project Ga0315309, IMG submission 203080) | Freshwater sediment microbial communities from Lake Towuti, South Sulawesi, Indonesia - TDP4 | ecosystem: Environmental > Aquatic > Freshwater > Lake > Sediment | place: Indonesia: South Sulawesi...
GGCGGGATCCGGGATCACGATCATCCTTGAGAAGGCCGTCATACGGGCGGAGCGCGTCATCCTCAGAAGGAGGGGGAAGTAGGGACCATGCGCATACTGGTCGCGGGGAAGGGAGGGACCGGCAAGACGGTGGTCGCTGGCTTGATCGTACGCTCCCTGGTGGAGGAGGGTGTAAAGGGTCCCATTCTGGCCGTGGATGCCGACCCCGACTCTAACCTGGGGGAAACCCTAGGAGTCAGCGTTGGATCGACCCTGGGAGACATCAGGGAGGACCTGCTCAAGCAGCAGAGGGAGCTGGGCCCGGAGGTGGACAAGCGAATCTGGCTCGAATCCAAGATCTACGAGATCCTGGTTCAGAGCGGGGAGTTCGACCTCCTGGCGATGGGCAGACCCGAGGGCCCGGGGTGTTACTGCGCCGTGAACAACACCCTGCGCAGCCTCCTTGACTCCCTGACGCAGTCCTATCCCTACGTCGTCGTCGATGCCGAGGCCGGACTGGAGCACATAAGCCGCAGAACCGCTGGCTCGGTGGACCAGACCATCATAGTCACGGACTTCTCTTTGAAGGGGTTCAGAACGGCCAAGCGCATGATGGAACTGGCCCAGAAGCTAGGATGCAGGTTCGGCCGGTTCCATTTGTTGGCCAACAGGGTGAACGATGGGAGGGAGGATCTCGCTGGGATGGCATCCCAGGTCGGGCTCGGAATCGACGCAGTGATACCCGAGGATAGCGAGATCGCCATGGCGGACAGGCAGGGCAGGTCTGTGTTCACCATCTCCGCTGCCTCGAAGGCCGTCTCAGCCGTCAGGGGCTTCATTGCCAAAATCCTGGAGGATGGAAGGTGAGTTCCGACATTCAAAGGCTCCTTCGAGCCCTGGAAAAGCTGGAGCAGATCGAACTCCAGAACGTGACGATCGAAATGGACAGATTGGAGCTGGACCTTCCGCTCTCGGCGGCACCGGACATCGTGAGGGGGCTCGCCAAGGGAGCCAAGGCTCTGCAGCAGGCAAGGTTTGAGTTCAAGCCCGAGGAGTTCAAAGGGAGGATCGAGGAGGTCATCATCGGCGCCACAAGGGGCGATGGGGGCACGAGGGGGTCGGTGGTCAAGCTGGGTGGGGAGACGGCGCCGCCCTTCTACCCCAAGGAGGGGGCGAGGCCGAATCCCCCCGTGGTCACGTTCGACGTCTTCGACATGGCCCAACCGCAGTTTGCCCTGGAGCAGAGGAAGGTATACTCGCCCGTCTGGGATGACCCCTGCAAATGGGCCAAGTTCTGCGAGGAAGAACTGAAGGCCGAGATGATCACTGTCCACCTCGTCAACACGGATCCCATGCTTCTGAAGGTGGAGGGAGGAAAGGATCTGTACAGGACTCCGGAGGAGGGCGCCGAGGTCGTCAAGGACGTTCTGAAGGCGACGCATCTCCCCATAGCGGTCGGCGGGTCCGGAAACCCTACAAACGATCCGCTGGTACTACAGAAGGCGGCCGAAGCCGCCGCAGGGGAAAGGGTGATGCTAGCGTCCGCCACCCTATCCCAGAACTGGAAGAGGGTCTCCCAGGCGGCCATCGACTATCACCACGACGTGCTGTCCTGGACCGACCTTGACGTCAACATGCAGAAGTCGCTCAACCAGAAGCTGTTGGATCTGGGCGTCCCAAAGGATCACATCATCATCGATCCAACCTCTGGGGCTTTGGGCTACGGAATAGACTACAGCTTCTCGGTCACCGAGAGGATTCGACTCGCGGGTCTCAAGGGCGATGCCTCGCTGCAGATGCCGATAAGCCTCGGCGTCACAAACGCGTGGGGGGCACGGGAGTCGTGGAAGAAGAAGGATGAGTGGGGGGACAGGAAGTACAGAGGGCCGATCTGGGAAGCCGTCCAGGCGCTGACCCTTACGCTGGCGGGTGCGGACCTTTGCATGATGCTTCACCCCTGGGCGGTCAAGCTCTACAAGGACGCGCTTTCCGCAATGTCCGGCGGCGAGCCCGGGAAGAATGTGGATCAGCGATCATGGGTTGCGGGAGTTCAGCCGATGTGAGGCCGTAGGATGAGAAGGAACACCACGCCGCTAACCGTCTATAGATTCCTCCCAAAGACCAATTGCGGCCTGTGCCAGCAGAAGACCTGCATGGCATTCGGGTCGGGCCTCATCGACAGGAAGGTGAAGATCCGGGACTGCCCGCCCCTGCTGGAAGCGAGGTACGACAACCAGAGGCGGGAACTTGAGGAGATCCTTAGACCGCCGGTCCGCCAAGTCTTGATCGGCACGGAAAAGAAAGGTGTGCTGGTCGGGGGCCAGGAGGTCGTCCGGCGGCATGAACTCACCTACTACAACAAGACCGCGCTCGCGGTCGAGGTGAGCGATGAGCTGCCACCGGAGAAGATGTCCGAGCGGGCAAAGGCGATTGCAGGCGTGAGGTTCGAGAGGGTGGGGGAGGTGCTTACTCTAGACCTCATCGCAGTGCGGTGTGCAAGCCGGGATGGCAAGCGTTTCGCGCAGGCCGCCAAGGTTTGCGCCGCTTCAGGTATGCCCCTCATGCTGTGCAGCCTCAGCCCCAAGGAGCTGGAAGGGGCCCTGGGGGAAGTGGGATCAAACCATCCGCTGCTCTACGCGGCTGCGGAGGACAACTGGGAGCCGATGTCAAACTTGGCAGTCAAGCATCCGATTCCCTGGACGGTCTGGCAAGCCTGGTCTGGAAGGTGAGATCCGCAGGCGTGACAAATATCGTCCTTGACCCCGGTACCTACCCGTATTCCGCGGGGGTTGGATCTACCATCCGGAACTTCACCAAGCTCAGGATCGCCGCCATCGAGAACGGACAGGAGATAGTTGGATATCCGCTGATGGGCGTTCCCGCAGTCGTGTGGATGGAAGGGGGCGATGAGGCTGAGAGATCGCTCAGGGAGGTGATGTTGACATCCGCACTCATCGGAAGGTACGCTGACCTTCTGCTGCTAAAGACCATGGAACCCTGGGCACATCTCGCCGTTCTCACCCTCAGGCAGAACCTCTACACGGATCCCCGCAAGCCGGTGGCAGCCGAGCCTGGGCTGAAGGAATACGGCTCACCCGACCGGGCCTCGCCCCTGTTGCTGACGACCAACTTCGCCCTGACATTCTACACGGTGGAGTCCGACATCCAGATCGCCAACCTGTCCTGCTATCTTCTGGTCGTGGACACGGGAGGGATCGGCGTCCAATCCTCGGTCGCCGGCGGACAGCTGGATGCCAGCAAGGTAGCCAGTGCGATCGAGAAATACGGCGTCAAGGGCAGGATCGATCACAGGACATTGATCATCCCTGGCATGGCGGCCAGGTTAAAGGGGGACATAGAGGATGCGACGGGCTTTGAGGTCCTCGTTGGTCCGCCGGACTCCTCATCCATCCAAACCTTTCTCGAGAAGAAATGGAAGAGACAGTAGCTTAACCGCATCGCACAAGTGAACGGGATTCATTGAGGATCTACATTGTTTCCAGAGGACCTCTTGCCGAGAAGGTCTTGAACAACCTCGTCGAGCACGGGTTTGCCGAAATGATAGTGGGCGTACACGAATACCCCGAGTCGACGCACGGGCTGATCGACGACCTTGAGGCCTTGATGCCGGAGGAACTCCCCAAGTGCGACCTTCTCCTGGTGCTCTTCCTCCATCCCGACGTGGTCCCCGTGATACCCAAAGTTGCCGAGCGCACAGGAGCCAAGGAAGTGCTTGTGCCGATAGAGGATTGGCACATCATGCCCGAAGGCCTGAGGAGGCAGCTGGCCGGGGAACTGGATGAGATCGGAGTCAAGTATGAGTTTCCCAGACCATTCTGCCAGCTTGATGGGAGTGCACATCCTCTGATAAGGGCCTTTTCCAAGAAATTAGGAAAGCCATGCCTGGAGATCGAGCATAAGGCGGGAGTGATCCTGTCAGCAACCACGAGAAGGGACACTCCCTGTGGCTCCGCCCGCTTCGTGGCCGGGAAGCTCGTTGGGGTGGATGTGTCGGAATCCGCAGGCAAAGCGGCGCGGGCACATCTCGACTATCCCTGCCTCGCGGGGATGGACACGGACCCGGTGCTGAAGAGGGAGACGATGCAGGTCGCGACGGAGCGCCTCTGCGAGGAGGTGGCCAGGGCGATAGGGAAGAAGAGCGCGAGCCCTTGATCCCTTTCGTCAGGGGGCCTTCTTCAAAGCGCGACCGATCTGTTGCGCCTCCGTCTCCATGCCTCTCCGCAGAAGGCTACGCCGCAGTGCATTGAAAACGCTCTCCCGGGCAATGCACCCAGCGGCATGAAGATAGGTGTCTCCCAGCTCCCGGTCAGCAGCCATGGAGGCGGTGCAAGGGTAGATGTGGTGCGCTCGCGAGACTACCTCCGCCACCGCTTCTGCCTGTCCCGCTGGAGTACCCACCAGCCTGCGGCAGATATACCATGTGGCCCCGCAGGGGGAACTCCGAAGAACCCGCGCCCTAGAGATCACGTTGTCGCCGGACGCGGTGGTTTCGGTTTCGATCTCAACGAGCGGCCGGCCGATCTTGAACCTTTCGATGAAAGCGTTGATGGTCGGGCAGGATGCCTGCGGTGCCAGCGAGCAGAAGGGCTTGGGACAGGCCAGTTCCACGCCCATCCCCTCAAGGATGGAACGCATCTGCCTCACAAGCCCGGCACCGACGCCGGGCCTGTCGAGCGGCGCGATGACCGCCCTCACCCGGGTGTCGCCAAGCGACTCGCAGAAATCGAGCATGATCTCCGGGTTCACGTCGATAAGGAACGCGACCTCGGCCTCGGGGTCCCTGATGGCCAGGACCTCTGGCCCCTCGAGGGGCACCGCTTCATCCGGTCCAGGGACGATGAGCGCCTGCCTTATCTCAGAGGACCAATTGAACTGGCCGAACCTGCAGCTGCTGCACGCCGGATCGCACACGGCGCAGAACTTGTCGTAGTTTATGAGATTGCCGATGACCCTCTGGGCGTGGTTCCCCGAGTACACGAAGAGCAGATCCATCCGGAAAACCCAGGTGTATTCCGGGCTTGCCCCTCAGGAGCTATATGTGTTAGCGCCGTTGATCTCAATTGACGTGACAAGGCAAAAGCGCCAAAGCCGAAAGCCTGCCAGCTGATTGGGCTGTGAGCCAGACTCGTAGGCAGAGGGATGCGGGCGATGTCGTGGGTCTAATCGACCCGCGGCTTGAGGAAATCGTTGTAGGCCGTTCGGAAATTCCCCCCGGGGTACTTCGCCCTTGCCCCGAGCTCCTCCTCTATCCGCAGCAGCTGGTTGTATTTCGCGGTCCGCTCCGACCTGCAGGGCGCGCCTGTCTTTATCTGCCCGGCGTTCAGCCCGACCGCAAGGTCGGCTATCGTGGCATCTTCCGTCTCCCCGCTTCGGTGGCTTATGACCACGCCGTACCCATTCTCCATGCACATCTTGGCGGAGTCGATCGCCTCGGTGAGGGTCCCGATCTGGTTCACCTTCAGGAGCAGGGCGTTGCACGCGCCCATCTTGATTCCCTTCGCCAGCCTGGCGCAGTTCGTGACGAAGAGATCGTCGCCAACGATCTGGACCTTCTTCCCCAGCCGCTTGGTGATCTGGACGAACCCATCCCAGTCATCCTCCGACATCGGGTCCTCTATGGAACGTATCGGGTAGGAATCGACCAGCTGGACGAACATGTCGATGAGCTCCCCGGCGTTGTGGGGCCTTCCCTCCACAGTGTATCTCCCGGCCGAGTGGAATTCGCTTGCGGCCGCATCGAGGGCGATTGAGACCTCCTTGCCGGGCTGATAGCCGGACTCCTCCGTCGCCTGGATGAGGGAGTCCAGCACATCCCTGACTTTGTCGATCGGGCCCGAGAAGCCGCCTTCATCCCCCACGTTCCTCATGGAAAGCCCGTACTTGGACACGAGCACCCCCCTGAGCTGCTGATAGATTTCGGCAATCCACCTCAATCCCTCGCCAAAGCCCTTGGCCCCGACGGGCTGTATCATGAACTCCTGCAGCTCCAGTTTCCCGCCCCCGTGTTTGCCGGCGTTCACGACGTTGGACATGGGGAGCGGGAGCAGATGATCCCTGGAGGGTTTCCCGAACCCGATCTTGCCGATGTGCTCGTAGAGAGGCCTGTGCAGCGAATCGGCGGCGGCACGGCAAGCTGCCAGGGACACTCCCAGGAGCGCATTGGCGCCGAGCTTCGATTTGTTCTCGGTTGAGTCCAGCTCCAGAAGCACGGAATCGATGCCTGCCTGGTCGGCGGCATCCTTGCCGATCATCGCGGGGCGGATAATCCGGTTGACGGACGCCAGCGCCTTCAGCACGCCCTTGCCTCCGAAACGCTTCGGGTCCCCATCCCTCAGCTCAAGTGCCTCGTGTTCACCGGTGCTGGCGCCAGACGGCACCGCTGCCCTGCCAAAACCCTTCTTCGTGGCCACGTCCACCTCGATCGTGGGATTGCCCCTGGAATCCAGGATCTCCCTGGCCTTGACCTCGACTATCGATGCATCCATTCAAGCTCACCTCTAGGGCTCCAAAGACAGCTTCCTCTCCCTGAGCGCGCTCAACACGTTCTCCCTTATCTCCCTCACGCCGGGCAGCTTGGCCACCTTCCCCTTGCGGATCAACGGCTTGAGGAGGGCCACCATCTCCCTTCCGCACTCGCACCTGAACTTGGGCTCAAGAGTCACCCTCCTCTTGAAGCATGCGGGGCATTCCAGCACGTTCTTCGCCCCTGAGAGCTTCCCGCGCTTGCAGGTCTTCCTGCCGCCGACCTCGACGATGTCCAGGGCCAGATCCACGGTCCGGGCCGAGGCAATGGACGTCCCGACCCCGAACGCGTCAGCAACGCCCGAAAGCTGTGAAAGCGACCTCTCGTCCAAGCCGCCGGACACGAAGATCTTGACATGGGTGTGGCCTTCCACGTCAAGCTTCCAGCGCACCTCCTGCGCTATACGCTTCATGTCCCCCCTCCTGCTCCCCGGCGTGTCCAGCCTGACCCCGTAGAGCCTCTTGCCGAGCGCCTGGGCCGCGGACAGGGACTCCACGACCTCGTCCGAGAAGGTGTCGACAAGCATGATCCTCGGCACGCTCTCATCCACGACCTCGTCGAAGGCCTTCCACGCAGCCTGCCGATCTCCAACGAGCACTATGAGGGCGTGGGGGATGGTGCCGGAGGGCGGCACCCCAACCAGCCTCGCCCCTGATATGCCCGAGACGCCGTCGCAGCCCCCAATGTAGGCGGACCGATCTATCATGGGGGACACGGCGGGGTGCATCCTCCTTATGCCGAAGCTGTAGACGGGCTTGAACCCTGCGGCCATCTTGCACCTCGCTGCCGCGGTTGCTATCCCCGAGGCCTGGCACGTGAGTCCCAGGAGCGGGGTCTCCAGCTCGCAGAACTGGGAGTACGGGCCCTCGAGCCTCATCACGGGCTCCATGGGGTAGAAGACGCTGCCCTCGCGCATGGCCAACACATCGAGATCCCTTTCCCGAAGCAGCTCGGCGACCTCCTCGATCCCCGACAGCACCGCCCACCCCCAGCCCGCGGGAAAGGACGAGGCCGAGACCTCGGCCACGACCCTTGCGTCCCATTTCTTCTTGGCCAGTATCTCCATCGTCCGGCGGAAGTATATGTCCGTCGTCCCGCCGCTCTTGATCTCCGATTCGCACGCGATGTGGAGCGCCAAGCCGTCGGCCCCCAGGATCGACGGCCTCGGCTCATCGTCTTAAATATCTCGCCAGGCGGCCCGGCAGATCCACCTTGCCGATGATCAGAACAGTAAAGATGAGGAGTGGAACGGACACGATGCAGTCGATCAGAAGGTGGTTGGCTGACGAGGTCACGACGAAGAGCATCAGTGCGGGGTAGGCCGGCCCGAGCAGCCTGAAGAGCAGCCTTCTGGACTTCAGGTAGATGAAGCCGCCCACTATGAGCGAGTAGCCAATGTGCACGCTCGGCATGGCCGCATACAGATTCATCAAACCGCTCAGGAAGCCGGTCTCGTAGCTCACCCCGGGGGTCTCGTCCAGGGTGTCGACGAACCCGTACTCATCCATAATCCTCGGGGGTGCAAGCGGGTAGAGGAAGTAGATCAGGAAGGATATCAGCGAGAAGGCAAGGAGCAGGTTCCGCACGTAGGGGTACTCGTTCCTGCCGGTGACGAAGAGGGTCACCGCGAAGCCCAGGATGATGACCGAATGGAGAAGGGCATAGAAGACGTTCACAAAGCCGACCAGAGGCGTCCCCAAGATCAGTTGCTGAAGATCCCTTTCGACGAAGATGCCGAGCCGTTTCTCCAGGGATGCGAGCTCGCGGAAGTGCGCCATCGCCACCTCCCGACGATCGGAGGAACCGTAGTTGGCCGAGAAGTAGGCCAGCAGCAGTATGCACGCCACGACCACCTCCTTCGGCCAAGCCTTCCTAGGGTCCAGTACCATCCCTCCGGGCGATGGGATCGGGCGAGGGCGACGGGGGTTGAAAACTATCACAGGTCTCCGCCGCTTCGCCGCCGCTGTTGGGAGTTCGGCGCGTCCCAGGTCCAGAGGCTGTTACCCACCACCTCGACGCGATCGACCTTCTTGACGTAGTAGCTTCCTTTCATGCACGAGCAGGTCACGATCGTGGGCACGTTGGGCTTGACCTCGTGGGTGTTGAGCCTCCCGCAGTATGGACACTTCGCTGTGACCTCCATGCCATCGAGGGCGGGGGACGCTGGACACGTTATAAAGAATCGTCAAACCCCCTTACTGTCAATTGGCCTCCATGAAGGTTTCGGGGACGTCAGTGCGACACCAGACGTATTTTTATTCTCGTCCTTTAGCGCACAGCAGAACATCGTCCAGTCCTACCGAGGGAGACACTCACGGAGGAACGCTGCCATGCCGAAGAGGGATGACATCCACAAGATCCTCGTCATAGGTTCCGGGCCGATAGTGATCGGACAAGCCGCCGAATAGGGGTTTCCCCTCGGAATCGACTACTCCGGTTCACAGGCCTGCAGGTCCCTGCGAGAGGAGGGATACCACGTAGTCCTGGTGAACTCCAACCCGGCGACGATCATGACGGACACGGACATGGCCGACGTCGTCTACATGGAGCCCCTCGTGCCGGACATCGTCACCAAGATCATCGAGAAGGAGAGGCCCGACGGCATGCTGCCCACCATGGGCGGCCAGACCGGGCTCAACCTCGCCGCCCAGCTCGGAATGCTAGGGGTTCTGGACCAGTACGGCGTGGAGCTCCTGGGGACGCCGCTTGAAACCATCCAAGCCGCAGAGGACAGGGACAAGTTCAGGGCCCTGATGCTGGAGATCAACGAGGCGATCCCGAGGAGCCGCGCGGTTACTACCGTCGAGGAGGCCGTCTTCACCGCCCAGGACGTCGGTTACCCGGCCATCGTGCGCCCGGCCTACACCCTCGGCGGGACAGGAGGAGGCATGGCCTTCAACGAAACCGAGCTCCGAAAGATCGTGGACCGGGGCCTCCGCTCAAGCATAGTCAACCAGGTGCTCGTCGAGCAGTCGGTCATCGGCTGGCAGGAGATCGAGTATGAGGTCATGCGGGATGCAGCGGACAACTGCAACATAGTGTGCTCGATGGAGAACGTCGATCCCATGGGCATACACACCGGCGACAGCATCGTCGTGGCACCCGTCCAGACCCTCAGCGACCCAGACCACCAGAAGCTCAGGACGGCCTCCATCAAGATCATCCGGGCGCTGAAGATCGAGGGCGGGTGCAACATCCAGTTTGCCATGAACAAGGACACGGGTTTCTACTACGTGATCGAGGTCAACCCAAGGGTTTCGAGAAGCTCGGCCCTGGCCTCGAAGGCAACCGGATACCCCATAGCCAGGATCGCGGCGAAGATCGCCGTGGGCATGACCCTCGACGAGATACCCAACAGGGTCACCCGCACAACCCCGGCCAGCTTCGAGCCGACACTAGACTACATCGCGGCCAAGATCCCCCGCTGGCCGTTCGACAAGTTCCGCACCGCGGAGCCCCAAATCGGAACCCAGATGAAGGGGACTGGGGAGGTCATGAGCCTGGCGAGGACCTTCGAGGAGGCCATCCAGAAGGCGATAAGGAGCCTGGACATCGGCAGGACCGGCTTCGGCTGCGAGGCCAAACAGAGGAACTACACCAAGGCCACCGAGGAGCAGCTTCTGGAGCAGCTTACCAAGCCCACCGACCAGAGGATCTTCTACCTCCACGAGGCCCTCCGACGGGGATACACCCCGGAGAGGCTCTACGAGCTTACCAAGATCGACAAGTGGTTCCTGTACAAGCTGAGGAACCTATTGCAGATCGAGAAGGGACTGGTCCGGCGCGTCGGCAAGGGCGTCTCCCGCGACCTTCTCCTCAAGGCCAAGCGGGCCGGCTTCTCGGACTTCCAGATCGCCTTTGCCCTGGGCAAGCATGAGGATGAGGTAAGGGAGATGAGGAAGGCGAAGGGTGTGCTCCCGTCCTACAAGATGGTCGATACCTGTGCCGCGGAGTTCGAGGCAAAGACGCCCTACTACTACTCGACCTACGAGCCGAACTCGGACAAGGCCCTGGCTTCGCCGGAGGCGGAGTCCGGGAAGAAGGTCCTGATAATCGGCGGCGGACCCATAAGGATAGGGCAGGGCATAGAGTTCGACTACTGCACGGTGCACTCGGTCATGACGTTGAAGGAGGAGGGACTGGAGGCAATAGTCATCAACAACAACCCCGAAACCGTCTCCACTGACTTCGACATCTCGGACAAGCTCTTCTTCGAGCCCCTGACCTTCGAGGACGTGATGAACGTAGTTGACCTTGAGAAACCCTGGGGGGTGATCGTGCAGTTCGGCGGACAGACCCCCATAAACCTGGCCTCGAGGCTGGCCAAGGCCGGCGTCAACATCCTCGGCACGCCCGCCGAGAGCATCGACAGGGCCGAGGACCGCAGGGCGTTCACCAAGCTCCTCAACAAGCTGAAGATCCCCCAGGCAGCCTACGGCACCGCCATGGATCGCAAGGGTGCCCTCCGGGTCGCCCGCAGGATAGGATTCCCGGTCCTAGTGAGGCCAAGCTTCGTCCTAGGCGGACGGGCCATGGAGATAGTCCATGACGAGGCGCAACTCAAGGAGTACGTCGACATGGCGGTATCCGTGTCGCCCGAGCACCCCATACTGATCGACCGCTTCCTAGATAACGCGATCGAGCTTGACGTGGACGCCGTGGCAGACGGACGGGACGTATTCATAGGCGCGATCATGGAACACATAGAGCAGGCAGGGGTCCACTCCGGCGACGCCGCGATGATCATACCGACGCAGTCCCTGGACCAGAAGACCATCGCCACCGTGGAGGAGTATACCAGGGCGATCGCCCTTGAGCTCAAGGTCGTCGGCCTGGTCAACATCCAATACGCGGTGAGGCAGGGAGTGGTCTACGTGCTCGAGGCGAACCCCAGGGCGTCCAGGACCATACCATTCGTGGCCAAGACGATGGGCGTCCCCCTGGCAAAGATCGCAACGAAGCTGATGGTCGGCCACACGCTGAAGGACCTCGGACTCGTCGGCCGCCGCGAGATCAAGCACTTCTCCGTCAAGGAGTCGGTCTTCCCCTTCATCAAGCTCCCGGGCGTGGACCCCAAACTAGGTCCGGAGATGAAGTCAACCGGCGAGGTGATGGGGATCGACGACGACTTCGGCCTGGCTTTCTTCAAATCCCAGGTCGCCGCGGGGATGGCGCTCCCGACCTCGGGCAGGGTGCTGATCTCCGTCAAGAAGGACGACTTCGCCGAGATACCCGAGATAGCCAACAGATTCCACGAGATGGGCTTCGAGCTTCTGGCCACCGATGGCACGGCCGCGGCGGTGCGGACCAAGTACCCCAACATACCGATCAGGATAGTTCGGAAGATATCCGAGGGAAGCACCGAGATACTTGAGATGATGTGGAGGCGCGAGATCGACCTGATCATAAACACGCCCACCAAGGGCGGCAGCGCGACCAGGGACGGCTACAAGATCAGGCGGTCGTGCGTCGATCTGTCCATCCCCTACGTGACCACCCTCGCCGCGGCCCGAGCCTCGGTGAGCGCCATAGAGAACACCAAGAAGGGACCGGTCCACGTAGACTCCCTGGCCTCCTACCTGCGGGGCGTCCAGAAGGCAGCGGCCTAGTTGTGGGCGTACCTGAAGACAGCCACGCCTGCGCACCGGGAATCCAGCCTGCAGAAGCCGAAGCGCACGAACTGCACAAGCGTCCCGATCTGGAGGGCTTCAACGCCGGGATCGGCAAGGCCCTTGACCCTGGATCCGTCCGGCATGACGACGTCAGCCTCGAGGTTGGGGACTGAAACCCACTGGATCTTGGGAACCGAGGGCGAGAGATCGGACTCCAGATGCTTGGCCCGCTCCTCCAGAAGGACGTTGCTCAGCTCCTTCAACCTGACCTGCTGGCCTTTGAAGCGCCGAAAGTCCTCCCCATTGACGAATATCGAATCCCTGACTACGGGCACGGGGCGGGTTCCCCGGTCCTCGAAATCAGGATGAAGCCTCAGCTTCACGGCATCCATCTTCGGTCCGCCGGAGATGGCGATCTTGACGGGCTCCCTGACGAAGTTGTAGCGGTTGGCAACGGGATCTATCACGCGGCGGTTCTCCGCATACAGGCTTTCCATCGGGACCTGGAC
>Ga0315309_1001829_pt1 | contig 12642 bp, 13 predicted proteins | sample TDP4_MG_FD_203080 | JGI IMG/M metagenome (GOLD analysis project Ga0315309, IMG submission 203080) | Freshwater sediment microbial communities from Lake Towuti, South Sulawesi, Indonesia - TDP4 | ecosystem: Environmental > Aquatic > Freshwater > Lake > Sediment | place: Indonesia: South Sulawesi...
CGGAATACACATCAGAGGAAAGGTGTGTCCAAGCGCCTTAGCCACTATAGTTCCAACAATCTATGCGTTCATGTGGGGAGCCGAGTTCCCTTGGAATGAAGATAGAGATGTAACAACGGTGCCTTGCGTCGACGAAAAGAACCAAGTTGTCTTTGAACTCAAACGAGATAGAAATCATCCATGGTTTAGAGATACAGAAAGCCTCAACACGAGCGCCAAGAAAGTGTCAGCTAGCTTGTAAAGAGAAAGCGGGGAGGGGCACAAATCATGTCTTCAAGGCAGAGGTAGCCGCATCAATATCGCATCAACAATGTTCTTCCTTCCCTTAATCGGATAATACAAGGTGAAAGAATCATCAAACATGACTACTCGAACTTTCATAGATATTCGCTTCCTCGCTCAACAGCCAGCGCGCGCCAGCGCTCAAGAGAGCTAGTAGTTGAAACCAACTGAACCACCAGCCGTGCCGTCTACCATACGAAGAGTATAGAAAACTTAGGCCTATCAGACTTCCAGGTGGCGGTGCAGAAGGCAAATTGAAGGAAAAACCGGCCGCAAAACGAACCAGTGGGTTTTTATCCTTTGCTAAGGTTCTAATGAGTCCTACTTCGGTCTTGGTCCCAGAGAATATGAGCCCAAGCGCTGTGGCACCGCCTATGCGCACATACAGATCTTCGTTCTTCGTCACCAAAGTTTCAACGACTTCTGAACTGCTGGATCCAATAAGAGATAGCCCAAGAGAGATGACTGAGAACATCCTGACGATCTTGTCTTTGTCCTTCGTGAGGGGATAAATGTAATCCAAGCCCTTTTGAGTATTGAGAAAAATCAAGCCTAATGAGGCTGCTACTCCTCTCCGCACGTGTTCATCCATGTCTTCAGCGAGACGGTTGAGGTACTCTATGCCCTTGCCTTTTCCGAGAAGCATTAGCCCTACACAAAAGGCATAGCACATCCGGATGTAGTGGCTATCGTCCCTCGCAAACCGATTCACCAGATTCAGACCTTTTTCTATTCCTGAGTGAATTAGGCCGAGTGAGAAGAGCGCGCTCAGGCGGATGCGTTCATCCTCACACTCGATCAATGGTTCGAGAAACTCTTTGCCCTTACCTGTTCCTAAGAAAGTCAATCCAAACGAAAGAATGGCATTGCTTCTCATATCCCATTTTTCATTATTGTTTCTTGCTACATGCAAGATGTCTTCTAAAGTGTTTTTTGAACTCAAGTAACTCAACCCTATCGGCATAATCGAACACAATCTTAAGGCAATGTCAAAACGATGTTCTCGCGAAAGCCTTTGAAGTTGCTTTAGCCCTTTCTTAGTCCCCAAGAAAGCGAGTCCTAAAGAGAACATCGCAGACGTTCTTACACCCCAATCCTCGTCCTTCAACAAGGGCTTTATGCAGTCCAAACACTTTGCCGTTCCAAGGAAGGCGAGGCCGAGAGAAATAGCACCTCCTCTACGAACAAACTCATCCTTGCATCGGGTCAGAGGCTCGATTTCGTCTATTCCTCGGCCAGTTCCCAAGTACTTGAGCCCTTGAGAGAATGCACTGCCTCTAAGCACATGTCTATCGTATTTACCAGGCGCCATTAGCCTCTCACGGCATTGAATTCTGTTCAATAAACCGAAGACGCCGTTATTCAATTGAATTCCTTAACATGCTCAAAGCCTTTTCTTCCAAACAGAACGTTTCCAAGATTTTGTCCGAGGCTATCTTCATTACCCTTTCTAATTCAATCTTACCTCTTATTTCAATCGCTTCTTTTGCAATATGGTCATATTCCATCGAGTAACCTGAACGCTCTTTCTTCGATGTCAGAGATCTTTGAAATAATCTGGGAGGCTTTACCTAACAGAGTTTTCAAGTCTTGCTCGGTTCCTGAGGTTGCTGTTCTCTCAAAAATGTCGGAGACTCTGTTCCAATCATCACCAGCTTCCACAAAAAGATTTGCTGACTCATCTAAAGCTGGAATTTTGAGGTATCTAGTTGCGGCATTGAGAAACTTTGCATATAGAAACCTTCCTGCACCGCATTGTTGCGGTTCAAACCCTTCTGGCAGAATCATCTTAGCAGTAAACATCAAACTATCGACCAAAACTTTTCGGCCGCACTGATCTAGCCAGTCAGAAACCTCATTGGCAGCAATTCTTTCTCCGGATACTCCAAGCGACCTTATTGGTGGATGGATGTTTAGTTTAACAGTGTCCCTTATTGTCCTAACGAGTAAATCCTCCAATGGCGGTATAGATTGGGGAATCGTAAATAGGTGAAAGGGGTGCGGACGACACCAACCCTTTGCCTCAAAGTTCCACGCCTTCTCCAGATCATCATAAGATATCCGTTGGGCATCTTCAAACCTGTTATCAAAGACGTACGCTTCCCTTCTAGCATCATCGTAACCGATCACGAGGAGGAAATGCATGACTACATGAACCTTGAGGGGCGCAAACGGAAGATAGAACATGTCTAATGGACCAATGATTGTTGGTATGTTTCTTTCTATGCTTTCCTTGACTTTTTTCCATGCGTAACCCCATTTCACACCATCCTTGTATTGGCATTTGGCGCCAGTCAAAGAAGCTACTTTGCGGTAAAACCTTCTAGGTTCCAAGTAGCCGGGGAAGATTTGAACAGGAGGCTCCGCTCGCTTGAACTTGAAGTAAAAGAAGCTTATTCCTCCAAGCCCACACATTGTTTCCTCAGAGAACTCATGACCGTGATACGCAAACAAGTCCCTCAATGACATAATGAAACAGACATTTCCTTTACAGTGAGGAATCTTCTCAATCACTCTTCGGGTGTACAACCTCACACCTCTTTGGCGGCGTTCCAACCTATATTCTACCGTTCCGCGAAACATTCTGAACATTCATCACAAAGCATTTCATTCACAATGTGTCGATGATCCACGGGGTCTTCGAAAACTGTAAACATTCCGCATTCGTCAAGGACTAGGGACATTGATGGCGCCTCTTTGTTTCTGGTAAGGAAAAAGATTTTCATTTCCTCTTCTTTGAATCGTATATTTCTATTTTCGATTTTTCTTTCTCCAGGAAATTGGAGAACTTTCCTCGCGGCGTCCTTGCTGAATGCGTCCATCGTCTTCTTGAGAAAGTCTGTCGTTGCATTGCTTATCCATATAGTCTTACAGTTCCTGATCTCTTCTTTCAGGCTCACTATTCCTATATCGAATTTCGATATCACAAATTCTTCTTTCATTTCTTTCATCTACGCTTTCAGTGTCGTCTGAATCGACTCCAGAAACCCATCGTAGTCTTCATTGACCTTTTTGAAAACGTCTCGCGGGTCAACAGCCTTGAAAAAAGCGGTGTTCTAGAATAGATTTGTATCTAGCCCTTCCGCTCCAGCGCCTCTAAAACCGAATAGATCTTTGTTCTAGGAATACCTGATTCTCCAGAAGGCTTCGATGAGATGTTCAAATGGTCTTTTAGTAAACTGAGATATGTCTTAGCTTCATATTTTGTGAGTCCAATTCGCTGTGGTTTCTCGACGACGCTCTGCATGAAGCATCAGTTGACCTATGTGCTGTGGAAAATAAATAGTTGCTGTAACCTGACGGAGTTACAATGCTATTACTTGGTTGTACGCGCTTCTTAGGTCACTCGCACGCCGTTGGGAACCCTATGACTCACGGTAAGCAATGCGGGTGGTCTTACTCCGTCTCGGTATCCAGCATCAAGAATCATTCCTTGAGAAGTGATACCCATTATTTTGCGCGGCTCCAAATTACATAAAACAACTATCTGCTTCCCGACCACTTCTTCAGGAGAGTAGTCTGGACGCATTCCGCTCAGAACTATTCTGCGGTGAGTGCCTAAATCAATTTCGAGTTTTACCAATTTCTCTGAGCTTGGAACAGCGCTCGCCGAGATGACTTCGCCAATCCTAAGATCGAGTTTTTCGAAATCCTCCAGCGAGATCTGTCCAGCCTTGGTACTCTTTCGACTTTGTCCATTGGGTTCTTCAAAGAATGACATGGCATTGTCACCCATTCTAGAAACATATTTATCGTATGTGAAGAGGTACTCATTCGTCCGACCTTATCTTTTTCTAGGGCAGTGACTATATGAACTTGTTCTGCCCCTAATCGACGAGAGATGTACTCCTATCATCTCCGCTTGTTCTCAGTTTTCGATGCACGGCGAGCTCCCAATAGTGCTACTGTTGCTAGCGCCTGAGTTGAAACCACAAACAGGAGTATTAACATGAATGGTGCGCTAATGTCGAAAAGCAGGCCAAAGATGCCCCCACCGACTAGGAATGCGGTTCCAAAGGCTGCGTTGAAGATGCCGTAAGCAGTACCCCTCACTTGAATCGGAGCGAACCTCGAGACTGCTGCACGGTAAATTGATTCCTGCATACCCAAAACAAAACCGAAGAATATAGACGCAGATATCAAGTATTCCAGGCCCGTCCCTACAATCGTGAACAGCGTGGGAAACACCGATACGACGAACGGCAACACAAGAACATTGATCCCATACTTGTCAAACGCGAGTCCCGCAATTGGTGCGATGGCTGCGTCTACTCCTTGGACAAGCATGTAAATCAAGGGAACAAGCCACTTTTGATTTATCGGCTCAAGCAAGGCAGAAGCCTTGAACAATATGAGTGCAACGGGGATTAAGCCCAATGTATTAAGTGTAACTGCAAATGTGTAGACATAAAACGATCTTCCAAGTTCGTTGCCCTTCCCAGGGGCAGCTTTCTCCTTGACATACGTTCTAGCACCTATCTTCTTGCGCGTAACGATCAAAACGATAATAAGTATGAGGAAGGGCAAAATGAGGAAACCAAAGGTCTCTTGGTAGTTATTCAACGTATAGAACATTAGCATCGCAACAATGAGTGGCCCCAAAACTGCGCCCACTTGGTCGAGGAGTTCGTGTATTCCAAAAGCTTTGCCAGGCCCTACATCCTTGCTCACGATCGACAAGACTGTGTCTCTCGCGGGCGCTCTGAAACCCTTTCCAAGCCTTTCAAGCAAGATGAATATTATCGCGATTTCCCAGCTCCATGCGAAACCTAGTAGAGGGATTGAAAGAATCAGTCCATAACCTAAGAACATGAAGAACCAGTACGCACGAGTCCTATCAGCGAGAGCTCCGCTACCGAGTCTGATTATGTAACCGAGAAATTCTCCCAGGCCACTAACAAGCCCGACAATTAGGGCGGTTGCACCCAGAAAGAATAAATAGTCGGGTACGAGTCCACGGGCGCCTTCATAGACGACATCGCCCATCAAACTCACTATACCAAGAAGAACAATAGCAACGTAAGCGCTCCTAGAGCTGAGAGAACTGCGCTTCATGGCGATGCTTCCCCATGCGCTCGCTTGATTCATATCCCCTTCTTGATCTCATGATGGGTTCCTGCGGGTTCTCATCTTCAGAAGAATAGTAACGCTTGCCATGATCAACCCTAGTCTGAAAAGTGCTTCTGAGGTAAAGAAGAGACTGGTCTGGCCACCATTCTTTTCTCTCTATTGCTTCTTTTTTGAGACCTCTCCTTTCTTGGGAGAGACCTTCCCCATATATGTCCTGACCAAGATCAGCGCTACAACCAATGTAATAAGTGGAAGGATGGTTCCAACAATCGGTTGTGCAACCATGCCTAGTACATAGGTGTTTGCCACATTTCCAGTGGTATGGAAGAGGATCGGTATCAATACGCTTCCGGTATTGTCATAGAACCATGTATAGATGAGCGCTATAGGGATCAGCGAGAATGCATAGAATAAGGCTGCGAGGATTCCTGGACCGATTCCCCATGGATAGTTTGTGTACACGACAAATGGGAGGTGCCACAATCCCCAAACAAATCCGAGAAGAACACTTGATTTGCCAGGATCGTACTTTTCCTGCAGTTTCGGTAGGGCATATCCTCTCCAGCCGGGTTCCTCGAAGCCACTTGTGAATAGCATATACAAGATAAATATGATTGTGTACTGTATAGGGACCACAAGCACCAAAGTTAGCCAACTTGGTCCAACAAAAAGGATAGATACGCCAACCGTTACGAAGTTTATGACAAGGGGCACGATAATCAAAGCTAGATACCACTTGATTCCAACGCGCCACTTCTTTATGCGACCGAATAGTTCGTGAAGTCCATTCTTTCCCTTTTCAGCACTCGTCACGATAATGGCTGCGAGGAAGGGTCCGTAGACCCCAATTGAAAAGAGGACGGAGATTGCGATGTGTTGCGCGTTGACAAAGCCTAATTGTATGAGTTGAACGAAAGTGCCTGCGCCTGGTAGCACATATCCCTGCATGGCGGCGACTATTTCGGTTGGTATCCAGCACATCCACGTGATCGCAAACGCCAAGACGAAGTAGGCGAATAGGGGACGACGTTTTATGCCTCCCGATATACGTGAGGTCACACTGGACCACCATATTTCTTCTTGCCGGAAACTTCTATTAAACCATTTGCATCCCTATCCCGATTGCCACACCTTCCCCCTTTCCATGCTCCACGAATTTCCTATGCAGCCGTCTAGCGTTCTCAAAACCTCAGGCACTTTTGGACCACAAGAAAGGGACAGTTAGTAAGACTAGGGTTATTAAGGGAAGACTGAATAAGAGAATTGCAGGGAATTTGCTGATCGAAAAATGCTGGTTCGAATTCCATGTAGGAGAGGCGGTTGACATGGTTGTCTCCGTAAAATGGTTGGATCACGCCAGCTTTCAAATCAGAGCTGAAGGAAAAATCATGTACATTGACTTGACGGAGGATAGCGAAGTCTCCGATGAAGCGGACCTAATATTCGTAACACACTCGCACCCTGACCACTTTGATCCCTCGAAAATCAAGGAAGCCCACAAGAAGGATACCATCATAATCGCACCAATGGACTGCATCCCGAAAATTGGTGGAAGCGCCAAGACACTGAAACTCGGAGAAGAGTCAAAGATCGACAAGTTAAAGGTCAAAGCAGTCCCAGCTTACAACTATAAGCGTTTCAGATCCCCAGGTGTTCCCTTCCACCCCGAGGGGTTCGGAGTAGGCTACCTAATAACGGCCGAAGGAAAGACAATATACCATGCCGGGGACACGGACTTTATCCCTGAAATGGCGAAACTTGGGCCAGTGGATGTAGCTTTGCTTCCAAGCGGAGGAACCTACACAATGGACAACCCTGAAGCCGCAGAAGCCGCGATGGCAATCAAGCCCAAGGTTGTTATACCAATGCACCGCTGGGACACAGATCCGAAGGTATTCAGAGATCTAGTGGAAGCAAATTCCAAGATCAACGTAGCGCTGTTGGAAGAAGGCGACGAGTACCAAGTAAAGTAGTAGCCCTTGAAATCGGATCTTGCCGCCAAGATCCGATCGCTTTCCTGTGATAAAGCATTGAATCACTCGGGGTCAGAAAGACATCAATGAGTAGGAAGGACGTTTTCGGCAAGGCCATCAGGGATGTCTCAGAAGGTAAACGAGCTATAATGACAATCCGTCGAGATGACGGATACGTACACGATGCTGACGCAGGAATCTACTTCACGACTTTCAGTGAATTCTCAGAGATCGAGAAGGAGGCAATGAGCCTAGCGCATGGTCTGGTTCTTGATGTGGGATGTGGAGCGGGCAGACACGCCCTCTACCTGCAATCGAAAGGGCTAGGCATCGTAGGTATTGATGTCTCCCCACTAACAATTCGCGTTGCTCACAAGCAGGGACTAAGAGCTACAGTTCTTTGCGCTGCGCCTTGGATCCCGTTCAACAATGAATCATTCGACACTATAATCTTGATGTTCAACAACTTCGGGATCTGCGGTGGCTACGAAGAAACTACGGCTTTACTCGTTGAACTCAATCGTCTCCTGAGGGCTAGTGGCATTATCCTCACTTCATCGCTTCATGCTACCGAAACTCAGAAAGTTGAACACCTAAGGTACCACGAGGCAAACAGGAAAAAAGGGTTATCCCCCGGTTTGGTCACCATCAGGGTGGAGTACAACGGTGAAGAAGGAGACTGGTTTAGGCTTCTCCTCGCATCTCCAGAGGAAATGAAATCACTTAGTGAAAAAGTGGGACTGAAGCTAGTGAGGACGATCAAGCAGGCGGATAATGCTTCATATATCGGGGTCATAGGAAAAGAGAAACAACAGGTTTGAGTTGTGTTTTGCAGCATCGTGAAGTTACAAAGCCCATCAACACCCCTTTCTTGGCTCCACAAGTATATTAGTAGCACACGTAGTTGCTACTACTTTCACCTTTTCAAAGTCAGAATGGCCGCTCGCCAACATTTAATACCAAAAGACTCGAAGACCCGCGGGTTTTGAATCTGGCGCTCTGAAAATTCTCTTGTTGGTTCTTGTTAGATCAGTCTGATTAGTGGTCGAAGGCCCGGAGCAAGAAAAGCCATACTGTAGTTTCCTATGGGGAGAATGATACGAGAATTCTGCAAGCTTATTGCCTCACCATGTTCCCCAGAAGATTAGCTGGAGACTTATATTCTATGACTATAACTAACTAGATGGCGAGATCTATGCCGACAACGGTTCACGTATCGGAGAAGACACTCCAGATGCTAAATGAGCTTAAAGAGGAAATGAGAGCGCGCAGTCACGATGAGGTCATAAAGAAGCTCATATCCAAGAGGAAGAAGATTCCAGATTCAATGTTTCGCTCTAATCGAAAGCTAAGACCCTTTTCGCGGCAAGATGAGGCTGAAAGTCATGACCTATAAGTATGTCATCGATTCTCGCGCCCGGATATAATACTTCAGAGCGTCTAAGGCTGGAGAAATCGCAAAGCGATGCATAGAAGAAGAAGAAGAAGAGTCCGCGACTCCCACAATAGTTGCATCAGAAATCAGCAGAAAACTCATGCAAGAGATCGATCTCGGAAATGAAACCAACGAAGGAAGATTGACACGCCTAGAGTTCATGAGAGCAACCACTCAGATAGTTGACTTGGATTTCGGAATAGCAGTCGAGGCAGGCGAAAATCGATTCGGGCATGAAGAAGAGTAAGAGAGGCTGGGGACTAGCAGACTCGATGATCCTCCGTACCGCAACGGCTGTCAATGGAAAAGTAGTCACAGGTGACGAGCATTTCAAAGGACTTAGTGAAGCCATTTTCATAAGAGAATGAAAAGCGCAGTGAGACACAATCCACCGTCAAATTTGCTCAAATCGCCAGAGTTGCTTTGTGGAACAGCAAAAGAGCGGTGGAACCAAAAGACTCCAATACTCGATGATATTTGAGTCTGGTTAGTTCTCCCTCAAGCCCCCTCATTTTGCGTTTATTTCGGAGAGAAGGACTGCGATAAAGGCAACTCCAACCGGCGGAGCGCTGTGGGCTGTGCTTCAACAGAATTGCATCTTTGAGTTTCAAGGGCTAGGCCCACCTACTTAGTCTAATGGTATCATCTCCTTGACTCACATTCTCAGAACACCTACCGCATGTCACATTCGCAATTATTCGTGGTCCCGGGGATAACATCCAGTTCCACAACAGGAAAGCTAGGGCGGAGATCAAACATGGCAGACTATGCGCCAGCAGGCCGCAATGCTAACGTGTGAGCAGAAAGTTGAATTTCGCGGTGACTCTTGACCCATCACTTGACTTTCTTCTTCGAGACGGTCTTCCTTTTGGCGGTTTTGCGAATCGACTCGACTTTCTCCTTGAGTTCTTCAACGGATTCTCCCAGCAATTCTATATTGTTGAGGTCTGCTTCGCCTAAACCTCTACGCGCCGCTTCAAGCAGGACGGGAATCTTGTCAGTCCTCATCCCGACGATTTCGGCACCTACTGCCTCAACTGCCACCGAATCTCTGCCAACGATGAGGATATCAATCCGCTTCCCATTGTCTTTTGTTACTCCCTCGAGATATGCGAAGGTGCCATCGATGACGGCAAGGTCTATCCCCCCTATCGCCTCGTACATATCAAGAAGCGCGTTTGGCAACACTTTATGGAACCTAACCTTTTTTCTGTCTGGAACCAGACCGAGCAAGTTCTTCAGTATTGTCCCCTGCTCGAATCTACGCAAGACATGTGTGCTCACAAAGACATTGGGTTTGAAGATTGCCTCGGAGAAGTTGATCTTCTCATTGTTGATTGTGAGTTGTCTAGTCTTCTTGTCTTCTGAGAGACTGAAAGGTTGAACTCTCTCATTGTAGATTTGCTTCCAGATCTGAAGACGCTCCAAGCCTGTCCCCTTGTAGTTGTCTGACTCGGCGACCAGAATCCTTGGAGCTAGGTTGAAGCCGCTAACGATTGCTTTCATTACCTCGACTGTCGTATGGTTCTTTTTCCTATGCTCAAACACACCAGGTTTTATGACTACAGGTCTGCTGCTAGTGTTTAGGTCACCTATTCCCCCAATGAGCTTGATGGAGCGCTGAAACGAAGTCTGAGCATTGTCTTCTATTCTTACTATAGCTACCTTCGATACCATGTCCCGTTCCTCACATCATATTGGAGCTATGTTCCACAGGATTGGCTCGCTCGCCAACACGATAATACGAACGCTATGCTTCCATATTGAACTAGGATGATTTCAGATAACTCTTACTGGACGAAACCATAGAACTAGTTTTCATCCATTGGACTTATTTTGTTAATTGGAATAAAAGGACTCCATTTGCCGCTCTTCTCACTTTTTCGGAAGCAACGTGGACAGGTTTGGCGCGCTAGCTTGGGAACCGGATTTTACTGCCTCAACTACAATTGCTGTCGCCCTATCCGTACTTAGTGGAACTAGTTTCTGTGGGCTCACTTTCATCAGGTGCAACAGCGCACCTATACTCTGAGCCAGGTTGTTGCATCCGTCGCTGAAGTATACATTGCTTTTGCCAAGCCTCTGCTGCAAGCGCTCTCCTACTTCTTCAATCGCGCAATGTCCTGCTACGAGAACTGGTCCCTTCAGTCGATCTATCATCTTTGGATCATGTCCTTTTCCGATAACTAATTGGAAGTCACCTTTTCCATCGTAATCTAGGTATAGAACTTGGAGTACAGCGAGAGGATTGTTCTTGCAGCCTTCGCGGCAAACCAGCTTCTTCCCTTGAACTATAGTTACATCAGGGGGAAACTCAGGATACAAGTCGGTGGAATACTTTTCCCTGAATCTGGACAGGTCTCCGATGACGTTAATGTCCTCGATTCCCTTGACCCCAACCCCGATTCCGCGTTCAATAGCGATCTTCAGATGAGGAACGTCTTCAGGTCCTAAACCGAAAACGCGTGCACCAACCAAGTCGGTTGCGACAACATCCGTACCGCCGATCAGTATTCGGAAGGGCTTGATACACTTTTCTAGGAGCGCCGTAGGTGGATAGTGACCATAAACAGTTCCTTCGATCCCCTCGATCAACGTGAAATCAGGTTGAACATACTCCAACACATCTACCAATTTGGAGTGGAGATTATGGTTGTGGTCAAACTTGCGATCTTGGTGGCGAGGAAATGCCCACTGGTTCTTTATGCCCAGAGTCACCCCAGCCATTGAATGGGTTTTCAGTTTAGGAATGTTGACATAGAGATTCTCGTTTTTCCGTTTGATCAACTCTCTGACTACCGTACTGGACATTTCGAAGGTGGTCAGATCATATCTGGTAGAGGGACTCTGCCTTTTGGATGGTTCTCCTCTGAACTCAAAACATTCTGTTCGTTCCTCGTCTAGGAAGATTGGCTTGGCGCCTGTCTGCTTGCAGATGTCTGCATATCCGTTTGCTTCAAAGACCAGGCGCGTGTAGTTCCCTTGAGTAGAGTTCTCAATGACGTAGACGTTATTTGCACCCACATCGAGGAAATAGCGAATTACTGCTTCCAAGGCTTCCGGCCGAGTGTAGCAGTATCGTTTTGCATCAATCGCGTTCGGCTTAAGATAAACATCAAGACTAGTTTTCAACATCTGAGCGCCGCCGCCGAATTCATAAAAGATTTCTTTGACAGTCTCGGTCAGAGAAGCCATAAAGGCTGGGCGGTCACTCGGATCAGCAGAAACGTCTTTTACGACAACTTTGGTCTTGCTCATGAATAAGCTTTCCCTTTTCCTATCTTTCTTCATCTTGTCACCGGATAAGAACATTATGAGATATTATTTAAGTATGGTAGTAGAATCTCAATTGAGGAATCGAGATCTGGTTCCGTATCCTTAGGAAAGCGCCTTTTGGTCTTGGAGGGGAAAGCCAACAACGAAGAAAAATACATCTACGATGCGGCTTAATTTGACCACGGCGAGCAGTCGTATGCAGAAGAATTCTTCGGGTACCTATCATACTTGTATTACGAGGTCTACTTTACAAATGGGAAAAGGATTGCGGATATCTCCAGGCGAATAGCTTCATTTATCCTCAAACACATAATGGGACTAAAGTAAACAACTAGAGACTATAGTACAGTCTTGGACACAGTCGAATAGGAAGTAGCCCTATGAGCACGAATCAACTTCCTGAAGGTGCGTCATCAGGCCGAGACACAACAAGATCTGCAGAGTTGAATGAGACAGCTTATCAACCATTGACCAAAGAGAATCTGGAAGCAGTTTATGAGCTACTCAAACGGAATGAGCCCTTCTATCATTCCATTTCACTAGAATTCTTTAGGCGAGGAATCTTAAGGGACGAAGCATACGACCCTGACCTAACAATAGTCTTAG
>Ga0315309_1001831_pt1 | contig 12636 bp, 12 predicted proteins | sample TDP4_MG_FD_203080 | JGI IMG/M metagenome (GOLD analysis project Ga0315309, IMG submission 203080) | Freshwater sediment microbial communities from Lake Towuti, South Sulawesi, Indonesia - TDP4 | ecosystem: Environmental > Aquatic > Freshwater > Lake > Sediment | place: Indonesia: South Sulawesi...
AGTCCCGGTGGCACCTCGGAACGCATTCATCTTTTTCTGGGTGAGGTGGATCAGCGCCAACGCACCGGCAAAGGTGGCGGTGTCGCGGCAGAGGGAGAGGACACTCAGATCGTGGTTCTTCCTCTCCACGAGGCCATGGCCATGGTCGCCCGTGGCGAGATCTGCGATGCCAAGACCATCATCGCACTACAGCATCTGGCCTTGCTCAAGAAGGAGCCCCCCCTGTGATCACCGAAGCCGACACTTGCCGAACATACGTGTTGCCTGAACTCTACGACGCCGACCCGTTCGATTTGCTGATCCACGTGGCCTTTAACGCGCCCTTGCGCTCCCGCCGCGAGCGAGCCGAGGCGGTGCGCCGCGAGCACAAGGACTTTTTCGCCACCTATGGCCCCCAGGCCCGCCAAGTGTTGGACTATCTGCTGGACAAGTACACCGACTATGGCGAGTCTCAACTGACGGATTTGCACATTCTGGAACTACCGGATGTCCCGGTGCGGGGGACGGTGATCGAGATTACCGACCTGTTCGGTGGGATAGCGGAGCTAAAGGATGCCACGCGCCAGTTGCAGGATCTCATCTATGCTGCGTGAATGAATGAGGAGAGACTTGGGTATTTTCGCCATTCAGTATCTCGAAGATGGTCCTACCGTTGCTGCGATTGCACCAGGTGAGGCCCGTGCCCGGCTGCGGGCCGCTCTCGATCGTCTGCCGATATCGTATGTCATCCTTGGCTGGAATCTGCCCGATGCGCTGAGCCGCGCCTGCCGTGAGGAGACCGCCCGCGCTGGAGCACAGATTTTCCGCTGGCATCCGCTGCTGACCGGCGACGCCACCTTTGTACCGCGACCGGAGTGGCAGACTATGGGTCTGGCCGGCGAACCGGTGCCTGGATTCCGGGGGCTGCCGGAATTCACCTTCGTCTGCCCCAACCAGCCGACAGTGCGTGAGGCGGTGCTAAATCACCTGCACGACGTGATCCAGCGTGGCGACTACCAGGGGCTGTTTTTGGACCGCATCCGCTACCCTTCGCCTGCCGCAGACCCTACTCGTCTGCTGGCGTGTTTTTGCGACGACTGCCACCACGCCGCAGCGGCCGAAGGGCTCGACCTGGAGGCGGCGCGCTGGCAGGTCAAAGCACTGCTTGCAACGCCGGAGTGCGCCCAATCGTTTGCCCGGCTATTGCTTGATCCGTTGGCTCCCGCGTCATCCGATCCCGATCTGATGATGCTGCGGTCGTTTCTCGATTTCCGAGTGCGCAGCATCACCCGCTTCGTTCAGGCTGCCGCTGATATGGCCCACGCCGCAGGCCTGGCGGTGGGGCTGGATTGCTTCTCTCCGGCCCTGACCTACATGGTTGGCCAGGATCTGGGCGCGCTGAACTTTCACTGCGAATGGATCAAGATCATGACGTATGGTCACACGCTCGGCCCGGCCGGTTTGCCTTTCGAATTGCTGGGTCTGGCCGACTGGCTGGTCGGTCAGCGGTTGGCGAAGTGGCCCAAGGCGCTGGAGTGGCTGTCCCTGGCATCACACCTGCCTCTTCCGACAACTCGCGTTGTGCTGCGTGAGCGAGGGTTGACGCCGGAGGCACTCGCCACCGAAACGCGACGTGCCCGTGCTGCCAGAGTCCGCACACTGTTGGCGGGCATTGAGCTGGTCGACCTCGAAGGAGTGACCTGGCTCCATCAAGCGCAGGTCACGGCAGACCTGCGTGCCTTTCAGGCGGCCGGAGCCGACGGATTGGTGTTGTCTTGGGACCTGTGGCACATTCCGCTCGAGCGGCTGGAGCTTGTACGCGACCTTTTCGTACCTTGCGGCTAGTTTCTTTAGCCAGAGGGGAAATCAGGTGGACGAACTTACCGCCTTACAGGATGCCACCCAGGCAGAGTTGGACGCGCTATGGCCGTCGGTGCTGGATCGGGCGTTTCGAGGGGAGTTGTGAATCACGAAACTCACGAAAGAGATCACGAAACCCACGAAAGGCGCGAAAGACTTCGTGCATTTCGCCTTCTTTCGTGCCCTTCGTGTTTCAAAACGTGCGCGCGAACTGCGGCGGTAGATGACGCCCGTTGAGAGGATTCAAAACGACAAGAGAGGTTCACAGCATGACCACGGAACCACCGAAAAGCTATCTGATTGATATGGACGGGGTGCTCGTCAGTGGGCGTACCATCATCCCCGGAGCAGATCGGTTCATCGAACGGCTCAAAGCCCATAGCGCGGAATACCTGGTGCTGACCAACAACTCTATCTACACGCCGCGCGATCTGGCGCACCGACTGCAGGCGGTCGGTCTCGACATCCCCGCCGAGCGCATTTTCACCTCGGCCATGGCTACCGCCCGCTTCCTGCAATCACAGAAGCCCAACGGCACGGCCTTTGTGATCGGCGAGAGCGGGCTGACCGAGGCTATCCATAGCGTTGGCTACGTCATCACCGACCACGACCCCGATTACGTGGTGCTGGGTGAGACTTATAGCTACAACCTGGCGCTCATCACCAAAGCCATCCGACTGGTAGCCGATGGCGCGCGCTTCATCGCCACCAACCCTGATCCATCCGGACCGTCAGAGAGTGGGTTGGTACCCGCCTGCGGTGCGATGGCGGCCCTCATCGAAACGGCCAGTGGCGTAAGCCCCTTCTTCATCGGCAAACCCAACCCCCTGATGATACGCAGTGCCCTCAACTACCTGGACGTCCATTCCGAAAATACGGTGATGATCGGCGATCGGATGGACACCGACATCGTCGCTGGCGTCGAGAGTGGAATGGAGACCATCCTGGTGCTGAGTGGCGTCACCCGTCGCGAAGACGTGGCTCGTTACCCCTACCAACCTACACGCATTGTGCAGTCGATCGCCGAAATTGAGCCCTAAAGAGACGCGGGCATAACGGTGCGTACCAAGACGTGGGGGATCAAAGAAGTCCGGCTAAGAGGCTACACACTTCACCTGGAGAGGAGGGTTGGGTGAACTATGGCAAGCATTGAGGTCAAGAAATCGGACCACGGTGACAGTTACGGATTCCAGGTAACTGTGAGAGAAAGAGGGGGTTTGATCTTACGGTGATCAGCCGCTACTTTCCAGAGTACGAGCGTGAGATCGTGAAGCGCTTGTGAGGGATGAGTCCACACCAAGAAAAGGAGGCTTTGATGAAGAAGGATATTGTGAGACAAGCGGTCAATCTGCTGTCCACCATCGCAACCATTACCATCAACGGTTTGGCCAATGCGCTCCCTCTCAACGGGCAGACAACCGGCGAAATATCAGACCGATTCCGTGTCTACTTTGTCCCGGCCGGTTACGTTTTCTCCATCTGGGGGCTGATTTACCTGGCGCTGATGGCCTTTGCTATCTATCAAGCGCTACCTGCTCAGCGAGAAAACCCGCATCTACGCCGCATCGGTTATCTATTTGCTCTGAGCTGTGTGGCCAACAGCGCCTGGATTTTCCTCTGGCACTACGAATTCTTCGAGCTGACCCTGGTGGTTATGTTCGGGCTTTTGCTATCGCTGATCGCGATGTACCTTCGTTTGGATATTGGGCGTGCCCAGGTTTCTACCGCTGAAAAGTGGCTCGTGCACGTCCCATTCAGCATCTATCTGGGCTGGATCACCGTGGCGACCATCGCCAATGTCACGGCAGTTTTGTACTATCTGAATTGGGATGGTTGGGGCATACGTCCCGAAGTATGGGCGGTGATCATGCTGATCGCCGGTACAGGCATCGCATCGGCTGTCAGCATCAGCCGGGGCGACGTTGCCTACATACTGGTGATTGTGTGGGCTTTTGCAGGCATCGCTGTCAAGCACGCCAAGACGCCGATCGTCGCCATCACGGCTGGGCTGATGGCACTGATCGTTGCCCTGACGCTATTAGTAGGCGTGCCCCGTAATAAACAGCTCAGAGGAGTTTGAATCATGATCCACATCCCTCGTCTTTCCACCTTCTCTATCGTCGGCTATGATCCCCAGGCCCAAGAGTGGGGCGTCGCTGTGCAATCGAAATTCCTGGCCGTAGGCGCAGTGGTGCCCTGGGCGCAGGCCGGAGCTGGAGCAGTGGCGACCCAGTCCTACGCCAACACGTCCTTTGGACCCAACGGCCTGGCGCTGATGGCCCAAGGTCTGAGCGCGCAGGAGGCCCTCGACCAACTCATCGCCGAGGACGAGGGCTACGCTCGCCGACAGGTGGGCCTGGTTGATGCCCAGGGCCAGGCAGCGACCTTTACCGGCGACGAATGCATCGCCTGGGCTGGTGGTGTCACCGGGACATACTACGCCGCCCAGGGCAACATCCTGGTCAGCGGCGCGACGGTGGAAGCGATGGCCAAAACCCTCGAGGAGGCACAGGGCGAACTGGCCGACCGGCTGGTGGCTGCCCTGGCCGCCGGACAGGCCGCCGGCGGCGACCGCCGGGGGCGACAATCGGCGGCGGTGCTGGTCGTCCGTCCCGAGGGCGGTTACGGCGGCTACAACGATCGCTACCTGGACCTGCGAGTGGACGACGACCCGGAGCCCATCGAACGACTGAAAGCCCTGGTGGATTTGCACCACCTGTTTTTCAAACCCCCCGCCCCCGGCGAAATGATCGCCATCGAAGGCGATCTGGCCCGCGAGGTGCAGCAGATTCTCCAGTGGGCCCAATACTATGATGGCCCCCTCACAGGAGAATACGACGCTCCGACCCGGAAAGCCCTGACCAACTTGATCGGCAACGAGAACTTTGAGGAACGCTTTGACGAGGAAAAAGGCCTGATCAGTTGCCAAGTGATGGACGTACTCCGGGAGAAATTCGCCCGGTGAACCGGCCAGCCCCAAGGCATCTTTTCATCCTGGGGGAAACCCGGCTTTACAAATTTGCTCCTGCCGGACAACAGTCCAGCGGCTTCCAAAACGTTTCGGGGCGCTGGATTGTCATCCAGCGCGAGCAAAAGTGTAAAGCGATCTGGGTATGCAGTGTGATTCATAGAAGTGTTAACCCCTCTTTATCAATTTGCAAAAAGAGTGTAAAATCGCCTACATCAGGCTATTCCCTCCAGATGACCGATCGCCCCGGCGGGACCTGCAAGGTGCGCTCCATCATAGCGTAGAGCAGTGGGTGCTCGTGCAGAGGCACGCCCGCGTCGTCCTCCAGGGCTGCCGCAGCAGCCATAGCCCACTGCCAGACCTCTTCGTCATCGTAGAGCTGAGCCAGTACCCAGGCCTGACGGCGCAGGCGCTCCCGCCACAGCCGGCGATGCTCGTCGTCCATGATGGCCTCCAGGCCCTGCTGGATGGCCTCGTCCCATTTCCGGTCGCTGTCCTTGCCCCGCGCCCGCTCCAGAGAGCGATAGGCTTTCCTGTGCCCCTTCCACTCTTCAGGATTGAAGAACCAGGACTCAAACTCGTCCAATTCCAACAACTCTTCACAATATTCCAAAAGCTCCGGCTGAGTGGCAAGATCAACCCCTCGCGGCTCGATCTCTTCAACGTCGCGTCTGTCTTCCCCCTCCAGAAAGCCAGCCCAGGCGACATACTGAGGGGGAAGGCGACGGTCAGCCTTTAGCGTCACTTGATGGGCTTCCTCCAGAACCTGGCGGCACCGTTCCAACTTTACGTCCACGGTCGAGATGCCTGATAGCTCCATCGCATCCAGCATCTCCTCCAGGCTGTCTTCATCCATCATGTCTGCCCCCATACAATCCTTGATGCCCTCATGGTCGTTGAACATGGTATTCATCAGCTTGAGATAGCCATCGGGCCGTTGGCGGGTCACAATGACCATTTGAGTGCCATTGCCATCAATGGTGCTCAGCAGGCAACGGTGCACCGGGAGTTCAGGGGGCTTTACCTTCCTTACCGGCTCCTTTTTTACACTGGCGCGCATGGTCAGCCGTCCTGCTACCCGGCGGGCTTCCCGGCGCACTTTTTCGCCCGGACCGTAGTCGGCCAGTTCCTCCAATCTGGGGATGGCAGTCATGTCCTGGAGGCGGTCCAGGCCCCCGATAGCGGCCAGTATCACCGCCTCATCATCCGTCTGGAGCAAGGCTTGCAGAAGCATGCAAGCCCGCTGGTCGCCCAGTTCCGTCAAGTCCTCGATGAAGGCCACCCGCGTCTCCGGTGGCATGCTCTCCTCGATCGTTTCCACGAACACAGCCAGACTGGATTCGTCTTCCAGGTGTTCCAGCAGCCCTAAAAGTGAGCGGCCCATGGCCGCCTCAGGGTCACGAAGGCTGCTGAAATAGGTCTGTTCATCAATGGTGACACCCAGTTCCTGCAGGGTGGTGATGATAATGAGTTTGTTGTCGTCGGCAAGACGAGGATCGCGCAGCAGGTCCTTCAAAGGCTGGACCGCCTGGCGATCCTTCAGATGACGCAATAGCATAGCCGCCGTGGTGTGGGTTTGACGGTCGGGCGCAGTGATCATCTCCAGCAGGCGCGGGGTGACCCTGTCTTTGACTTTCCGCAGCCTGGCTATCTCCCGCTCAGCCTCATCTGTGCGCAACTCTTCCTGCACGAACCGATCTATGATGGCCTGTATTTGCTTGTCACTCAAGGGACCCTTGCTTCTCCTCTCCCTCTTTTTCCCCATGCTTCGATCCTCCTCAGGAAATCATCCGAAGTATTTGTTTACCGTATCAGGCTGTCAAATTGAAATCCGCGGCTCAAGGGCGCTTCACACTGGTCGCCCGCCTTCGCGGGCGAGGGCCTACCTGTCTACGCAGGCAGACGGTCAGCGCCGCAGGCGCTCTTCGGGCGCGATTTTAATGGCCAGCTTCCTCGGTGGGAGTTTCCTTCTGCGCCTCCCGCCGGCGCCGCCAGAGGGAGAGGGGAATCGTTTCCAGAAAAAGCAAGGTCATCAGGCAACTTCCCCCCCACAACCCCAGCCACGGTCCGGCTTTCTCCAGGAAGACCAGCCACTTGTTGCGTGGCTGCAGGCTGGCCCGCCATTGGGTCTCCAATCCCTCCAGGGTGACCCCCAGGGCTCGATCCACACCTCCGCTGCAAGTGGCTCCATCGGCGTAGGCAGCGATGAGACGGGCCAGGCCCTGGCGGCCATAATGGTCGCGAATGAAGCTGACCATGCTGGCGCTCTGAGCATAGGACAGTCTGGCCTCACTGGCGTCAAGAGGGAAGGGACCACAGAGGGTCTCCAGGAGCACCAGGCTATCCTGGCTCAAGGCGGTCTCCAGGACGATAGCGGCCTCCGGGTCAGGCAACTCCTGGCTGAGGGTGGCCAGTCCCTCGTTCAGCCAGGAGGGCACATAGCCCAGAGCCCCTCCGGCGGCCTGATAAATGAGCAAATGGGTGATCTCATGAGGGATAACCCTTTTCATAGTGGAGAGGCTCCTATCGTCGGGCGGGATAGCCGCCACAAAAGTGCCGAGTTCGGGATAGGCCTGCCCGCCGACCCACTCCCGGCCCGTTGGAGGTAGCGCCCCTTCAAGATCGGACAGGTTGGCATAGAGGAAAGCCCTGATGGGCTGGGGCATCCCCACCCCGAGGTCCGCGCTGATGCGGGGCACCGCTCCAACGGCTACGTCCAGGGCTGCCTGGCCGAAAGCCTCTGGGCCCTGATACCAGTAGACAGTGACGCCCCCTCTCGTGAGGGACTGCCAGGAGAAACGGTTGTCATCGTAGGAGAAGGTCTGCACCTCAGTGGTCAGCCGATGGCCAGCCCCGTCGCTGAGGGTCCACCAGTATTCAACCCGGCCAAAGGGCTTGATGTAACGCCCCTGAAGGTCATAGGTGTGATCCACCGTCACGGAAGGGCCGGCTACAAACTGGGGACGTTCTACGGTGGTCGTGGCATCACCTGTGGCGCGGAAGGAGAGGATGACCTGGGTGATGCCACTGGCGCTGCCTGCTTCCAGGTGAAAGTTGAGTTGCCGGCCGAACTCGTAATGAGAGTTGCTTTCGACGACAACGATCTCACCGTCGGCCTTGAGCGATTGGCTGCTGACTAGAATCAAGCTTAGACAGAACAGCAGCGCTAAAGCGATTCGCCCTTTCATGTTCCGCTTTTTCCCTCTGGTTGTTACATGATCAGAGCCAGCAACAGGGTCAAGGTAATGAAACTGGCCAGGGTCGAGACGAAAACCACGCCTGCCACAAACTGGGGTTCGGCCTCGAACTCGGTAGCCAGGATAGTGGTTGTGACGGCGGTGGACATGCTGGCTTCAGTAACGCAGGCCTGTCTCGTCACCCCCGTCAGGCCCAACCAAGCAGCCAGGACGAGAGCCACGGCGGGGGCCACAACCAGCCGTACGAAGGTTGCCAGGCCAATGACCTTCAGCTCACCTGCCAGCGAGGTCCTGGCCAACTGCACGCCTACCAACAAAAGCATAAGGGGAACGGAGGCTCCCCCTACCAGGTCCACCGCTTTGGCTACTGGTTCCGGCACGGTAATGGTCGCCAGGTTGACGATGAAGCCAGCCAACGCCCCATAGACGATGGGCACCTTGAAGACGTTGCGCCAGGCACTAAGTCCGCTCGCCTGGCCTCGCGAGGCCAGGTAGACGCCGACGCTGTTGGTCAGGAGAGCGCTGACCGTGAAAAAGATGGCGGCGCGCTCCAAGCCGGCCTGGCCGAAGGCAAAGAGATTGACCGGCAAGCCGTAGTTGCCCGCGTTGACGAAGAGAGTGGTCAGCAAGAAGGCACTCTCCATAGCCTGGCTGAAACGCAAAGCCCTGACCACAGCCCAGGAGAACAGGCCCACAGTCAGGGTCGTGAGCAGGACAAAGGAGACGATCTTCCCGATGTCAGTCCCGCTGACGGAGGACTCAGCCGTAGAAGAGAAAACCAAGCAGGGGGCAAGGGCATAGAAAATGACCCGCGAGATAGGTCGCACATCCAGGCTCAGCCGGCGTTCGAGGAGATAGCCCAGGGCGATGATGATGAAGACAGGCAGGACAACCTTCCAGAGGATAGTCAGGAGTATCGCCACTCTAAAGGCCCCCACTACTCTTCATAAGTCCAGTCATCGGACTCGAAGAGGGGGAAGTCGAGATGCTCGCCCAAGAAGTCCAGCTCATCCAGGGCTTCTTCGGCTGCCTGGCGTAAAGCTTCGTCCTCACTCTCACAGCAGGCCTCCAGTACACGTCGTGCCTCCTTACCCCCGATACAGCCCAGGGCCCAGATAGCCATCTCTTGCACTTCGGGGTCCGGATCGGCCTCAATCAGGTCAATCAGGGCGGAAAGGGCAGCCGAAGCCTCCAGTTCACCGCAGGCTATGGCTGCCTCGTAGCGCATCTCTGGGTTAGGGTTATCAAGTTCGGCTATGACCATTTCACGCCAGAGGGGATCGGCACTGCGCCCCATAGCGAAAACGGCGCTGATGCGCATCTTCTCCTCGTCGTCGTAGTAGGCCATCTCAATGATGTCCCGCACCTGAGCCTGGCCAGAATAAGCGATGGATTCCACGGCCCGCCGACGCACCTCCAGCATCTCGTGTGGGTCATAAATCGCCCCCAGCAGGGCATCTTCGACCATCATAGCTGGCGCAGCCTCTATTTTCTCCAACTCTCCCAATAGCACGAAGCGGCCCAGCGATGTAGCCGCCGCTGCCCGCACCGATTCTGATGGATCGTCCCTGAGCAAGCGCACCAGCAATCCGGCCAGGGTCAGATCCTCATCCTCCCACAGCCCCTCGATGGCCCGAGAGCGCACTATTTCATCTTCATCACTGAGGCAGAGTCGAAAGATGGGGTTAAAGTCCACCTCAAAGCTGGCTTCGGCTATGTCTACCAGGGATTGGATGATCCACCGCCGGCGCCCGGCATCAAGAAGAGACCAGACCTCCTGGAAAAGCTGTGCTTCAGCCCTGGTCAAGTCTGAGAGACCGTAGAGGCTGGATATGGAAAGGGATGTTTGACTATCCCTCATCTTTTTAAGCAATTCTTCAAACTCTGACACCTTCCATCACCTAATGCTATCAGTCCCGGTGAACCGGGGCCGTATACGCTGTCTATTTCATTTTAGCACAGACTCTAATTTTTGCCTAATACTGGCTGGGTAACCGTTCAGGTGTCCCTATCACGTAGGGGTAAGGCTTGCCCTTACCCGACCTAGCACCGGACAATTGGACGCAAAACCGCTGCCAAGCGAGGGCAACCGCAAGGGCTTGCCCCTAACCGGATGTATACGCTGAACCGGTACCTGGCCATGACGTGAGTCCTAGAGGATGAGCCAGCCCAGCAACGCAGCTATCACCCCTCCCACTGCTGAGCTGATGAAATTCACTGCGTCGTTGTCCAGCCACCGCCAGCCGCGCCTCAGGCGGGTCTCCCGTCCGCAGCGGTGAACCTGGCTTTCGGTCTCCTTCTGGCAGCCCTCACAATAGTAGATGCTTTGGACCGTCGCCCCCAGCAGGCTGTCGAAAAAGCAGCCCGCCAGCCCCCCCAGGCTGGCAAAAAGCAAAAGCCAGAGGTCTGCCCAGGCCCATTGGCCGGTCTGCCAGAGGCTATTCACCTGCCGCAGGATGAATGCGACGAGACCGATAAACAGCCCTCCCGCCAGGGCAGCCAGGGTTCCCAAAAGGGTCACTCCACCTGAGGTGCCCACGGGCACCGGCTGGCCGTTAGTAACGAGCCGGGGCATGGTGGGGCTCAGTACACCTACTTCCGTACCCCAGGTGTCAGCGTTGACAGTGGCCATTGTGCCCACAAAGGCGGCGAAGAGAAGTGGATCGGGACGCAGGAAGTAGAGGACAGCCAGAACCGCCCCCCAACCACCATTGGCCAGGGCCTGGCCCAGATCCCGTTGGGAGCCCTTGGCGAACTTTTCTGCCAGGCCCTCTTTCTCGGCTTCTCTATAGTAGGAGAGAAAGCTGGAGGAGACAAAGAAGGCGATCAGCAGCAGTCCCCAAATCCAACCCCCCAGGCCAAAAATGAGCGTGCCCAGAATGATGGCCCCTGCCACACCGCTGCGCGACAGCGAGCGCTTCTGATACCCGCCCCAGGCGATGAGGGTGCTGAGGACAAAACCGAAGGCCAGGGGCCAAAGGTTCAAGACGACCTCCTCCAAGTCCAATTCGAAAGCTCTGGGAGATTGTACCACAAAAAAGGGCCTCCAGCAAGGGAGGCCGCATTGAGGCACACAACTGGTTAGGGCTATACGACTATGGACAGTACCAAACAAGCTTGACTGATCTCGCGCCCCACCTCCTGGGGTTCCCAACTAGGTTGACAAGTGAGGTGGGGTAGAGTATAATAAATTTGAATAGATTGTCAAGTAACGAGCGGAGGTGTTAGGTATGAGCCAAGTCATGATGGTACCAGATGTCCTTACATTGGAGGAAGTAGCCAACTATCTACGACTCCCAAAAGAGACCGTTGAACGACAGGCTGTCCAAGGGCAAATCCCAGGCCGCCGGATTGAAGACACCTGGCGCTTTCTCAAAGCTGCCATTGACGATTGGCTACGGAGTCATGACAGCCGGATGATTCTACTTCAACAGGCTGGGGCGCTGGCAACCGATGAAACGTTGTCTGAACTGCGTGCTGCAATTTATGCTGAACGTGGGCGGCCGGAGGCTGAAGAAGGGATGGGCGGTAAAAGGGCTGAGGAAAATTGGCCGGGCTGACCTGCTGATCGCCAGCATCACTCTCGCTCATCGTGCCACACTGGTTACACGTAACGTGCGCCACTTTCGGCAAATACCCGGCCTGACCGTGACAAACTGGGTAGATTGATCAGGAGGAGAGTTCCATGAGATGCTTAGTGCTATCTTTGGCAATTGCCTTTGTATTGCTCTTGGGCGTACTTGCACTGGCTCAGGCCCAGGCCCCCGATGAACCAGCCCTGGCCTATCAGGTCGCCGTTCCCGATACGACCCAGGAGCGCATCGTCATCACCGGCACTATCACTGGCCTGAATGCCCCTTCGCTGACGCTGGCAAGACCCTGGGCGTGGGCGCAAGTTCTTCCGGCTATCGAGAACCTGATCTTCACCGACGGAGACGGTACGCCGCTTACGTACAGCTTAAGTGTGGGTAACCCGTACTTAGGTGGCGATGGCAATCAGCGCTACACTATTAGTGATACAACTGGTATCGACACTATCCGCTTCTCCTACGTTATCAGCATGGCTGCTGTAGTAGGCGACTACGGCTCCGGCCCGGCTGCGTACTGGCATTTCGAGCCAGGTGAGTACACGGTCGTAGAGAGCCATCTGATATTCTTGCAACCTCTGTCCATTACATTAACCACTCTGACGATGACCTTTGACCTCCCCTCTGGCTGGATTCCGGTGAGCCGCCTGTTCGAAAGAAGCGACTACTACCAGGCCATCGTGACCGATACAGTCAATTACGGTAATCGAGGGGCGGAAGAAACTTACTATCTTTGGGGCCCTATTGGTCTTGGCCACTTTGACGTTTACACTGACACAGCAGGAAGCGTCGAGTTCGTCGTTGCTGTGCCCCCAGACAATATGGCGTTGGGGTCGGATATTGCTGCCTCACGTTTTGCTGCAAACCGGTATATCAGCCAACACCTTTGGCCTTTAGGCGACGGCAAGACGCTATTGCGCTATATCAATAGACTTTATCGGAAATAGGATTTGGTGTAAACTGTCTACTCCTGCAGAGATTCTTTGCGAAGGAGTAGACCAATGTTCACTTATGATGCGGTCAAGGACAATCCTGACCTGCTGCG
>Ga0315309_1001832_pt1 | contig 12634 bp, 12 predicted proteins | sample TDP4_MG_FD_203080 | JGI IMG/M metagenome (GOLD analysis project Ga0315309, IMG submission 203080) | Freshwater sediment microbial communities from Lake Towuti, South Sulawesi, Indonesia - TDP4 | ecosystem: Environmental > Aquatic > Freshwater > Lake > Sediment | place: Indonesia: South Sulawesi...
ATACGGATTTCGTCCTCATCGCCTGCCGTTAGGTAATTCTCGCTCACTTTCACCTCTAACAATGGTTGAGGGTGCGCAATAGTTAGCGGTATAGCTGCCACGGTAAGCATTGAGAGAAGGCATATTAACAAAATCATCAAACTCCGCTTTCTCAAAGACTCTCACCCCATTAATTCTTCTTTCACGATCATCCCATCCTGCATGTACGCTATTCGATCAGTGGAGCGGGCTACTCTGGGGGCGTGGGTGACCACCACAAAGGTCTGCTGCTGCTCCTTGTTTAGTTCTCGAAGAAGCCTAAGGATTTCTTCCCCTGTCTTTGTGTCTAAGTTTCCAGTGATCTCATCGCAAAGCATCACCGAGGGATTATTAACTAAAGCTCTAGCAATGGCTACCCTCTGCTGCTCTCCTCCGCTTAGTTCTACAGGTCGATGGTTGAGTCTATCTCCCAATCCTACCTTTTCTAAGAGCTCTATTGCCCTTCTTCTGCGGTGTTCGGGAGGCACTCCGGCAAAGGCCATGGGGAGTTCAACGTTTTTTATGGCAGTCATTCTAGGGATAAGGTTGAAAAATTGAAAAATGAAGCCTATTTCCCGATTTCTGAGCTCAGCCAGTTCATCATCGCTAAGCCTAGAGATGTCCACCCCTTTTATGAGCACTTTTCCTTCGGATGGCCTGTCCAAAGCGCCTACGAGGTTGAGTAGGGTTGTTTTTCCACTGCCTGAAGGCCCCATGACGCTCATAAACTCGCCCTTTTTAACTCTAAGGTTTACTGCATTCAGTGCTGGAACCTCCACCTTCCCCATACGATAGACCTTTCTAACATTTACGAGCTCAATGATCCACGCCATGTTCTCCACCCTTTTCCCGCTACTCTACTTTTTCCCCTCCAATTCCTTGATTCTTCCATCGATAAAAACGAGCCTTGTTTGGAGAAACTCTCTCATTCTCTTTAAGATCTCCAGCCTCGTCTTTTCGTCTGTGATCTCATTGAGGAGGAGATGAAAGAAGACGGGTGGCCACTCATCCTGTCGAGATAATCCCTCCTTTATATGCTCTATGAGCTTACCCCTCAGAAAGGGCGGTATGCATCTTGACACAAATTTGTAGTATTTGTCACCGAACTCGAGGTCGCTTTCCAGGAAATCCCCAGCATCCCTTAAGAGTCTCTCCCCCTTCTCCGTTAGGGAATAGAACTCCTTTTCATCCTTCACTTCTGTTTTGACGAAACCTCTTACCTCTAACCTCCTCAGCGCAGGATAAATCGTACCCGTTTTTGGCTCCCATACGTCTCCAAACTGTCCTCGTAACGCCTTCAAAATTTCATAACCATACTTCGGTTGTTTCTTTAATTGCAAAAGGATGAGGAATTGCACAGGGCTTATCCCGCCCCTTCCCCGAAAGAAACCCGCCTTAAACATGCTATACCGACCACAGTAGGGATGAACATGGTAGAGGTCTACCTATTTAACCTTTCGGTTCAAACAAAAATATAATGCTCAAAACTCAAGAGAGTCCCTCCAAGTACTCTACCTACACTCCAACCCGTTTCTTCTTCTAACCCATCAGAACACGTATGAAACTATTGCAACTGTTGCACCAATGTATCTGTTTCCTTTACGGCTTTCAAAGCAACTGCGATCATGTCCTCATCTGGCTTTCTTGTTGTTAAATGTTGAAGCCCTAAACCCGGCAATATCAGAAGCTTCATAATTTTTGAACCCTTGTATCTATCGCTAAGCTTCAAAACTTCATAGGATATGGAGCCAATTACGGGAATGAGAACTATTCTATACGCTAGTCTTGTAAAAAATCCGAAATTCGGCATGATTGAGAATAACAGAATGCTGATTAGGGTAACGATTAGAACGAAAGACGTTCCGCATCTTGGGTGAAATCGAGAAAATTCCTTAGCATTATTAACATCTAATTCAACCCCAGCTTCATAGGCGTTGATAGCCATGTGTTCTGCACCGTGATACTGAAACACTCTTTTGAGGTCTCTAACCACAGCCATCAACGCTAAGAACAATAGAAAAATGCTAAGCCGAACTGCACCCTCTACAACATTGAAGACTACTCCTCTAAGGTTAAAAAATGTGGTTAAGAGAAAGGGTATGACAGTGAACAAAAATATCGCTAAACCCAGAGCTATAGCGATGGCTATGGCCATTTCCTGAGGTTTGATTTCTTCGCCTTCCTCCAGACTCGCGCTTGCAGAGAAATAGAGACCTTTAACGCCTAAATATAGGGTTTCAAACAATGCTACAACGCCTCTTAGTAACGGTAATCTCAGCACCTTGTATCTTTCAGACACGGATTTTATTTCCTCTATTTTTGTAAATATTTCATTATTTGGTTGCCTAACACAAATGACCATGTGCTTCTTAGAGCGAATCATCACTCCCTCTATTACCGCCTGTCCGCCAAACGCTAGCGATGGTTCTTTCCTTCTCTTGGTAATTAGTTTCATACTTTCTAAGGAAACTTTGCTAATCTTATATTCTTTTGCCACCATCTTCAAGGCAGATAAAATGATGAAACGGGTTTGCTAGAAAGTGCGGGGTGGATTTAAATCATGAAGGCTTTCGCCACAGTCCTAAAACATCTTTCCAGCCTTAAAGTTTTTTACTAAAGACTGGTTTTATGAAGCTTGAAGGGTGCGTCCAAATTTTGAAGGCCGTGATCTTTGATCTCGACGGAACCCTCATTGATTCCAAGATTGACTTCCGGAAAATGAAAAGGAGGAACATAAAGCTCCTTGAAGCTTCAGGCGTAGAGCAAGGACTCTTAACGGAGGAAATGCTTAACTACGATATTGAGAGACGGGCCATTGAGAACCTAAGAAAAAAGGGGGTTTCAGAGGAGGAGATTCAAAGGGTCTTCCAGAAAGTTGCTAAGATTATGAACGAAATCGAACTTGAGACCATAGAGGGCGCCAAACTCCTCGATGGCGTTCTCGAGACTCTAGAGAAATTGAAGAGCCTAGGATTGAAAATAGGGATCATAACACGGAGCTGCAGAGAGTATGCAAATAGAATCCTTGAAAAGTTCAATTTAGAGAAACTGATCGACGCCGTGGCGGCTCGTGACGATGTCTTGAAGCCGAAGCCAGACCCCGAGCATCCACGATACTTGATGAAGCTTCTAGGTGTCAAAGCGTCAGAGACTGTTCTAATTGGTGACCATCCCATGGACGCCCTCTGCGCAAAAAACGTTGGAATGAGATTCTTCTTGATTCCCAAAAGAGACACTAATTTCGAGGCTTTTAAGCAATATAGCCATGAAATTCTCTGGAACATAAGGGATATAGTTTACATTCTTGAAGGAGAAGAAGAAGCAAAATTAGACAGGTGATGCAAGGGAAATAGGAAGCTCATCAAAAGTTAACAGTTTCAAGATCAACTATGTTCTAACATGTATTCAAACATCCTAGAGAAACGAAGAAATTAAGACAATGATGGTGCAAGGGTTAGGTTCATATATACGTTTATATTCCAAGTTTTTGCTCCATTACACTTTGAATTAAGGCTGAATATTTTTGTTAGGTAATCGACATTATCCCATATTCTTCGCTTAGGTTTTCTTAAGTTAGCTTAAGATCTTTTCTACTTCTTCCTTGTCCGCATCCATAACGTACTTAATCCCTGACGCTTGTGCAACTTCAGGAGTTAAAGCGACGATATCATCTCGAGTGATTCGGTCAACCGCAAATTTTCGGGCACCACACATTAATTGTTTTAATCCTTGGATCAGTCTCTGATGGTAGGTGTAGAGACCGATTGCCCCTGTTGGTATATCTGCGAACTTTTTCCCGAACCTATTCTTCAGCTTGCTTGCCTCGACAAAGATTGACTCAACAGTGTTTCCATATCTTGCATAGTAGACAGGAAGATCGCCTTCACTGACCCCCTTACCTACGTTTTTACTTACCATAGCCGCAGTGAGGGGGGCTCTAGCCATACCTACAGCTTTGACGTAGGGTGCACCCAGAGCCAGTGCTTTGAAGATATGGTCTTCCATGGTAATGCCTCCCGCGAAGGCTATGCTGGGTACGTATTCTCCTTTCTTCGCTAGTCTATCTGCACATTGATACGTTAATGACCATATCTCTACGCTAGGTATTCCCCATTCGTTCATCATACGCCAAGGGCTCATCCCCGTTCCACCGCCCGCACCATCAACGGTAAGTAGGTCGATTCTGGCCTCCGATGAGAATTTTACAGCCCTTGCCACGTCTGCCGGTCGGTAAGCCCCTGTCTTTAGGAAAATATACTTAGCACCTAAACTTTTCAGTTCTTTTACCTTATTTACGAAATCCTCTTCCGTAACCATACCAACCCGGGAGTGTCTTTCAAACTCTGTAAAGTGTCTTTTCTTGAATGCTTCAGTAATATCTGGGTTCTCAGGATCGGGAAGAACTATGTATCCTCTTCTCTTTAGAAGCTGCGCTTTAGATAGATCTTTAATTTTAACTTCGCCACCGATATCCTTGGCGCCTTGGCCCCATTTTAGTTCAACGGCATCTACTTCCAAATTTGAGATAGCGTATTCAAGGACTCCAAGCCTTGTATCTTCTACGTTGGCCTGAACAGCAATGGCACCGTAACCTTCTTCTCTCCATTCATTATAAGTTTTCACTCTCCATTCCAATTCTGGAGAATGAACCACTTTCCCATTATTGAGTTTTGAATCAGCATCCATGCCACATACATTTTCACCTATCACTTGCATAGTTCCCGATATTGCCGCGCCAATGGCCAATTCTTCCCAGTTGTCCTTGGCGATTTTTGTCGAACCAAGCGCGCTTGTAAACCATGGAACTTTTAATCTTAGACCTTTACCTTGACCAATTTTGGTTTCCAAGTCAACGTTGGGAAATATGGCTTTGTCACTATCGGCTTCGATACCGACAGCTCCTACGGTTGTCCCCATAATGTTGAAGTGGGAGAGGTTCACGGGATAGTTCTTTTGAGATGCGGTGGTTATTACTCCGAAAGGTGCTGGGTAGATGACTTCGCCGCCTCTTATGGCAGATTTCGCAACTTCACAGGGACCTGGGCATCCATCTATGCAGGTGACGCAAAGTCCGCTGATCGGACATGGTTCGGTTCTGTTTTTGGTTAGGGTTGCTGCGCTCGCATTCGGTTTTGAATAGCTCATACTATTTTTCCTCCTTTTCTACACATGCTCCACAGGAGTCTAGAGTACACATGACTTGACCATACTTTTCTAAACATCTTGGAGTGAAGACAAGGCAAGAGTTGCAAATTTCTCCGGGAGACTTAACCCCACGGCACTGCAGTTCTACTACAGGACAAATATACATGCAGGCTCCGCAGTTACGGCAGATTTCACTGGCCACACGGAAGGGAGTTACTACTTCTCTTTTTTGGCCCCTACCCACAAAACCTATGGCTCCGCTTCCCATCTGTTCAGCACACATCCTTACACACAACCCGCATAAGATGCAGTCTTCATTTTCCATCTTGAACCTAACTTGCTCCAACCCCATCTCGGAGGCTAGGTCTTGCAGGGTCTTCGAGTTGGGGCATCTGGCAAGCAATAGTTCCAGTATTAACTTTCGCTTTTTTACCACTCTCTCCGTATTCGTTTTCACCTTTATCCCTTCCTTAACAGGGTAAAGGCAAGAAGCTACCAGTCTTGTCCTTCTTCCGTCGTCAATCTCTACCATGCATAAACGGCAGGCGCCGTAAGGAGTTAACTCATCATGGTAACATAAGGTTGGGATGTCGATCCCGTAGAATCTTGCAACTTCAAGTATGGTAGAGCCTTCTTCTGCTTGAACTTTTGTTCCATTAATAGTAAGGGTTACCATCCAATCACTTCCTATTTAACCATTATTGCTTCATATGGACAAGCATCTCGACAGATGCCGCATCTAATACACTTGGCATGGTCAATTATGTGAAGCTTGTTTGGATCGCCTTGTATGGCTTTTTGAGAACAGAGTTTCAAACAAGCGCCACATCCTATACATTTGTCTTCAAGGATGAAATATTCGATCAGGTCCTTGCAAATGCCAGCAGGGCACTTTTTATCTCTCACGTGAGCGTTATATTCATCTCTAAAATACCTTAAAGTTGACAAGACGGTATTTGGAGCTGTTTGACCAAGACCACAAAGAGAAAAATCCTTAACCATCTCCGCTAACTCTTGAAGAATCTCCAGAACTTCCTCCTTACCTCGACCCGCGGTTATATCGGTTATGATTTCAAGCATTCTTTTAATTCCTTCGCGGCATGGAACACATTTACCACAAGATTCATACTGCAAGAAGTCGAGAAAATATCGAGCCACGTCAACCATACAGGTATCCTCATCCATCACTATCATACCGCCGGAACCCATCATCGAGCCGGCCTCAGTTAATCTCTCAAAGTCTACAGGGAGGTCGAGCAGTTCTTCAGGTATACAGCCGCCTGAAGGGCCGCCCGTCTGAACAGCCTTAAACTTCTTGCCCTCAAGTATTCCTCCACCTATGTCGTAAATGATATCTTTGAGCGGGGTTCCCATTGGAACTTCAACGAGTCCAGTATTGTTGACTTTCCCAACGAGAGAGAAAATTGCTGTTCCCTTACTCTTCTCGGTCCCAATTTTTGCATACCAATCTGCACCGTTATTGATAATTAGGGGTACGCTGGCCCAAGTCTTAACGTTATTTATATTGGTAGGTTTGTTCCATAAACCACGCTCGACTGTGTGAATGTACTTTGCTCTTGGCTCACCCATTTTACTTTCAATCGAGGCTACTAAGGCAGAGGATTCACCGCATACGAACGCGCCTCCGCCCCGATTTATCTTAATGTCGAGGTTGAACCCGGAATTGAATATGTTGTTCCCTAAGAACCCGTATTCTCTGGCTTGGTCTATTGCTATCTGGAGGTGCTTTAACGCTAGAGGATACTCGGCGCGGACGTATAGGTAACCTTGATTAGCTCCTATAGCGTAAGCTCCTATGATCATCCCCTCTAGAATGCTGTGAGGATTCGCTTCCATGAGGCTTCTATCGCTGAACGCTCCTGGATCACCCTCATCGCCGTTTCCAATTACGAACTTAACGTCTCCAGGGGCTTTTCTGCATAGCCTCCATTTTCTTCCAGTTGGGAAGCCGCCTCCGCCAAGCCCACGTAGCCCAGATTTTTCAACAGTATCGATGACTTCCTCGCAAGACATGGTTGTAATAGCTTTTGCAAGAGCTTGATAACCGCCGATAGCAATGTAGTCAAATATGTTTGTGGGGTCGATTCGTCCATTGTTAGCAAGAACTAGCCTTGCCTGTTTTTTGTAAAAAGGCACTTCATATTCATATAGGACTTTTTGACCCGATGCTGGATCCGTATAAAGAAGACTATCAACAACCTCTCCATTGAGTAAGGTTTTCGAAACGATTTCAGGAACATCATGTGGCTTTACTCTCTGATAAAAGATTTCTTTTGGTCGTATTACCACGACAGGACCTCTTTCGCAGAAGCCATGACAGCCAGTTTGCTTGCAATCTACCTGAATTTCTAGATCCTGCTTTTTAATTTCATTCGTGAAAGCCTCTACGACATCTGCGCTGCCACGTGCTCGGCAACCAGTTCCAAGGCATACTCTTACGCATGGCTTATTGGGGTCTCTCCTCTGCAGCAACGAGTTTCGTAGAGCCTTCAGCTCTTGAGAAGTTCTAATCTTTTTCATTTTTACTCTGCACCCGCCTTAACACATTACGAACTTTTGTTGGCGTCATTTTGTCAAAGTAGCGTTCGCCGACGACCGTAACTGGTGCTAATGCACATGCACCAACACAATGAACCGATTGAAGACTGAACATTAGGTCAGGGGTTGTCTCGCCGTTTTTTATGCCTAGCTCTTCTTCCAAAGCCTCCAGAACCCGAGCTGAGCCCCTTAGGTAGCAGGCGGTTCCTAGACAAACACGAATGAGGTGCTTACCACGTGGTGTCAGGTGAAATGCATCGTAGAAGGAAGCTACGCCGTAGACTTGAATCATAGGAACATTAAGCTTTTCAGATACGCGTCTCAACGCCCAAGCAGGAAGATAACCGTACAAATTCTCAATCTCTTGCAATATAGCAATTAACGCTGACCCTTCGCAAGAATAACTCTCGATAATCTTGTCGACTTTGCTGTATTCAGGAGCACTTTCCGCCAAATTTATAGCACCTCACGGGTCAGTTATCTCCTCCCTATGTCGCCAAAAGTGAAGATTTCATAAGGTCTTGGCATCTGAATTGCGGGTAACCTTTTTTATGTCCTTGAAGCTTAGTGGGGGCTCTTCAGAGATCTCCTCAGCAAATATTATTTCATACACTTCTTTTGAGCCACATTCTTGACATTCCAAAGGTCTGTACCTACATGTTTGACAATTTTCTGACTCCATACCGATGCGAAGATAAAGATCCTCGGATCTCTCTTTATGTCCGACAATCAACCCAACTAGCTCAATCCAGCTGTTTCCACAATGGGCGCAAGCAAGTCTCTTCCTCGATAAATGACCAGCGTTCTTTCTGCCTCTGATTTCCTCGATTATCTCTTCTATTTCCAACAGCAATCACTCAATTTAAGCATATTGTTCTAATATATATAGATTTTGTTCGATTCTGCTTCATTAGAATCGACATTCTAAGTCAGAAGCTCAAAGTATTTCATCTTTGTCGAACTTCTTCTCATCTTCAAATCGCGATCATGTGTAACCTAAGTCTATGTAAGCTCCGATGCTTTTCGCTAAAGCATTTTTGTAAGCGAGGTTCGCTGTAACAGCGTCCTGTATTGCTAGTCCGGTTGAGTCGAAAACAGTTATTTCATCAGGAGAAGTTCTACCTAGCTTTAAGCCTGCTACGATCTCACCTATCTCGCCCCAGATATTTTCCTTTGTTATAACCCCCTCGGCTAACGGAACGTTAATCTCGCCACTGTGGGACGCCTGTTCCCAGTCATCAATCACGATCTTGGCTCTCTTCAAGAGCTCTGGGTCAAGCTCCTCCTTACCTGGAGCGTCTGCCCCAATGGCATTTATGTGGGTGCCTGGCCCAATCCACTCACTCTTTACGATTGGTACTCGCGTCGGGGTGACTGTTACTACAACATCCGCTCCTCTAACGGTCTCTTCAATGTTGTTAACAGCCCTAACGTTAAGCCCAAGTTTTTCGGACATCTCCTCAGCGTATTTTTCTCTTGAGGCTTTTATTATATCTGTGACCCTAACCTCTTCTATTTTCTTTAAAACCTTTTTCAAAGCCATCAATTGGGTTCTAGCCTGTACTCCGGCTCCAGCTATTCCTATGACTTTTGAACCCGCCCTAGCTAGATATTTTGCAGCTACACCTCCAGCAGCACCCGTCCTCATCGCGGTGATCCAAGTACCTCCCATCATGGCCAAAGGTTCGCCGTTTTTGGGATCCACAAGGATTACCGTTGCCATAACCGAGGGAAGGTTGTACTTTGCTGGGTTGTTTGGGTGAACGTTGACAATTTTTACGGCAGAGATGTCGAATTCCTCAAGGTACGATGGCATGACCCTCAGGTCGCCATTGTATTTGCTATAAAATAAGTATGGTTTCGGTGGCAACTGCACCCGGCTTAGGCCCTTCTCGTTGAATGCCGATTCAACAGCTTCCATAACCTCATCTATAGATAGAAGCTGATGAGTGTCTTTTTCAGTTAATAATAGGGCCTTCACGTAACCGCCTTTCACTGCTAAGACTCTTCTATTTGGGAGGAAAATTTCCCGAACAACTTAACCGCAAATTGCATTAAATGTCTATGTTTTTTGCACAAATTCAAGTTGAAAAATGTCTTTTCTCCTTCTTCGTTGCATTCAGGATACTCGCACTTCATCTCAGCCACCTCTTAACGGATTATAAAAAATAAACCCAGTTATATATATTTTGTCCGAAAAACCGTTAAATGGTCGAACAATTTATTACTAAATGAACTAAAAGCCTGATAATGTGTGTAGGATTCTGGTGAGAAAAATTTGGCGAAAAACGACATCATAAGATTTTTAAGCCAAAATAGCATAAACTATAGAATCATAATTCAATATCATTCTGGGTCAAATGGGATATTGTATGCCACCTAAGATCAAAGTTGATGAGATTGACATAGCTATTATCAGGGCTCTACAAAGAGATGCACGCGCCAATTTTGCGGACATAGCGAGAGATTGTGGCGTGTCAACTGATACGATAAGCAAACGATTCAGAAAAATGAAGAGAACTGGTATTATCAGAGGGACAACGATCCTGTTGAACCCCAAAAGCTTCGGCCATGATTGCATTGCAATCATAGGCATTGACGTTAGCTACCCGCACTTGGAGAAGGTCGTTGAGTTGATTCGAAGGATACCTGAGATAGTCTTTTGCACCACGTCTATGGGCAAACACGACATATTCTGCATCGCGGTTCTTAGAAATATTGGTCGGCTGAGCCAAGTGAAAGATTTGATAAAAGGGAATCCCGTTGTCAGAGAGGTAACAACGAGCATTTGGGTTGATGAAATATTGTTATGTCCAGAAAATTTCGAATTCGACCATCTTAAAAAGTAGTGATAGAGATGGACGAAATAGACTTATCTATAATCAAGAAATTAACGGAAGATGCCCGTACGTCTTTCAGAAAAATCGCGAAGGAACTTGGAATCTCACCGGACACAGTGATAAACCGATATGAAACATTGCAAGAAAAAGGCGTAATCCGTGGATCTACAGTCGTAATCAACCCGAAGAAAATTGGATATCACGGCATGGCTGTATTTCTGATAGACGCCTCGCCTTCACATATCTTAGCAACCGAGGCTACTGTTGATTCGTCACTGATCTTGGATAAGTTGATCCAGATGCGAAACATAATTTTGGCTACAAAGACTGTTGGAGACCATGACCTATTAGCTATCGGTGTAGCTAAAGATTTTGAACATTTGATTAACATAGGCGCTGATATCGGAAAGATACCAGGTGTTAAAGACTTACAGGTATCCTTCTGGGTCGAGAAAACAGAACTCTGCCCCAAATACTTTATAATTTAGAAAAACGGGTTTTAAACCTAAACTTCGCTGACGACGAATATGTTTCAAAGGTTGCTAAAACCGTTCAGGAAGCATGTTAATTGGTAAAGACCAGTTTCAATACATCACGGAAATGAATAGTGTCAAGATCCCTGAAAGCGCAAATCGCAAGTCTAAAAGTGCAGTGGGCTCGTCAAATAGTGCGGGGGGTGGGATTCGAACCCACGAACCCCTACGGGACAGGCTCCTGAAGCGACCGCGTGTCTTGACAACACTCTGCGCCTTTGACCTGGCTCGGCGACCCCCGCTCAAGCTTGACCTTCCACCTTAACGAATTGCGACATCTCTTTAAAAAACTGTTTGAACCTCGTCCCGCTGTAAGGGGGGAATGACGATTTTCTATGGCTCATAGTCCATAAAAAGTGGACTTAAGCCGATCTCTCCGCCTCCTTTGTCTAGTTTCATCTGGCCGACGTGAATGGTGGACACGTTCTCGCTTACGGGCGTGTAAACCTTCATCACCCTTCTCTTATAGTCAACTCCACACAAAACACCGATCCCAAGAAAGTTCCCTGACGCATCTAGCAACCCCAGAAGCAGGCCTTGTTCCTCGCCTTCCTTTATCACCTTCACCGTTTTTCCGAAGCCCTCTTTAATCCTCTTCACCAACTCCTCGTTAATCCACTGGTCTCCCTTTAAAACAATGAAAACTGTGGTGGGTGTTTCTTCACCATAAACAAGACTTATCCCCAGCGACCTTCTCACATTCTCCATCTGCTCTACGGTTAGGGGGACGCCTGTTCCGAAGGGGGCTCCTTCAACTCTAACCCAGCTTAGGGGAAAGGATTGCACCCTAGCTTCCTTCAAATACTTCTTATAACTTAGATCGCGTAGGACCTTCCTTTTCTCCCGGTTTCTCTTATGTATCGCTGGCGGAGAGTTTATAATAAGAGTCTTCATCTCCTTTAAGGCGCTAAGTATGGGTGTCAGCTCATCCCCCTGCTGTATACCCACGACCACGTCAGGAGCTACTCTTTCCATCAACCGAACCTTGTATCTCGCGGCGTCTTCACCCTCAATCCAGCCATCTGTGTTGACGATCAAAAAGTTGACCCCTGTCTCTAAGACCTTGCCTTTCAACATGTTTAGCCCCTCTACGACAATGTTTACGGCTCTGCTCGGGCTGGTCAGCCCAACAAAGTACGCGTTTTCCGCCTCCATCTCAAAAACGTCTTTTATCGGCTTTCTAACAAAGCTGAATCCAATAGTAGAAGGCGGCCCTATATCAGACTGTCCTAGGTCGCCGTCAATAATGGCAATCTTCCTTCTCCTTTTTAATGCTTTATTGGCGAGATAGGTGCAGAAACTTGTTTTACCCGAGTCAACCCCACCCATCACCATAACCGTAACCGGTTTTTCATACGAAACGATCTCCATGGAGGCGTTTTCCCAAGACGGTGGAATCGTGCTCCCTTCTATTTCTTCAAAGGTGGCGCTCTCGCCCAGCATCAAATCAAAGACGACCTGCTTGCTAACCTCGAAGGGCATGCGCTTTCCTTCTCGTATCACAACTTTTTCTCCTGCTTTCAGCGTTGCACCCAAGAC
>Ga0315309_1001834_pt1 | contig 12629 bp, 15 predicted proteins | sample TDP4_MG_FD_203080 | JGI IMG/M metagenome (GOLD analysis project Ga0315309, IMG submission 203080) | Freshwater sediment microbial communities from Lake Towuti, South Sulawesi, Indonesia - TDP4 | ecosystem: Environmental > Aquatic > Freshwater > Lake > Sediment | place: Indonesia: South Sulawesi...
AAAACGTATTTGAAAAAGAAGATAGTGGAACAGGCATGACATTAGATGCTGCCCCAAATGTTTGGCTTCAACTGCGGGAGAACTATATTAAAAACGCCGTAATCCACTCTTTTTCTCGAGTCTTTAAGTGCTTTCAGGTTCTTCGTTGTCCTGTTTACTTCATTCTACCCTTTTTTTAAAGCCATTAGGTAAAGAAAGAGTCTCTAATGGTAAATCTGTATAATCGTAGGGTCACAGAATTCCCGCTCTCGCCATACTAGATTCTTATGAGAAAATCCATATCCTTAACATAGATTTTTCTTTCCTTCTGAGGGTAGTGTCTGTATGACAAGGCAGGTTTTGTGTGGTCAGCTACTTTCACTACTTTACTTAAGTGTTTATGAGGACATCTAACCGCTACAACCTTCTTGTCTTCGCTGATCCACACTATCCTGGCCTTATGGCCCTCAGGGCATTTGAAGCTGTCTCCAACCTTCAACTCCATTCTTCCCACTCTCAAAACAATCCTTTGTTATAATTTGCCAAGCCGGGATAATAACTCATTCCTCCTTGAAGCGCGACGTTGTCGATACTGAAAACCCGCAAACGAAATTATACTAGCGCGGAAGATATGATGTTGCTGAACCCGAAATCGCTAAGACCGAAATTGAGACTTTGGGGCAGTTCAGTATGAAGCCAGAAACCTCTACGTGAAACTGCTTGGGAGACTCTCGCTGAGCAGATTTAAACCCGATATGGAGCTAGAAGGAATATCGATACCCGTCTTAAAATGAAATTATATAGAATGATCGGAGTACTATGCCTAAAAGTGAAAGAGGTAACACAAGCTAACAAGTAGATGAAATGGACTTTGGGCTTAAATTTGAAATCCTCAAAAATAACATAAAGAAGAGGGGTTTGCGGCTCGCTTTCGGAATCTGGTGTCGGAAGTCTTTAGGCATTTAACCGCCCTTCAACTCCTTAAATTTGAGGTTAATCACACCCTTCGAGACGTCCCCACCGACAAAATCATATCCGAGGGCATTAAGGACACCTTCCAGAAAATTACTGAAAAGCTCAGAGTAGGAATGCGAGAATTTAGAGCTGATGCATCTCACAATAAGATTTCCATCCGTCGAAGAGACTTCAAACTCAGAGATGTCCCACATGAGATTCTTTATCACATCCTTGAACTTATTCAGGTCTCCGTAATACCTGCCATACCACTGTCCAGTCTCATACCACAACTTTTCCATCCAACGCTTCCCCAATCGTTGATGAGCTCTCTCAATGAGGTCGAACCAGAGCCGTTCAGGAATAGGTGTGAAACCAGAGTCCTTGGCAACTTCGATTATCCAACGTTCATCTATAATCTCTTTGAGCGAAAAACCTAGAGAGTTAGCCCTAATAGCTTCCTGCAAAGTCTCATTAATGTAGTCGTAGAGGGTACCCCTCTCCCTGGCGATCTCAGAGATCTTATCTACGAGATCCTCCCTAGCGGCCAACATCTTCCTTTTAAGACTCTTCAAGAGACACTAACCCCCAGGTGATTCATATCAGTCACGAATATATCATTATCAACACAACTATGTTCTACACAAACCATTTAAAAACATTTACTGAGGGCAACATAGATTTCTTTATACTTATATACCGAAGAACACATCAGGCTTATTTCCTAGATCACCTTACTCGAATCACTGAAGCACTAGGAGGATCTGAACTTAGGAAATGCTTTTAACAATCTTTAAACAAGTGACCATTCTGCCCAGCAGATGAGAAAAACTATGAGGATTGGCGGATATGAATCTGATCGTAATAATGCTTGACAGTTTCCGACAGGACCACATTAGTCTTTACAATCAAGGAAAGCCGACTTTTGAAGATGCCAAGCCTTGCAGAACCCCGAACATAGATGAATTCGCCAAAGAGTGCATCGTGTTTGAAAACGCCTACCCCAGCGGATTGCCAACGATCCCCGTGAGAACCGAATTGATGACGGGACAGGACACGCTGCCTTTCAGACCTTGGGAGCCACTTAGCCCCCGAGATATAACAATAGCCGACATCCTAAGAAAAGAAGGATACGTCTGCGGTCTCATCTCAGACACATACCATTATAGAGCGCCCGGCATGAACTTCCATAGGAACTTCCATTCTTACCGCTGGATACGCGGGCAGGAATACGACCCATATGCCTCAAACCCGTCACGCCGAAATGTCGACAACTATGTGAACAAAAACTACCCTGAAATGTGGAGGAAACTAGTCCACCAGTTTCTGGCAAACACCGACGACTTCGAGAAGGAAGAGGACTGGTTCCCAGCCAAGGTCGTTGGGGAATCTATTGAGTGGTTGAGGAAAAACAGAGTTCACAAGAAGGTCTTCTTATGGATTGATTCCTTCGACCCTCACGAACCCTGGGACCCACCTGAAAGATTCGGCAAGTACATGGATCCAAAATATAAAGGTCCGAGACTGATCTTGCCGATGGGAGGAAAAGCAAGCCAGTGGGCAACAGAGGATGAAATACAATGCATAAGAGGGCTTTACGCTGGAGAAGCATCCTTCGTCGATGACTGCTTCGGCGCCCTCTTCAGAGAATTGTATGAGCTCGGGTACTACGATGACTCGCTCATAATTTTGTTGGCTGACCACGGCCATCCCCTTGCAGACCACGGGAAATTCCTGAAGGGAACAGACCGCCTTTACAATGAGCTTCTGAAAGTGCCATTCATGATACGTATGCCAGGAGGAGCGAAGGCTAGGTGTACAACGGCGATCATTCAATTTCCAGATGTTCTTCCGACAGTCCTCGAAATACTGGGGCTGAGAAATAATACATCGTCGATGCATGGTAGAAGCTTCCTGCCTGTTATTGAGAACGGGAATGATGAACACAGGAAAGCCGTAGTAGTGGGTTACTATGAAGGTGTAGACCGGTGCGTAAGAGATCGAGAATGGAGCTATATCCAACGTCCAGAAGGCGAACCGGACGAACTGTACAATCTGATTAAGGACTCAAGAGAAAAAGTAAACCTCATAGATGAATACCCAGAGGAAGCGCAAAGACTATCGTCACTTTTCGGCCTATTTTTCAGGCGGGTGGAAGGAAGAACTGTGAAAGGAATACAGGGCAGTTACGAAGTCGCGTCAGGAACGACGGGATGAAATGCCGACTTTTTTTTATTTTCTCAGAGATGTTATTTTCTTCTAATGCACAAGATTTATTAAGGGATGTAAAAATAATTGGCTTTATTGTGGTGATAAATATTGGCAAGTAAGGATCAAGCAATCGGGGCACTAATCTTTATCGTCTGCGTCGTAATTGCAGTTGGATACTTGGTTGTTCTTGTGGCGCCAGGAGTCATATCGCCAATGATTGGGATATCTGCCCAAAGCCTCCAATTCTGGGCGGTCGCGGTTGTGGTATTGCTCGCGTTCCTTGCAATAATGTTCATAGGAGCCTGGATAGGCTGGACTATGGCCACGACTCCACCACCCAAACCGATCGAAGAACTGGAAACCGAGGAAGAGAAGAAAGAAGAGGAAAAAGAGCCCTTGGAAGAGGTCAAAATTGAACCGGCAGAAGAGGCTAAAACGGAGCCCGCTGAGCAAGATAAGCCCGAAGGATCCAAAGGAAAGAAGAAAAAGTAACAACCAACCATTTCATCTAACATCAGAAGAGCGGAAGGGAGTCGCTCAATGAAAGACGTGAAAGGTCTGGTTCTCTGCGGCGGACCTGGAAAAAGACTTAGACCACTAACATACTACTTTCAGAAGGCAATGATACCTATAGGTTCAAAGCAGAAGCCTCTCCTAGAGTACATAGTTAGGCTACTTAGACTTCACGGCGTTTCGGAATTAGTCTTTCTTGCGGACTATAAGGCTGAACAGATCATGAACTACTTTAATGAGGGTTTCAGGTTCGGTGTGAAGATCACTTACATCGGCGACGACCCGAAATGCAGGGGAACAGCCGGATCCATATTGAACGCTTACAGGAAAAATGTGATAGAAAAGACCGATACACTATTGATCTACTATGGGGACATACTAACAGACATGAACTTAGCAGATCTTATTGCTTACCATGAAGAGAAAGGGGCTGATGCGACGGTCGCCTTGGCTTCAGGCTTTACAGTCAGAGTTGGAGTAGCCGATCTGCAGGATGATGGTAAGATTCTAGGATTCGCTGAGAAACCTAAACTTGAGAAGCCCGTAAGCATAGGGATCGTGGCTCTAGAAGGGAATGCGCTTGACGAGATCGAAAACATGAAGGGGAAAATGGGAGACTTAGACTTGATGGGCGACGTGATCCCTCATCTGATGAGAAACGGGAAACGTGTTTATGGATACGTTTCAGATGCGTTCTGGTACGACGTAGGCAGCGTAGAAGCCTACGAGAAGCTAAGCCCTGAAATGGTCGAGCAGAAATTTTCGTACTTATATCGATAACAACCTAGTAGTTAGCAGCAAGGTTATACGTCCGCTTCGAAGGTGTCTAAAGGGCCTTAATATCGGGGTCCTTCCTGATACCTTGTGTTGGGTCTAACCGCGGATCTTAGCGTCCTTTATGTAGGTCTTCGCAACATCTAGGAGCTTCTCCATTCCTTCGCTTGAGAAGGGCTTTGTATTCTGGAATTCCGGACTGATCGTCTTGACCTCGCTCTTAAAATTTTGGAGAACATACCTCTTGCATCCTTGCAGTGCCTTACTTATTTTCTCTATGTCTTCTGTGGAATGAATCGTCGGTACGACTGTGGTCCTAAACTCATGATCAATATCGGATTTCATAAGCGTGTTGATAGTCTCTTTAACCATGTCAAGAAATTCCGCTGCGTCAATCCCCGTTGCTCTAAAGTATTTCGCTTTTGTCAACGGAGCCTTGACATCCAAGGCTACATAATCAACCAAAGATTTTTCAATGAGTTCCTTGACCATTAGCGGGTTCGTGCCGTTTGTGTCCAGCTTAACGAAGAAGCCCATCTTCTTCAACTTTCTACAAAGATCTGGCAATTCTTTGTGAATGGTCGGTTCTCCGCCAGTGATTACCACGCCTTCAATCCCGCCTCTATGCCTTCGCAAGTAGGGCTCAATCCTTTCATAGGGAATCGTTGGCAGCTCACTAGGGGTAAGGACTAGAGCAACATTGTAGCAGAATGGGCATCTGAAGGTGCAGCCTGGAAGAAAGATAACGCATGAGATTCTATCGTCCCAGTCGACCATGCTCAAGTCGATGAAGCCTTTTATCTCCATACCTATTCCAATCTACTTCGGGTTCAGATCTCCTAATCTCTTTTTCACTTCATTCTCTAGCTCGCGTTCAGAGATGATCTTTCCTCTAGATATCACGTCCTCGCCTATTGCGATGCTTGGAGTGCTCATAACCTGATGCATCAAGCCTTCTATCTGACCCTCAGGAGTCTCCAAGTCGACCTCCAAGTATTCTATGCCGAATTTCTCCGCGATCTCTTGGGATATTCTCTTGGCTTGGGGACATTTTGGGCAATTCTTGAGGGTAAAAACTTTGATCACTAATTCTCTTGGTTCAGGCTTCATCTGCAATCGACACTCCTCTAGCCAACAAGAATCATCTCGTTGCCTTCATAACCTTTTTGGCGTTTTAGTTTCAGTCTGGTTTCTAACTTCTGAGCAAGCCGTTTACGCAATCAATCATCGACCTTATAAATGGATGCTTTATATTTGACGGGTCACCAAGGTTTTCGAGTCTCTCAATCCTGAAGGACACCGGTGGATGTGGGTCCATCCCCAGCCAGTTCCCGACCCTGCTATATCTTAACCTCTCCATCTGAATTCTCCTATACCCTATTTTTCTAAGGGCTCCAGCCAGCACTTCAGGATGACCTATTCTTATAGCTGACTCAAGGTCTGCTCTAGCCTCGAAGAACTTCGCTATGAAGTAGATGCCGCTGAGTGCTAGGAAGAAGTACAGAAAACCGAAGCCGAAGAGCATGATGTAGGGTAGCAAGACGTATACCCGGAATAGATACTCGGCTGAAGTTAGAGCAAAGAGGGCTAGGGGGTCCCTCCTCTTTAGGTGGCTGATCTCATGTCCGACTATGCTGAAGACCTCGTCCTCTTCCACCTGAACAAGCAATCCCGTAGTGATTAGCAACAAGCCGTGGCTTGGACTTGGACCTGTTGCTCCTGCGTTTGGTATGATAATGTTCGCTACTGTTATCTTCGGTACTGAAATGTTAAATCTTTGAGCGGCTTCTTTGACTAGACGGTACACGTTCACTGTTCGTGTCGAGAAGTTCTCAGGTTTACAGGTCATCCCGTACTTAGAGAAGACCTCTTGGGCGGTTTGGAAGTCGATCGGTTTCCCAGCGGCTAGGGTTCTCTCGTAAATCTCCTGCTTGATCTGAAGTAGCAAATCCCTGTTATACCTCTGACTGAAGGTTGGGAGCTCTTCAGGCGGAATGTGATACTGTAGAATGTGCACATCCGGATTGTCTGGAGTGATGGGCCAGTCACCAATCCTCATCATGATCCTATCAGCGAAAAGGAAGATAGCCAACTGAGAAAATATGAGAAAAAGTGGCATGTATAGTTCAAGATCAAAGAATGAAAGAACCAGATAGGTCATGTAGCTGATGACGATGAAGATCATAAACAAGACAAGCATGTTTCCAAAGAAGATTTGGCTAGCAGCCTTTTTTCGTCTCTTAAGGGCTTGTTCAAGCATGATCTTTGCGTCTTTCACGAATGCAAAATATAACGTGGTTCTCCTGATCTTCTCCTCAAAGAGCTGAACATTGATTATCAGATCTTCTCTAAGGCGATCTAGCACGGACTTTGGCACCGTCAATCCGCTTGGTCTCATCCTCACTTGAATTATGTTACCAGTCTCTATCTCGACATCAACATACCATCTGGCCTCAGGATCCTGGAAGGTGAAAGCAAGGACCTGCCAACCATCAACCGTCCATTGTCTGATGTTTGTAAAGTGTCTAGAAAGTGGAAGAACATAGTTTCTATACATGAACGTAAGCAAGTCGTTGAAGTATGCGGCCGCAACCTCTGTTCGAACCTCAAAGGAAATTATTGTTTCAGGAACTGCCATGTTCTTCCACTTTCAAATGCACATTTTTACTCATAAAGACGAAAAGCAGGCTCCAAATAATACACACCTAACACTTAAACACATTGGCCGCCTGTTTTCAATGCCTCCTTCAATATCTTTATGGCGCAGTACTCAGAACACATGCTGCACCCTGGGCTCTCAGACTTGATCCGGCTATGTATCTCAGTGGCCCTTTTCGGATCTAGAGATATCTCCAATTGCTTCTCCCATTGGAGTTTGGCGCGAGCTCCAGCCATATCTAAGTCACGTGTATATGCCTTTTCTCCGAGCTTTACGATGTCAGCAGCGTGAGCTGCTATCTTCGTTGCGATTACGCCTTCCCTCACATCCTCCAATGTAGGTAGGCCTAAATGCTCTGCGGGCGTAAGATAGCACAGGAAATCTGCACCGGAGAGTCCTGCAATCGCCCCTCCAATCGCCCCAACTATGTGGTCATATCCTGGCGCGATCTCCGTCACGAGCGGACCTAAGACGTAGAATGGAGCATTCTTACACATAGCCTTCTCGAGTTGAACGTTGGATTGTATCTGGTTGAGCGGTATATGCCCCGGTCCCTCAACTATCGCCTGTACATTCGCGTCTCTGGCTCTTTCAATCAGTTCGCCTATTGTTGCGAGCTCTTGCACTTGGAGCCAATCCGTGGCATCGAATATGCATCCCGGTCTCAGCCCATCCCCTAGGCTTAGTGTAAAATCGTACTTCTCAGCGATCTCGAGGAGGTAGCCGTAATTCGCGTATAGCGGGTTATCCCTATCGTTATGAAGAATCCACGCTGTCAGGAAGGTTCCTCCTCGGCTTACTATGCCCATTAGGCGAGGGTGCTTAGATATCTCTTGAACGACTCTCCTTGTCACTCCGCAATGTAACGTCATGAAGTCCACGCCGTCCTTGGCATGTCTCTCTATCGTGTTGAATATGTCGTCTTCAGTCATGTTCACGATTGATCCTTTCCTTTTGGCGGCTTCGATGGCTGATTGATAAATTGGAACCGTGCCAACAGGCACTTCAACAGCGTTCAGTATCGCCCTTCTAATCTCGTCTAGATCGCCACCTGTGCTGAGGTCCATAACCGTGTCTGCCCCATGTTGGATCGCCATCTTAGCCTTCTTGACCTCGAGCTCTAAATCGCACAGGTCAGGCGAAGTCCCTACATTGGCATTGACTTTTATGCGTAATCCCTCTCCAATGCCAAGGGGATGTACTCTCTTGCGCTGAACATTTCTAGCTATGACTATTCTTCCGTGAGACAATAGTTGACGGATTTTCGTGGGAGATTCTTTCTCGTCCCTTGCAACAACGCGCATTTCTTTCGTTACCTGACCGTTCTTCGCCGATTGAACCTGTGTGCTCATCTCTGATCTCCTTTGTGAACATGAATTGTAAGCAAGTTTCGTTTCTTAAATGTTTACCTTTTGGACAGAATCCTGTTAAGGGCTTCTCTAACGGAACTCATTACTCACCCCCGGATTGTGTAGTCACCATAAACATACGATCAGAACAGCGATGGCCGTAGTCAATTGATGAAGGGAGTTGCCGAGTAGACGCCAAATACGATTTATCATAATCCTATACTATAATAATAGTAGCCTGGATATTATTGACGCGAAAGTCTCAACTGTGGTGAAGGAATACGTTGAGACCATATATAGGATTTAGGAAAGATATAGCGAGTGAACAAAAATGGTCAGTGAGCAGGTTAGAAGAACACTACTTGGTTTTCAAATAAATGAGATTACGGAGCATATTGTCTACGGGGTTCTTGCCCGAAAGACGAAGGGGAAAAACGCTGAGGTTCTTAAGAGAATTTCGGATGATGAGCTTCGTCACTACAACGAGTGGAGAGAGTATACGCAGGTAGATGTTCCTTGTAATAGGCTGGCGGTCCTGAAGTTCCTCATTATTTCAAAGATTTTTGGGTTAACATTCGTGATGAAGATGATGGAAGGAGGAGAAGTAAGAGCAGAAGAGGTCTACACCGAGGTAACGAACGCAGTTCCAAGAGCCAAGGATATACTCCAAGAAGAGATCGAGCATGAAAAACTGTTGGTAAACATGAATAGATGAGGAAAAAATCGGTTACATCGGGTCCATGGTTCTGGGGTTGAATGATGCCCTAGTTGAACTCACAGGAGCCTTAGCTGGACTAACCTTTACACTTCAGAACTCTAGGCTGATAGGTGCTGCTGGATTAATAACCGGTATCGCTGCCTCTTTGTCAATGTCTGCTTCCGAGTACCTGTCGCAGAAATCTGAGAAGGGAAGCAAGAACCCGACTAAAGCTATGTTTTACACAGGAATCGCGTACGTACTGACTGTTCTGCTTCTGGTGATTCCATATTTCGTATTCGCCAATTATTACATAGCTCTTGGAGTAACATTGTTAAATGGAATTCTGGTCATACTGGTATTTACGTTTTTCATCTCAGTTGTCAAGGAATTGTCGTTCAGAGAAATGTTTCTTGAAATATTATTCATAAGTCTCGGAGTTGCAGCTGTGTCCTTTATGATAGGATGGATGGCCAATAGAGTTCTTAGTCTAGGGTATGGTTGAAGGGGAAGGATTGTCTTGGCAATCGGGACTGGCATAGCCTTGGAAAGCATTAGATTATGCGATGTGGAAGTCTTTGAAGAGGAGCAACTGCAGCACAACCAGGGGAAAGACCGGCGAGCTCATCCTTTCGCGTAAGGGTTCGTAGGCTCGAATTCTAAGCAAGTCTCTATTCCAAAATCTCTACCTTCTGGCCAGAACTGCATAGAAGCTAAGGTGTTGCCGAATTCTTGAGACGCACCTCAAAATCGCCGATCACAATGGGCTTAGTCAGTCTCTCCTCCAAAAGCGTTAACGTGTTAGTTCATCGGGAGATATTAAGGTGTCTTTCAATCTTCTCTCGCGGATGAATTCTTTGAGTTCTTTGTCAAGCGTTAATAGCTTGAGGTTGAGTTGGGTCGAGCTTGCGTAGAGTATGTTGTCCACCATGTCATTGTGGCCCAACAGGTAAAGTCTCAAGGCGTCATTGAATATTTCAGAGTTCTCTTCCACCTTCTTGTACCTTCGACCCTCGATAATACTTCTAAGTCCAAGGCTGAAGATTTCCCTGTCAAAGGTTGCGCTTCTTAAAAGTCTTGCCGCTACCCATAATGATTCAAGGATGCTGAAGGGTGAGTAACATATTTCAGATTTGGTATCAGAAAGCGTCTTCAGTCCTCTAGAGACTTCTTCGCCAACATCGATTCCCAGGGAGGGAAACATGAAAGGCGTGTCAAGGAGAACTCTTCGTCTGAGTTGCCTGCTCTTCAAGGCTTATCATCTCAATCTGTTCAGCTTTCATCGACGCAAACTTCTTCCCGGAGATTGCCAGCTCTATGGGATCGTGAAGGCTTTCTATGACCACGGTGTTCCCAGCAACCCTTAGCAGCACCCTTCCGCCTTCCCTTAGACCTGTAGCTTCAACCACGGCTTTAGGTAAGTAGATGGCGTACTTCTTGCCGACACGAGCTTCGACAGTCAGACTCAACGACTTTCACCAGAAACTAAACTGCAGATCAGACTTAAAAGCTTGCCTCCGACTTAACACACTCCGCTAGTCGAATAGGCGAGATTGAAGTTTGTTAGACCGTCCGGGACTCATACCCAGAAGGGTTCAATTCCTTTTTCTTCACTCCAAATCTGATATTTGATTAGGTTTTTCGTCTTGATATATGAAGATGTCTTCGATGGTCGATTTGAAGATCTTGGCTGGCTTGAAGAACAGCTCCAGTGAAAGATCGTAGCGACCCTCCTCAATGGATATGATGGTTTGCCTAGTAACCCGAGTCCTCTTCGCGAGTTCCTCTTGCGTCATGTTGTTGGCGGGTCGGTAGACCCTGAGCCGGTTCTTGATCTCGCCAGTCACATCTTTCTTGAGTAGTATCTGACGAGGATAGCGTAGATGGCAATAACGCTTAGGGTAATGCAGCTCAGAGGCTCCGTTATCGTTTCGATGTGCTGAATTCCGATGCCTATAGACTCTAACGCCAACTCTGCTACTATTGTGAACGCTGTAGCTACCAAGAGGACCCAGAAGGAGGTCCACGTTGCCTTCTTCTAGAGGTTGTGGGTACATTTGACGATGGCGTCAGGTTTATTTCACTAGGTGACGGTAAACACACCTGAAGTGGGTTCTTCCCTTCGATGAGTATCTTGAGTTGTCCGATTTCCATGGCTAATGTTGGATAAAGGTAATCGACGGTTTTTTCTTTCATGTTTCCTAATGAAATCTTGAGGATTAGCTAGTTTGTATCTGGCCGTCTATATTCTTGGAAAAATCGAACGGACTCGAATAACCCACTCCTTTTTGCCGAATAGAAGACCCTTGCAGTAGGCTACAGTTCTCCTTTCCACAAGGGCCTCCTTGACCGCTTCGACGCTTCTTTCACGGGCAAAAACGTATGTGTGGCAGAACTTCCCCCACCTGACGACGTCTTCAACCCTATGGGCATCAGTGTTAGATAGAATTATATATCCTTCTCTCATAGCCTCATGAGGGTGGCTGAGGAGAGATCCGTTCTGACTGCTGGTACACACTTCCCAGCCGTCAAGTGAAGCTCCTTTTCTCGCATTCCAGTGAGGCTCCAATCCGTGGGCTTTCCAATCTCGGTCATGCGCCAGAAAAGCTAGGCCTCTTTGTTCGTGAACTCTGTCCACAGCATCTCTTAAGGATATCAGTTCGCCTTCTTTCGTTTCAGGTGTGATATATTCCTCTATGAACAAAGACAGCAGATGACCCCTACATTTTCCTGGCCCAAAGTCTATCTCTTCGCCAACTATATAGATGAAGTCTGAGCCATAATTTTCCCGCACCCAATCTTTCATTTTGTGCTCATCGTCTAGGCTTCGTATTCGGTGACTGTGCTCTGTCTGCGCCATACAGTCGTAGCCTTCATTGAAGAAAGCCTTCACCATAGTTTCTGGCTTATCACCGTATGGGTGATAGTGAGAATGGAAATCACATTTCAACAGCAAGTAGCTTGTCATAATTCTCCTCGAGGCTAACTATACTGCTTTTGATGAATAAAAATAGGTAGACAAGTCAATTGTCAGGGCAGGATTTCCCCGCATTCTTCCGATAGATCTTTTCCAGCACGCTGTCGGGCAATTGGAAAAAATAAGACAAGACTATCTGGAAATGGAGTTTAAATTCTAACCCCCTTACTTCTTTTCTCCAGCACAGTCATCAGGCTGTTGGCTTTTCAGATCCGACCATTTTTCTGTCCCTCAGTACTCTAGGTTCTTCGATTCTCAAAAGTCTCGTTTCCCAATTTTGAGGAATAGATCTTCCTTAGTCGCTCAGGACTGTGAGCTACCGAAGACGTTTCTCAGTGCTACGACATAATTTCTGGTGAACATTACTACAGTCAGTACTAGGAGTACGTAAAGTATCAGGATAAGCATATACCTATAACGGCGTTGAGAAGAGAGTAAGGCAGCGAGCTTCACTCTAACCAAGGGCAGCATGAACGGCGTTGTCTCTACGTATTTCTTGTAGATTTCGCCGTAGGT
>Ga0315309_1001835_pt1 | contig 12629 bp, 10 predicted proteins | sample TDP4_MG_FD_203080 | JGI IMG/M metagenome (GOLD analysis project Ga0315309, IMG submission 203080) | Freshwater sediment microbial communities from Lake Towuti, South Sulawesi, Indonesia - TDP4 | ecosystem: Environmental > Aquatic > Freshwater > Lake > Sediment | place: Indonesia: South Sulawesi...
CATAACCGACTTAGCTTTCACTTATGACTACTATATTCAAGGAAACGTTTCATACTTGAAGACTGGGGTCAAAGTGGGCAGGGTCGTCGATTTCGCGCCATACGCTGCCGACGTATCCTTAAGCGGACTTGGTTTGTCCTTGCTCTATGGAACTACAATGCTTACCACAAAGCCTTACACGGTTCTTGTTAACGGTGAACCCTACAACTCAAGAGTTTCCACAGCTCCGACCACATCAACAAGCCGAGCTGAAGTCGTCGTTGGAGACAAAAAACTGTATGAATTCATTCTTGAGGAGAATTATACCCTTAATAGAAACTGGGTTCTAGAAAGCTACAGATCTAAATCCGTTGCCTCACCAACGGAGAGCGTCCCGACAAACGCTGCTGTTTACCTCTCTCCAGATTGGCTCGTAGGCTCTCTTCTTCGTCTGCTCTCAGAGGATGTGTTCCCCAAACTGAGCGCAAGCCTACCGAATATAGGTCTAGGGTACACAAACTCGAACTTCGTTTACAGAGTGTGTTACCCAACGTGGGAAGGTTGGGGCATAGAGCATGACCCAACTTACGTTGCTTATCTTGTGCCCTCAAAGAGCACTCCAATCAGTCCGCCAACAGGGTTTCCTGTTGAAGCGATAGCTGCAGTGGCTGTTGCCGGGGCTGGAATATTAGCCCTCGCAGTGGCCCTCGTCGAACTCCGAAGAACCAGACGAATCTTGAAGGTTAGCCCTCTGATTGTGCATTGTGTGTGAGGCAAACGGTTGTGAAGGCGTCTAAGCTGCGTTACTTGGGTATCGTTATAAGTTTGGTTACTTTCGCTTCGCTTTTCGTGCCTTGGTGGTCTATAAGGGCTTCAGGCGTCAGCATGGACATTTACCCGTTCAGAGTGATGGCTTGGAATGTATGGTCACAAGACTGGATGGTTGACCGCCTCCTGACCCTAGATGGCACCCTTCTAACAATTGGTCTACTTGTAGTTGTCTCAGGCGTTTTTGCCCTTGCTGGAAGCTTGACGCTTCCGTCTCTCCTAATCGCCCCGCTTGTGTTGAACCTTTCCGCGGCTTTTCTATTCTACGGACTGATGCGATCTGCAATCGGTGAACTGGCTCATGGAGCCTTTAGCGGCACGAACTTGATCCCTGTGGGGCCTTGGGGCTTCGCTATTGGCATAGGAGTCTGTGTGCTCGTAGGTTTAGTTTCACCGGTTCCGTTAATCTTGTCCTATCTGAATCAGCGTAAATCAGAACAGGAGATTAGAAGCGCGAAGCCCAGTTGATTGTTATACTGCGCTTAGCCGAAGAGACTCGAGGGAGACTGGCTTACGCGTTTTGAATGACCCCATCTCAAGAGGGTATCAAGGACCGTCCCGTGTCGCTCGGGGGGAGATTCGAACTCTCGGCGATCAGTATTTGCTTCTATTCTTCAAAGCGATGTCACTATAGGAACCTTCCAGCCTGTCTTCATTTTTGATCTCAAGTTTCTTCGCTAGGTTCTCAAAGATTTTGTTGTCCTTGATGAATTCTGTGCTTTTTCTCTCGAACTCTACGAACGTTCCCAGACTCTCAACAGTGTCCAAGTGTATTTGCGTGTCTTCGTAGACGTAAATCTCTCTTCTCTTATCTATGACAACATTCTCACCGAGAACTTGCTCAAAAAAGGACCCGAATAAATCAGGTTTTGAAACTTGAATTATCAGCGCTTTACTTCTTTTCGGTCCACGGATATCCTCTCTCTCTTAATAGATCAGCGTCCCTCTCTCTTTTCCCTCAACCCAGGCTAGTCTTCAGATAATATGGTTCTTACGGTAATGGACTTTAACCTTTCCGAGCTTTAAGGCGTCGCATAAACTGTGTTATTAATAACACGTTTACTAGTAAATTGGGGCTTAAATCCCTTCCCCGGCGCCAGTTTACTAAGATCTTCGTCACGATCTCGGGATAAGGTGCCAGCGTGGGATTAACATGAAAGCTTGTCGGCGAAAACTGTGGCTCCAGATTTACCGAGCTTATTTGTGGAAATGGATTTTCTGTCTATTTCACTTTCTTGTTTAGCCTCTGTCTTTAGTCACGAAACCGCGCGCTAGGGCGAAATGGAGATGCTAGTTTTATTCTTTGCTTTCTCTTAGATAGGATGCTGCCAGCACTATCAGACCGAAGCCTACCATCGCTTCGAAGACTGGTAGTGAGAGCAACTCGATTCCCAATGAGCCGAGAATACCGTTGACAAGCATCAAAGCGCCCCAACCCGTTACCCACGCACCAACTACAAGATTGCCTATTTTCATGGTTTATCACCTCCATCTCGGTCGCCGCCGGATTGATTGCCACGTGATTGCCTGTTTCTCGTTTTCATGGATTTTTCCATCATTGAACGCGTGGTCTCGTATTCAGTAACTAGGTTCTCCGATTGGACAGTAAGCTCGCATGACACGCAACCGTCCTCCTGGCAGTTCAAGACGTACTTTCTTTGCCTCAATTTCCTAAGAAGTGTTAGCTTCCTTTCCACAAGATCCAGATCCACAGGGTCTTGACCAGTGCACAGATTCACGAGAACCTCTACAAAGAAAGTAGAATCTTCAGATGACTCAAGTCTAGCGCCTATACCAATTCGGCAATTGCCTATCTTCCCAAGAATCCTGAAAGCTTCGTTGTCTTCCGACTTTCTTGCTTCTTCATGCAGAGAATAAATGTTGATTTTGTCTGTGGCGTTCATTCAGTTCACCTAAGCTTTACCATATTTTCTGAACAACAATATTCCTACCAGCAGAACGGCTACGCTGACAACTGAGACAACTGCTAAATCAAGCAATATCGTTGGACTCGATAATGGTGCCCCTCTAAGGAACAACGAGGTCAAAGCATCGGTCACATAGTAGCTCGGCACGAGTCTGCCCACCGATTGCGCAGTTGCAGACAACGCTGACCCGACAAAAGTGCCCAAGAACATCTGCGGCATTATGAAAATGAATGCAATCCCAGTTGCAGCTCCAGGGGACTTTGCCAAAGTTGCCGTTATCAAGCCAAACCCCACGTTGCCCAGCGAGAAGACCAAGACTAATATGAATGCCAGCGCTAAGGTGCCGATGTCGCCTTTTGGACGATAGCCAACAACATAAGCCATCGCGAAAACAAGAACAGCTTGAATAAGAGCACCGACCATGTTGGAAATGGCTTGGCTCAACATGAACTCTGTTGCAGTCGTTGGTGTGACATTTATTCTTCTTAGCACCCCTGATTCTCTATCAAGCGTAAATGATTGTGCAACTATCATAATCAGGAAAATTGATCCAAAAGCGAACAAGCCTGGAGCAAAGAACTCGAACGTTGTAGTAGCGATTGCTTGGACAAGTGAAGGACTGCTGATCCGAATGGGCACGGCTAATGATTCTGTATGTTGCCCGTAAACAGCTGCGGACAAAGCCTGTTGGATTATCGGTTGAATCGCTTGTGTTGCAAACATCGAGCCGCTGTCAACGTAAACTTGCAGTGTCGTGTTGACCCATTGATTCGGATTTGTGGGCGCGTTCCAGTATGAATTACAGCTTTGTTCAAAATTCTCTGGAATAATGACTACCCCTGAGATCTTCCCTTGAACAAGATCGGTTTGTGCAGTCTTGTTGTCAGGGTAGGGCTGAGCTTTCAGGATTTCTATGGCTGTAAGATTTCCTAGAAATCTTAGCGTCCATGATTGGTTCGGTGCAGTTGAAACCTTGTCGACTACGCCAATCTGATAGGTTACTGATTGGTTCCCACCGATTCCTCCAAAAGCCAGCCCGAAAGCCAGAGTAAGAATCGCAGGGAAGAGAATTATCATGAACAACGCCGCTGGCTCTCTGAGCAGCCTCTTCAAATCCTTCTTGACAAAGGCAAGAACTCGTTGAAAATTCACCTTAAATCTCCTCCCTAATCTTTCGACCCGTGAGCTCAATGAAAACTTCTTCCAGGTCTTTCGCTCTGAACTTGTGTTTCAGTTGTTCAGGCGAATCAAGAGCAATCAGTTTTCCATGGCCTATTATTCCGATTCGATCGCAGAGTTCCTCAGCCTCCTCCATGTATTGTGTTGTCAGGATTATCGTCTTGCCCCGTTTTCTTAGTTCCTTGATAAAGTCCCAGACCGCGTGGCGTGACTGAGGATCCATGCCAACTGTCGGCTCGTCGAGAAAGGCTATCTCAGGATCATGAACCAGAGCCATTATCAGGTTTATTCTTCGTTTCATTCCCCCACTGTATTTCCCTAAGCGTCTGCCAGCCTCTTCAGAAAGGCCCATTTTTTCAAGAAGCTCATCGGTGCTCTTCTTCAGTTTCTCCTTAGGCATGGCATGCAGATTGCCAAACAATTCTACGTTCTCTCTTCCAGACAAGAAGGGATATGCTGCCGTGTCTTGCGGACAGACTCCTATAAGCTTCTTAACCTCCGCTGCTTCTTTTCGAACATCATACCCTCCAACATGGATTGAACCACTTGTCGGTTCCAATACGCCGCAAAGAATCTTTATCACCGTAGTCTTTCCAGCACCATTAGGTCCCAACAATCCAAAGAGTTCACCTTTCCCGATCTCAAGAAACAAACTGTCAACCGCGGTGACATCTTCGAATTGCTTTGTCAGGTTTTCTATGCGAATTTCCGACCGTTCCATTTTCCATACTCCCAATAGACTTCATCTACTGCTTTGCCAACAAAGAATTTAGTTGTATGTCAACTCTTGAGTTGGAAATGTGGAAGAAAAAAAGCGCAAAAAGAACCGATTAACGAAATACTAAGTTGACAAACTGGACATTTTCCATGACCTCGCGCTTTTTTCCAGTTTACGCATCTGCGGGAGAAACGAGTTTGTCTCTCCACGTGTCGAAGATGTAGCCAGTGTAAAGAATATTCGGTACGATGGACGCAACTACTTCTTCATTTGCTAAGCGTTGTTGAGTTTCCTTCAGCTGCTTCATCGTCTTGGTCCATAGGACGCAGAGCAACTCGTTTGGAACATTCATAAACTGAAAATAGAACGTCAGATTCGGAAAATAGCTTTTCAGGACCTTGGCCACCGTGTTTCTGTCCGCGGTAGGTTTGAGTTTGACATGCATCATTGTCATGATGTCGTTAGAAGCGTCTGGATACCAATGGATTGAGAATTCTATCAAGCCCTTGTTGACCATGGCGGACAGTCTGCGTCGAACCGTTTTTGCTGTCACTCCGACTTCTTCAGCTATGTCTGCAATGGGCTTTCGTGAATCGTTGCTGAGCGCATAGATGATTTGGCGATCTAGAGCATACAGCGTTTTCTCAAGACTAATGTCAGCGTTGTATGGGGGTGAGGAATATACGCCCACAGTTGGGTATGGTATGAGTGCCTCTTTCTTGACGTAATCGACCAGCGGCTCGACTTCTAACATGGTCTTTAGATAAGCTCCTATGACTACATAGTTTCCTCCTCCTAGAGTGACCCACCAGATTGAGCCGTGTTTGCCTAGCTTCTCGTGAAGACGGTCGACCGATTCAGCCTCAGATTTTCCATAAACGATGACTACAACAGCCTGCAGCGCTGGGATGCTTATCTTCGTAGTGAACTTGCGAATGACGCCTGAGTCGATGAGAGACTCGATCCTTTTGTGAATCGCGTTCGCAGACAAATTCAGCTTATCAGCGAGTTCTCTATACGAAGTTCTGGAATTGGCCAACAAGAGCAACGAGAGGAGAACGTCTGTCTCATCCATGAGTTTCAGCGCAGTATTCTTGTTGCAGGAAGACTTAAAGAATTTGCACCGGCTAGGCTCTCATGCACCTTTGTCGTTAACTATGCGAGTGTGCTGGCGCTTTTTCTGCAGGCGCCTCTTGAGAATCTGCCGAGGAGCCAGGTGTCCAAGATGATGCTTGTTAGGCCATTCTGAGGAATATTCTTACAGTGTTGGCGTCGTGAATGCGCTTCCAACTGTGCCAATCTGTACCCCGCTGTTGTCTCAAATGCCTGGTAGTCTTCTGATGGGTTTTCGCGTTCTGGTCCGCTGATTCCGGATCCGGCATTTGTGGGGAGCGTTGCCTTGATCTTGCTGAATCGTCTGTTCCTTGAAGCCAGTTTCAACAGTGTTGCTTTCACGTCTGAGACTTGCATTCTCAATTTTCACCTTCACTTTGTCTGGCCATTCTATGGGAGGGAAGAATAGCTGGGGTTCTTTGTGAGCGTGAAAGGTTGAGAAATGAGCTGGAAACTTGCGTATCGCCACTTGCTGCAGGTATGTTTGAAAAAGGAGCGGAAATTGGTAAACTTCTGCGATTTGGACTTTCAAAGCTGCTTTATTTGGAGAAACATTTTCATAATGGGCGTCTCTGTTTTTCCTCTATTTTCCCCTATGCTCCCCCGTTTTCAATCATAATTCTTCTCAAGTTCGCCAGCTTTGCCTATAGTGCTCTCTAAACTTTCATCCCTTGGCATTGCAACAAACCATAAAGTATTGCCGCTTTGCGCTTTGAAAAGCCTTTCCAAATCAAAAACCCTAAAACTCCATCCACTACTAGATCGGAACAACATGCTAAAACACAAAAAAGGGAAGCCACGGGAAACAGTGGAGACATCGCCACCTAGACGCAGGCTAAGAACCTCTCTCTTGCACCATCACTGAACCGAGAGTTTGAAAGTCAATCTAACTTGTTAATGGTAGCCCTCGAATTGAGTGTTACGAATGGAGGTTTGAAACGCAGACGCAAGGTGGTGTATATGGACATGATCTGACTCTCTTCTTATTTTTGTTGTAATGCCCGTGTGACGCTCATTCTTGAGGCTTTTAAAGCTGGGTAGAGGGCGCCTACTAAAGTGGCGATGAGGGCGAAGGCTAAAGCCTGTGCGATTGTAAGCCATGGAATTATGTATGGTAACCAGAAGCCTGTGGTTGTTGTTGTGCTTGTGGCGCTTTTGAGCAGTAAGAGTCCGCTGGGTAAGCCCACTAGGAAGCCTATGATGCCCATGAAGCAAGCCTCAGTTAGGAGCATGCTCAGAATCTGATTACGGCTCATTCCCTGCGACCTCAAGAGACCTAGTTCTCTTCTCCGCTCGGTTACGTTCATAACCATGATTATGGCTATTCCAATGGTTGAGATGAATATGACGAAGTAGAGAATAAGGCTAAATATAGAAAAAATCCTGTCTACCTGTGTTCTGACTACAACTAGGAAATCTTGAAGAGTCCATGACTGCTTGGCAAAGCCATATTGAGGATAGGCTGAATCAATCGACTTAACCACATCGGAAGCCTGCTGTTTGTATTCCTCTTTCAAGTTAACGAAAAATATCACAGCTTCACTTATGCCATAAAAGTGCGCGCTTTCACCTTTGAAAGAAATCATTATCGACTCAGACAAGGGACGAAGGCCAAAAAAGATATACTGCAAAGCGGCGCCAGTGAAGATGCCCGCAACCGTAAAATTCTTTGGTCCATACATAGTCACTACGGTGAGGTTGCTGCCAACAGAAACATCCAGCTTATGTGCCATACCGTCTGGAAGAACAAGAGTTTCATTGTTCGACGAGAGTTCAGAGAACACTTTTTCGGGTTCAGGTGGGTCAACAAATTCGTACTTCATCATGTTAAAGAAAGTTTCGGGGTCAACAGCAAACACAGAAACGATAGATTGACTTTCACCATTAAAGATCCTTGTCCCAATCAAGTGGGCACTCATCGGAGTTATTAACTGAATTCTTTCCGGTTCTAAACTTGTCAAATTGTCTTGGAAATTAAGAGGCACAGTTTGATTTGACGACAGTATGATATCTGCTCCTAGAGCGTCTTTGACGCCTCTCTCCATCGCATCTGCGGTTCCAGCTTGTATGCCTCCCATCATAATTGTGAATGCGAGGCTTATGCCAATCATGCCGAAACTTACGGCGTTTCTCAGCAGTTTCTTTGTCACACTTTTCGACAAAAGCAAGCCAATACTACTCGTCAGAAACATGATTGGGTTCACTAACACCTTCGATGCCTTCTTCAGCGAAATGGCTGCAAGCATTACAAGTCCAAGCGGTACAAAGAACATGTCGACAAAGGGTATTGAAAATGGAAGCATGCCCAACGCTAAAGCAACTCCAAGAAAGAAAAGTAGCAAACCAGCCATCAACAAGATGGAATCTGGAATTTTTCTTTTTACTCGCATTTCTGGTCTCAAAGCTTGAAGTATGTTAACTCTCGAAGCAGAGACTGCTGGGTAAACAGCTCCGCCAACTACTGCAAGCATTCCTCCCAAGAGCCCAGTCATCATTGAGTCTGCAGTTAGAGTAAGACCAGTGATCTTGAAGCCTGGGAATTGACCAAAAACTTGCCCTATCACTAAAGCAAACAGGTTGGACAATGCTAAGCCAGCAAATATTCCGATAACCGTTCCAACAATGCCGAGAAGAAGACTTTCTTCAAGAAAAACGAGGAAAACATGCCTTCGAGACGTGCCTACAGCCCTTAACACACCTATCTCATAAGTTCTTTCTTTAACAGCCATGAACATTGTGTTAAAAACCAAGAAGCCGCAAACCAGTAAGGCAACCGCAATCATAATATTCAGTCCAAGCTGAAAGCCCGCTAGCTGGTTTTGAATATTCTGCTGTGCCTCAATTTTCGGGGCTAAGACTTCAAATTCCAGTCCCAACCTGTCTTGCAACAGATCTCTTGTTTCTATCACCGTCGCGGAGTCTTTAATCTTCACCAAGATTATGCTGGCTTTTCCTTCTAACCCGGTCAGTTCTTGAGCTTTCCCGAAGTCCATGAAAATGTCGTTGGAAGTTTCAGGCGGATTGGTGTAATATATGCCGATTGCCGTCAGCGAGTAATTTCTCGTCTCAGATTCTGTTTTCACGGTTAAGTTGAAAACGTCATCTGTTTTTATGCCATATTTCTCTGCTATTGCGTTTCCTACGACAACATCCAGACCACTCAAAGCACGCGATCCTGTGACGTTGTATGTTTCATATTCAAAGTCATCTTTGGCAATTCCCACAATTCCGGCCACTTTACTCGTGTCATTGTTAATGAACACTGATTGCCCATATATCGAAGCAAGTCTCGATGTGCATTCTTCTACTTCAGAGACTTCGCTGGCAATTGTTGTGTTACCTTCATCAAACGGTACGTTTCCCACGTATCTGATGAATATGTCTGTTTCTCCCCAGACACGACCCAAATAGCGCCCAAACTCTCCCAGGGCAGTGGTTGCTGCTATGTTCACGCCTACCAGAAGTGCTGTTCCCAAGATTATGGCAAGCACGGTTAGGATGTTGCGGGATTTTCTTCGTGAAATGTTTCTGGTAGCCATTCGGAGGGATATCAACTACATTGGCTCCTTCAGCCCTTTCTCTCCCATTATTTGACCGTCTCTCATGTGGAGGATTCTATCAGCTTTGTCGCTTACCATAGGGTCATGGGTTACAACGATAACTGTGGCATTTTCCTTCTTCGAGGTGTCGTGTAGAATTTGGACGACTTCCATTCCAGATTTCGTATCCAAGTCGCCTGTAGGCTCGTCGGCAAGTATGACACTAGGCTTATTGGCAAGAGCCCTTGCTATGGCTACTCTTTGCTGTTCTCCCCCACTTAACTCGTCTGGAAGATGACCCACTCGTTCTCCGAGTCCAACTGCTTCAAGGAGTTGAAAAGCGCGTTTTAAGGCATCCTTTCGAGAGACACCCGCTGTCAACATTGGCAGTTCGACGTTCTCAACGGCTGTCAATGAGGGAATAAGATTATAGAACTGGAAGATGAACCCAATTTTGTGTCTTCGAAGCTTGGTGAGTTCACCTTCGCCCAGAGTCGTGATGTCTCTTCCGTCAATGAAAATTCTGCCGCTTGCAGGCTTGTCTATGGCTCCAAGCAAGTTTAGAAGCGTTGTCTTTCCAGAACCAGACGGCCCCATAACAACTAGGAACTCACCCTTTGCCACATCGAAAGTTATTCCGCGTAAAGCTGGAATCAGGACCTTGCCGAGCTGATAGGATTTCACAAGATTTTCGACTTGAATGACTGTTTCTTTGCCCATCTGATTCAGCTCCATCCCTTCTTCATGAAAGGCAAATCTTAAAGTTTATAAGCATTGCCGGCGCGACCAGAACGCACAGACAAGCCTTTTCCTACTAGTAAATTGGTGCCTAAATCCTTCCCCAGCGCCTATCGACTATGCAATGGTAGGCTAGGATAGGTTCAAATATGGTTCAATTATCGGATTGCGCTTTCAAATGGATTTGAGCAGCTTCTTAAGGTTACCATAATTGTGTCATAAAACTCAAATCTTGAGAGCCCGACTAACAGCATGAAAAGTAGATGAGGTTCATATGATGAAGAAGATTGTCGAGAGTTTCGTTCATCGACCGGGTGTGCATTGTGAGTCTTCAGCGATAAGAGACGTATTTGAATATCATGGGCTTAGGCTAAGTGAAGAGATGGTTTTCGGGCTAGATTGTACCTTTGGATTCATTTACTGGAAGCAAAAATCCGCAATTCCACCATTCCATATTGGCGGAAAAATTCGCAAGTTTCCAAATATGTTGCCCAAATTTTTGGGCGTAAATGTTGAGCGAAAGACTACAAGCAGTCAGAAGAAAGCTTGGCAGTCGATTAAGGAAATGCTAGACACGGATGTTCCCGTACCGATCTTTGCTGACATATACTATCTTGATTATATGAACGTGCCCAAAGAGCCTTGGAACCATTTCGGCGCACATACGATAGTTCTGGCAGGATACGATGAAGAAAAAGGCGAAGCGTACGTTGCAGATACCAGTTTTAGTGGCTTGCAAGCGATATCTCTCGAAAGTTTGGCTGATGCTAGAAACTCCAAGTATAAGCCTTTCCCTCCAAGGAACATATACTTTAACATCAGCGTGCCTGCCAAAACACAACCATTAAGCCAAGCAGTAAAGAAAGCCTTGATGGAAACATCTAAAAATATGCTGAACCCACCCGTCAGAAATTTCGGCATCAAAGGCATCAGGCAACTGGCTGCTGACATCTTGAATTGGCCAAAATTGCTGGATCCTAAACAGCTTAAGCTCACTCTATTTCTAACTTACATTGACGTGGAAGAAGCAGGTACTGGCGGAGGAAACTTCAGAAGATTATACTCACGCTTTCTTAAAGAAGCTAGCGAGTTAATTTCTGATAAACGCCTCCTAAAAGCGGGGGAAAAACTCAACAACTCTGCTAATGCATGGTCTGAAATTGCACGTTCACTCATGAAAGCGAGTCAAGTTAAAAACGCAGAGCAGATAATTTCTAAAACACATGAAAAGATAATTGAATGTGCAAACATAGAGGAAGAAGTCTTTTCATCGATAATTTAAGCCTCCACCTACCCAAAGGTTTATGGTAGCCCGAGATGCGTTCAGATATCGGTTCAAATTGTCGGCGTCAAGACTCAATTCTGCATCTTTCCGCAAAATATCCTGAGATTGGTCTTAAAACATGGTCTTAATTGGAATCAAGGAACATATGGTTATTCTGGTCTAGATTTCACTTTCTTCCAGCCACGGTATCTGAAAACTGTTGTTACTTCCAAGGAACGCTTGACGCTCTATGGTGATGTTGGAATTCTGTCAATTAGTGTCTTGATTCCGGAGATATGTTCTTCTCTCGAGACCCAAGCGGTCACAGCTCGATATTTGCCTGAAGCTCTTTGAAATGAGCCTTCCCAAATGCTGACCTTCTCGACTGCAAGCTTTTCGTCTTTACTGAAAAGTGCGCCACATGAGGGTTGGAAGTATATTCGCAAGTTGTTTCGTGTCACGTTGATTGTTAGGAGTTCTTTTCCCTTCGAGAGAAAAGCGATAATGTCCCTGGATGACTTCACTTCGTCGATCCTTGATTTTAGTCGTTCAGTGGCGTAGTTGACTATTTCGCGAAGAACTTTCAATGCTTCAGCATCTGTGAGTTTAGTGGAAATTTCCTTCCATGTTTCATCACTAATTTTTTCTCTCAAAAACTTCACCTCAGTTTCTTTTTGTCTATGATACCTTATAACTTCTATCCACCAATTGCTTACTGTCGGGGCGGACCGAACAGCAACTTTTTTCGACCTAGATGAGAACATGTTCATTCTGGTTCACTCCAAGAAATAGCGTCTTCCAATCATCGAAAATGCGAATTTAAGTTGGCAGCCTAGGAGAGATTTGAACTCTCGTTAAGCATAAGTGAACATATTTTTGTTAGTAAACTAGTGCTCAAATCCCTTCCCCGGCGTTATTCCATTTACGTACCTGAAGCGGAGTTGCAATGGGTCAATTCTGTCTGTGAAACTCATATTAAGAGCAAGGTGCTAGATGACTACTGATGAAAAATGGCTGATTATGAAGAGAAAAGAATCCTTTATTTCAATAAACCTGGTCCTCACAACACACACAATGTTATACATGCTGTTAAGGCAAGAGTTAGAGAAGGTAACGTCACACACGTAGTGGTAGCTTCAATTAGCGGTCAGACCGCCCTGCGAGTAGCTGAGGAACTCAAGGAACTAGGCATCCCTGTTGTCTGCGTCTCTGGTTTTCCGGGCTGGGGCGCACAACATGGTGTGGAATACCCGTTCGTGAAAAAGGAAACGAAAGAGAGACTTGAGGAGCTCAACGTGCCGATAATTGATAAGATGCCATCTACGTTAAGTGGGGACACTCTA
>Ga0315309_1001838_pt1 | contig 12620 bp, 18 predicted proteins | sample TDP4_MG_FD_203080 | JGI IMG/M metagenome (GOLD analysis project Ga0315309, IMG submission 203080) | Freshwater sediment microbial communities from Lake Towuti, South Sulawesi, Indonesia - TDP4 | ecosystem: Environmental > Aquatic > Freshwater > Lake > Sediment | place: Indonesia: South Sulawesi...
TATAGACGCGGTCTCAATAACCAAGGGGAAGGGTTTTCAGGGTCCAGTAAAACGCTGGGGCGTTAAGATTCTGCCCCGAAAGTCTCGGAAGACGAAACGTGGTATTGGCGTCCTAGGCCCATGGAACCCCAGCAGGATTCTGTACACCGTGCCCAGAGCAGGACAAATGGGTTACTTCCAAAGAACCGAGTACAACAAGCGCATACTGAAAATCGGCAACGACGGAAGCGAAGTCTCGCCGAAAGGCGGATTTCTACGATACGGCCCAGTTCGAGGAACCTACATTCTGCTTGACGGAAGCCTAGCCGGCCCAACGAAACGCCTCATACGACTGCGTTATCCAGCTCGTCCTCCAAGGAAGGTTCCTGAAGCCCCGCCGAAAATCACCCACATATCCCTTGAGTCGCCGCAAGGGTAAATGGAGGATAAAAATGGGCAAAGTTTCAGCCAAGGTTTTCGACCTAAAAGGAAAAGCGGCAACTAAAATCAAGCTTCCAGCCGTCTTCAAAACCTCTGTTAGGCCAGACATCATAAGGCGAGCCGTCGTAGCCCTTCAATCTCACCGTCTCCAACCTCAAGGCCAAGACGTTTTAGCTGGCAAACGAACCACAGCTGAGTCCCGAGGAGTAGGCCTCGGAATGTCCCGCGTCCCAAGAATAAAGGAGGGCCAGCGAGCTGCCTTCGCCTCCAGCGCGGTAGGAGGTCGAACTACGCATCCTCCCGTAGTGAAAAAGAAGATTGAAAAGAAAATTCCAAGGAAGGAGATGCGAATGGCTCTGCGCTCAGCCGTGGCTGCCACAGCGTCCAAAGAGACCGTTGCTTCTCGAGGACACATGGTAGACGATGTCCCAGACTTTCCTTTGGTTGTCATAGACGAAGTTCAAGGCTTGAAGAAAACTCAAGAGGTTCGGGATGCCCTCATTCAGCTTGGGGTGTGGCCAGACATCTACAGGGTCAAGGAAAGTCGAAAGATCCGCGCGGGCAAGGGCAAAATGAGGGGACGAAGGATAAAGCAAGCGGTTGGTCCCCTACTAGTGATCACCAAGGACGAAGGCATAATTAAGGCTGCCCACAACATCCCAGGAGTAGAAGTCGTCGATGTTGACAGCCTAAACGCTGAGCTTCTGGCACCTGGCACACATCCTGGAAGGCTCACTTTGTGGTCGCTTTCAGCCTTCGAAAAGCTGGATGAACTATTTGAGGGGAGATGAACATGGATCCCTATGATGTCATAAGGTATCCGGTTATGACTGAGGTTGCGAGCCGCATCCTAGAAGCCGAGAACAAGCTCGTCTTCGTTGTGAACACGATGGCTACAAAAGCAGACGTTAAGCAAGCCGTGGAACAGCTTTACGAGGTAAAAGTCAGCAAGGTCAACATTGTGGTCACATTCAAAGGCGAGAAAAAGGCTTTTGTGAAGCTTCATCCCGACTATAAAGCAGTGGACGTGGCGATTAAACTTGGCGTTCTATAGGAGGCGCAGGCATGGGTAAAAGAATTCGCGTTCAGAGGCGCGGTCGAGGCTCTCCCACTTTTCGGGCGGCTACTCACGGAAGGGTGGCTCCGGTTCAGTATTATCCCATATCAAAGAAGGAACTGGAAGGCGCTATTCAAGGGCGAATTACAGGAATTTTCCATGAGGCTGGAAGGGGCTCCCCCTTAGCTTTGGTGAGGTTTGAAACTGGCGAAGCCTACCACACGGTTGTTCCAGAAGGAGTTTACGAAGGCCAAACAATTCAAGTAGGGAGCGAAGCCCCCGTAGAGATCGGCAATGTGCTTCCCTTGGGTAAGATTCCTGAAGGAACCATGATATGCAACGTGGAGCTATCGCCTGGCGACGGAGGCAAAATTGCGCGTTCATCTGGAGCATACATAACGGTTGTGGCGCACACTCCTGAAGGAACTATGGTGAAGCTTCCATCAGGAAAAACCCGATATCTCAACGATCTTTGTAGAGCAACCGTTGGAGTTGTTTCAGGGGCAGGCCGTGCCGACAAACCCTTCCTTAAAGCGGGCGCAAAGTTTCATTTAATGCAAGCAAGGGGCCGTATGTATCCTAGAACTCGAGGAAGAGCCATGGTGGCGGCAGCGCATCCTTATGGAAGCAGCAAAAGGGGAGGACGCAAAGTCACAACGGTGTCTCACGGTGCCCCTCCTGGACAGAAGGTAGGCTTAATAGCGGCGAGAAGTGCCGGACGCAAACGAAAAAAGAGAGTAATCTAGCAGGTAGTCTCATAATTTAACGAATTCGCAACTCCTCTTTGCTTGAGGGATATCCATTACCGAAAACTGCACTCATTGTCTAAATTGTAAAATAGCTTGGAGCATTATTCGTCGGAACAGAATTGAAGGGCTAATGCGGTTATTGCTGTCAAGAAGGACAACATGAACAACAGTGAGGCCGTAATCCAAGGAGGATGTGGCAATATCGTGGCTATGAAACCAATAATAAAGCAGTAAAGACCGCTGCACAAGGAGATTCGGTTAATCAGGTTGTCTAATGAAACAGAAATCTTATTTTTTTGGGCTTTAGTTTTCACTTACTAGTTGTTCCTTTCCGGTTTGGGAGGGTTTGACGCCCTGTCCTCTCCACCAATGGTTGACCGAACCTTTCTTTTCCCTTCTGAATTTGGAGTACGTATTCAGAATCTATCTGGCTCAACGGGCAGTTTACTGATCTTGGAAAGGTTTAATAAACCGCTAGGATTCCAAATGAGGTGAGTGCGAAAAGGAAATGCCCAAAGAATTCACCTATCGCGGCTACCCGCTCGAGCAACTACAGACTATGTCAATGGACGAGTTCATACGCTTATTGCCCTCACGACAACGCCGAAGTCTAAGGCGCGGGCTCACAAAGGAACAGATAAAGCTACTTGAAAGCATTAGAATAGCCAAAAAAGCCCAAGAGAAAGGAGAAAAATTCGTCATTAAGACGCACGCCCGAGACGCGGTGATTCTGCCAGAAATGGTGGGCCTCACCATCCTAGTTCATAATGGAAAGGAGTTCGCCTCTGTAGAGATAACGCAAGAAATGATTGGCCACTGCCTAGGCGAATTCGCCATCACCAATAAACCCGTTAAGCATGGGGCACCAGGCATCGGAGCCAGCAGGTCGAGCATGTATGTTCCCTTAAAGTAATGATCATCCGAATCTTCAGCGTTAACCAACACCAAAAAGATTGATGGCAGAATTCAACTTAAACTTTAGTTTGTAACTACATATCATTTTAGCTTTGCAGTCATTTGGCGGCCTTGTATCGAGTGAAGCCGCATTGTCCACATGTGTAGCGGTCGCCGTGGTCCGCCATGAAGTATCCTTGTCCGCATCTTTCGCAGAATGGTAGGAGCCTTTCGAGTTTTCCGCCCTCAATCTTGTAGTTGAAGAAAAATTTCTTTTTCTTTTTTTTAGCTTTTGCTTTCGGCTTTTCGGGTTTCTCGGGTTTCTCCTCAGCTACTTCAGGCTTCTCTGGCTTTTCGGCAACTTTAGGCTTTTCAGTTTTCTCTGGTTTTTCAGGCTTTTTGGCAACTTCTGGCTTTCCAGTTTTTTCAGCCATTTATTATTCCTCTGCTTTAGGCTTTTCTTCTTTGGGCGAATTTCTAGTAATAATATGCTCGGGTTCAACGAGCTTGGCTTGCTCAGTGGATTCGTAAACGTTTGCCTCACCGAAGGCAGTTATGTCTCCAGTTTTTGTCTCCATTTTTTTGATGTATACTCTTTCGATATCCGCCTTTAACGCTTCTGCAAGCATTTTCCTCACTTCAAGGCGTGGCGGGGTTCCACCTGTCTCCGCGTGTTCAACTTCGAAGGCTATTTCCGTCCTTTTAAGTAAGGGATTTTGTTGTTGGGATGTAACCTTAATTTTCATTGGCACCCTTCCGTGTCTGTTGATTTGACACAGTTCCTTTACTTTAATCTTTCGAGGCTGCTGGCTTCATGGCTTCTACTATTCCGCTTATCATTTTTCTTTTCTCTTCTGTAACTTTAATTACTACTATTCCCTCGTGTGGTTGCCCATAAACCACGAACGAGCTTTCAGGCGCGCATGACACAGCCACTAAGGTGAGGAGGTCTTCCTCTCCGTCGACTAATACTTTTGTTCGTTTACTTTGAATCGCTTTTCGCATGACTGCCCAAGTTTCGTCTGTAAGCGTTCCCGGAGGATTTTTCACGTATAGGGTCTGGTAAACATCCGCATGGATCGGCGTAATGGGTTTCCTCATGACCTTGTTGTCAACAACCAAAACTTGAGGAAGAATGCCATGTTTAATCATGCGTTCAGAAACCACGTCGCCAACAGAAATGATTGTCGGAGGCTTTTCCTTCTCAACTAATTCCCTCAGTTTTTCCATTGTTTCATCGAGTGAGCCCTGAATCAAAAGCCCTAAAGGAGACTTTAATTTTCTGCGTAATGCTGGCGTTAGGCTACGAATCCAGATCACCTTTTACCGAACGCGGAGTGCGTAGCGTCCCTTCTTCTTTATTCCTATTGCGTTGGCTATAGCCGACTTTTCGGGGTTGAAGATTATGGCTAAGCCGGAGAAGTCGTCGCTTAGGCTAGTGGCTTTGCAGTTTGGGCAAGCTGGTCCGTGGGATATCATGCGGCAGTCTGTGCAGGCTTTTTCGCTCACGTCTTTGCCTCCTCTTTGGCGGTTTCGGTTTCTTTAGTCTCCGTTTTCTTCAAGTCTTCCTTAATCCACTCGATTTTTCCTAATAGTGGCTGCCTTGCGGTTACGCCGATTTTTCCCGATTTTCCGCCTCGCCCAAGGGAGACGGCGGTCACGCGGACTCTCACATGGTCTCCAGCCGCGAGTTTTCTCCTTGTTTCCTTGCCTAGGAGTATTCCCTGTTTTTCGTCGTAGGAAATGAAGTCGTCCATGAGTTGGGAAACGTGGAGCAAGGCATCTATGGGTCCAACGCGGATAAAGGCTCCGAAATCGGCGATCTCCACTACTTCCCCTTCCATCACTTCTTGAATTTTAGGATAAAAAGTGAGGAGAGAAAACGCAACCCTATGGTATGTTGCTCCGTCTCCAGGAATGATTTTTCCTATGGGGTTAACATTAATGTCGGTCACGGCTATAACGTAGCCTAACTCTTCGTCCACCATGCCCTCATACTTGAGTTTCAGTTGTTCATAGCCCACTTTTTCGAGGGGGTTGCCGAACTTTTCCGGAGGAATGCGAATGGTATCTTCCAAAGTCACAATTTTAAACACGATCTTCTCTCTGCCCCTTACCTTAAACGAGACTTCTCTCAAATAAAAATGGAAGCATTTAAAATACTTTCTGCCATTGCCATCAAGTTACTATAAATATTCTAACATTCTCGCAAACCCCTTTTTCTCTTTTCCCATCTGGGAAGCGCTTTTAAACTTTAAGTTCAAAATGTATATGAATCAAAAGAGGTTGTGGGGGTGGATTTAATGGATGCGAAGCTGTGGAAGTCTTTGTCTCTAGGCGTAGGTTTGGCGTTGTTGTTTTTCGGCTTAACTGTCAGCGTTCACGGGTTCGGAATTGCGTACAACATTTCGTGGGGAATGTCCGACGCCATAAAGGGTACCGCAGAACTGCTCTTCGGCATAGTATTTCTGCTTCTAGGCAACGCCTTAATAAGCCTCGGAAAATAGCCAACGAATAAATAAGCAGAAAACCATACTATAAAGCCTTTTATTTACACGGCTGTGGAGGTAACATCTTCAAGAATAAACGGAGCCTGCAGGGAGAAATAGCGGAGAAATGAAGATAGAGCTTCACGAGAGAGTTCTTGATCACATAGTTAGGAGGCATCCCGAAGTCAAAGCTCACATACACAAAATCGTTGAAACTGTTCAAGATCCTGACGTAATAATTAAGGGAATGAGAGGCGAGCTTAAGGCATTAAAGTTTTACGCTGCACTGCATATAGGACCGAAATACCTTGTGGTTGTTCACCGTGAACTCCATGAAGAAAAGGTTATTATAACCGCTTACTTTACTTCTAATGTTGCTAGAGTTAAGGGCGAAATAATATGGAGAAAGTAGCATTAAGCTTAGAGAAAATTGACTTGGACTACGATGAAGAAGCCGACGTCCTATACATAAGCTTTGGAGAGCCAAGGGAAGCCAAGGATAGCGTAGAAGTTGAAGACGGAGTTATATATAGATTAGCCGACAACGAGGTTATAGGCATAACCATAACCGACTTTAAAGCCAGAACACTCAAACCAAAATAAAATTCTTTTCATTTACTTCTCTCGCCGCCTCTCCTAAAACAATTGCACTAAAGGTTTCATTGATACTCAATCCATCTATGAGGTAGGCCTAAGGTGAAAGCACTGAAGTCTTTGCTTTAACCGCCCTCTGCTACAGCGCTGCCTATAGAGGCTAGAGGATGCCGTTAAATTCACATAAACGCCTTATATACCCGCAAACTTCCCTTGTGTTTTCAGCCTTTTATTGGAATTTGAACCCGCTAGAAGTCAGAACACGTTCTGGGCAGCAGAGGGTACGATCATCAAATGTTTATAAAAATGTTTATAAATTTCTTTTGAAGTATCGCGTTTTCACCTTCTTAACTAACACCGCAGTTAATATAGGAACTATTAGCATTGCAGCAATCAACGGAATTAAGTATCCTTCTTTCTCACAAGTTTCTACTAAGGTCATTCTGTCCGGTGGCCAACGGAAACGTCCTTCATCTAAGATTTGCATTCGATTAACTAGGTTAAGCAACGAAACGGCATAGTAGTTGTCTTCAATTTCGTAATCCCAAGGGTCAGCATCAGTCGGATAATTATAAAGCATATAATATGGGAGAGAACCTTTGAAAAAGCCATATTTCGTCTGGCTTCTGCGAACAAGTCGAGCAAATGCGTCATTAACCGACTCTTCTGTTCCACTGAGCATTCCTGGCAAGTCCATTCTCATTTGTTTCGCAAGTTGCAGACTTACGTAGCTAGGCTTCACGGAAGCAACTACAAATCGAGGGTCAGCTATATGTGTAGATCTCCTTCCACCAATGTCGTCTGCAAATCCGCCGTTGTATCCGTCCCAACGCAAAAGAAGAAATGTTCTGACTAAATGTTCAAAATCGGTAATGACAACCATATCAGATGTGAAAGCCTCCACTCCACCAACCATTGAAAGTGCCATTAAATACCTACAGATTTCATAGAAATCCGTAAATCCATAACCTAATGAAGATGAACAGCCATAGTTCGACATAATAAAACGCATGATAGTATGGTAGAGCCCTTCGGCATACCACGTTTTATTCAAATCATCCATCCACCCAAGGAAATTTGCGACGAAAACGTTTGCCCACAATGGTCCCGGAACGTTGGCGGTTAGCTGATTAACTAACATGGAATGGAGAGCGGACATGTTAATCAATGAATCCGCCAAGTCCAACTTGTTTGAAGCCTTTAGAATTAACAAGGCGTTATAAATGCAATCCATTCCCTGAGAATAGTAAGTATGATAGTACCCACTTTCGTATATCACCCTGATCTCTGACGTATTTAAGAAGCGTAAAACAGCAGTTTCATTAATTTTATTGACAGCATCAAGCTGAACCAATAGTTCTAATGCTTTTCGAGTGGTGTCAAAGTAGCGGTAACCTCGTGTCCATTCAACTGAGGGAACGAAGCCTCCATAACTAGGACTGCTTTCATTCGAATCAAAACAAGCCATAGTATACCTTACAATGACATCTTTTGTACTTAAATATTCAAAACTGCCAGCTTGAAATAGATGTATTCCAAATAAACTAATAAGCATTAAAGCTGACAAGCCTAAAGCTAAAATCCCTTCCTTCCCAATTATTCTCTTCAACAAAATCGCGTCCTAGCTATAATCATCAACTTTACTTGAACTTAAATGCTATTAAAGCTTTTAAGCTGGCAAATGTGGCGATTTCTACCGCAAAAAATATGAGGATTCCGTTAAATTCATATGTTATCTCTTTCTATTGCCTATTAGAATGGGCTAATGGAGGGCTTTCCATGAGTAAAACATCCCGAATCTCAGGCTTTTATAAGCTTAGCCCAAAGGACAGAGCCCAAATTTTGAAGGAGTTCGCAGGCTTAACCGACGAAGAAGTTGAGACCCTTCAATCAACCGGATCCCTAAGCTTGGAACTGGCGGATCGCATGATTGAAAACGTTGTCGGAGCCTTTCCAGTGCCCATGGGAATAGCCGTGAACTTTCTAATAAATGGAAGGGACTACCTGATTCCAATGGCCATTGAGGAGCCCTCGGTGGTTGCGGCAGCCAGCTACGCGGCGAAGATGGCGAGGGCGAAGGGCGGCTTTTTCACAAGCAGCACTGAACCAATTATGATCGGTCAAATTCAAGCTGTAGATGTGCCAGACCCTTATGGGGCAAGAAAGGCTGTTTTGGCGGCTAAGGAGGAAATTTTGAAGAAGGCCAATGAGCAGGATCCCATGCTAGTTTCAGCTGGCGGAGGAGCAAAAGACCTAGATGCAAAAGTGATACAGGCAAGCACAGGACCCATGGTTATTACAGAGCTTCACGTGGATTGCAGAGACGCTATGGGAGCTAACGCCGTGAACACCATGGCGGAGGCAGTTGCCCCTCTGATCGAGAGGATAACCCACGGTAGATTGTATCTGAGAATTGTTTCTAACTTAGCTACTAAGCGGCTGGCGCGGGCATGGACCACCATAGCCAAAGAGGAGTTAGGCGGAGAGGAAGTAGTTGACGGCATTGTTGAGGCATATGCCTTCGCTGCAGCAGATCCGTATCGGGCGGCCACCCACAACAAGGGCATATTAAACGGAATAATTGCGGTTGTGCTGGCTACTTGCAACGATCACAGAGCCGTTGAAGCTGGAGCCCACGCATACGCCGCTAGGACAGGCCACTATAGCCCCTTAACAATTTGGGAGAAAAACAAGGACGGAGACCTTGTAGGCTCAATTGAGTTGCCCATGGCGGTTGGAATTGTTGGCGGCGCTACGAGGGTGCATCCAGTGGCTAAAATCGCTCTAAAAATTTTGGGCGTGAAAACCGCTAGGGAGTTCGGAGAAGTGCTGGCGGCAGTCGGTTTAGCTCAAAACCTCGCTGCGTTGAGGGCATTAGCCCACGAAGGCATTCAGAGGGGGCACATGTCGCTCCACGCCAGAAACGTGGCGATCATGGCTGGAGCTAAAGGCGACCTAATCGACCTAATAGTTGAAAAAATGGTTGAAGAACGCAAAGTTAGGTTGGACAGAGCCAAAGAATTATTAGAAGAGTTCGAAAAGACTGGAAAACTTTAGGCAATGGGAGGATAAACCGTGATAGTGGTTCCAGGTCCAGCATCCCAAGAGCTAGGTCGAAAAATCGCCCAGCTTTTGAGGGCAAGGGTTGTTTCCATCGGATTTAAAACATTTCCTGACGGAGAGTCTTACATTCAACTTCAAGGCGATGTAGAAGACGAAGATGTGGCAATCGTCCAGACCAATAGTCCACCCCAGGACACCCATCTTGTCCAACTTTTTTTAATGGCGGACGCGGCTAGGGACCTTGGCGCGAAGGAGGTCGTAGCCGTTGTTCCATACTTTGCCTATGCAAGACAAGACAAGCGGTTTCTGTCAGGCGAAGCCTTCAGCGTAAAAACCATGATGACCCTGCTTGGGGCATGCGGCATATCCAAAATCATTACTGTGAATTCTCACAACCCACAAATCCTAAAAAGTTTTAGAATACCCGTTGAAGATTTGTCCGCCATCAGCCTCATAGCCGAATACTTTAAAATTAAGGGTTATGAAGGGGCTTTCTCCCTTTCCCTCGGCAAAAAGGCGCTAGACATTGCTACGCAGGCAACCAATGTCCTAAAAGGCGGATATGACTATGTAGCCACAGAGAGAGACAAAGTAACCGGGGAGGTAAAGATTGTAAGGAAGCCCTTGTATGTTAAGGATAGAGAGGTAATCATTTTTGACGACATCATCAGTAGCGGCGGAACCATGGCTAAGGCAGTTAAAGCAGTTAAGGATCAAGGTGCCAGAAAGGTTTACGCGGCATGCGTCCATCCTCTTCTGGCTGAGGGTGCAGAGGAAAAAATCGTGAAAAGTAGTGCAGATGGCATCGTGGGCACGGACTGTATCCCAAGCCCCGTAAGCGTGGTTTCAGTGGCTCCCCTCGTCGCCCAAGCCTTGAGTAAAGGCGTCTGACCGCGTCATGTCAATATGAAGATCGTACGGCGAGGAATGAGCCTTGAAGGTTAGGGCTCACGTCTTTGTGAGCGGAGAGGTTCAGGGTGTTCTCTTTCGGTCGAATACTCGATATGAGGCGAACCGACGGAACGTTGCAGGCTGGGTGCAAAACTTGGCAGACGGAAGGGTGGAAGCAGTTTTTGAAGGGGAAAAGGAAGATGTGAATAGGTTGATTGAGTTTTGTCGGAGGGGTCCTCCCGGAGCCCTAGTAACTAAGGTTGAAGTTCAATGGGAAAATTATACGGGAGAGTTCCGAGGCTTCAGCATACGGCATGGATATTGATTTGTAAATCATCGTTCCTCTAATCGTTTTAGAATGCCATTGTATATCATTATAAGGCAGTTGTCTACTAAATCTTTGAACAATTTTTCGCCGTAAGTTGTTAAGTTATAAACTTTTTTCTTTCGGTGATTCTCCGTTATCCATTTTCCCTTGATCATGCCGTTCTTTTCAAGTCTGCTAAGTTTAGGGTAAAAATTTCCAGGATAAAGCGCAACTCCAAACTTTTCCAGCACAATTTTTCTTATTTTGTAGGCATGGGTAGGCTCCATATTGACTACTCCTAGAATGATTAAGTCGCTCATGCACCTTACGCAATCGTCTCGAATTTTTTGCTCATACATATTAGAGACCTCAGCACGCAACTACAATGTTAAATCACTATTTCTATATTATACTTTTGTAATAATCTAAACGTGAGTGGAGAGGTTCGCTGTGCAAACAATCCTATTAATTAATGATGACGGAATACGGTCAATCGGCATAATCGCCTTAAGGAAGCGACTGAAGGAGCTTGGAGAAGTAATAATTGTCACGCCGAGGAATGAGCAGAGCGGCATGGGAAAAGCCCTCACTGCCTCCACAACCATAAAAGTCATGAAGACAAGGCTTGATGATGGCTCTGAAGCTTACGCGGTAACTGGAACGCCGGCTGACGCCTATTTCATGGCTGTAAACAAAATATTGCGAAGGACGCCGGACCTGCTTGTGGCTGGAATAAACCTGGGCCCTAACCTGGGGATAGACGACTTGTTAAACTCTGGCACGTTGGGCGCTGCGCTGGAAGCCGCCATTCATGGGGTGCCCTCCATAGCAGTTTCCTATTGCATACAAGAAATCAATGAACGAAAGGGGAAGTCTGAAGTTACTTTAGAGGAATTAGACCTAACTGCCACTCTTGCTCAAAAAGCCTCAAAATACGTGCTGGAAAAGGGAATGCCCCAAGGCGTGGATATCATATCGATAAACGTGCCTGAAAAAGCCTACTCGAAGAGGGTGAAGGTCACCCGCCTATCGTATAGGGGGTATGGCGACATTTATGCAAAGCAAAAGGACGGATATAAAATCAGAAGTTGGAGCCTGACTATTTACCCTGACGACGAGCCCGGAACAGACGTTCACGCCATCAAGGGAGAAAGAAGCATTTCCGTAACGCCTATCAAAATCAGCTTTCCTCATAACAAGGAAGAATTAGAAGATTTGGCAAAGGTCCTCATTGCTTAGACGGCGTAAACTCGCATTATGTTTGGTTTTATGATGTCGAATGGCTATTTTATCGCTAAAGTGTTAAGGTCCTCAGCATTTTAGGCTCGACTATTTCATATTCTTTCTTTGGGGATTCTGAAGTGGGATTCTTTCCCAGCGCTTACGTATTCTCCGCCTGCTCCGCGGATAGTGGATGCAATTTTCGCGAAGTTTTCTGATCCAAGATATCTTCGCGGCCTTATTATGACGTATTCCTCTTTTTCCTCGAATTCTAGCATCTCCTCTAAATCCTTTGGGAAAAGCACCCTAACGTCCTCAATTGCCTCGGCCCTTCTAGGGGGCGCCGCGGCAGGTGCGGCTGGAACGCCCGCTTCTCTCAAGGTCTTCGATATGTCTGTGAGGTCTTTTGAGATCATGTTTAAAACGTTGAGAATCTGGTCGATCCGCTGTAAAAGCTCCTCCACATTCACTTTTTTTTCGCTCATGTGCTCCCTTCTCCACGCATAATGTTTTATTAGTCCTTCATTTGTTTTATCCCTTACTAGGCATTTATAACTTCGAGGTTCAAATTGTGTTAGAGATTGACGGTAGCCAAAGGAGCGGTAGCGGCACCATTCTACGCTTGTCCGTAGCCTTAGCGGGCGTCCTCAACGAACCCTTACACATTTATAACATTCGTCAAAAGAGAGACCAGCCTGGCTTGCGCCCCCAGCACCTCGAAGCCGTACTTACAGCCGCTAAGCTCTGCAACGCGGAAATCGAGGGCGCTAGTCTGGGTTCTCGTGAACTGTGGTTTAAACCTAAGGAGATTGCCGGAGGCGAAATAAGGGCTGAAATTGGAACTGCTGGCAGTATTCCCATGTTGTTGATGACTATTTTGCCCCTCTGTGCCTTCGCCAAACGCGCCGTTCGAATCCGAGTGGTTAAGGGAGGCA
>Ga0315309_1001839_pt1 | contig 12619 bp, 9 predicted proteins | sample TDP4_MG_FD_203080 | JGI IMG/M metagenome (GOLD analysis project Ga0315309, IMG submission 203080) | Freshwater sediment microbial communities from Lake Towuti, South Sulawesi, Indonesia - TDP4 | ecosystem: Environmental > Aquatic > Freshwater > Lake > Sediment | place: Indonesia: South Sulawesi...
TATCCCGGCGCCCGCACACCCTGCGCCATGGTGATAGGCACAGATAATTCTCAGGCTGCACCTCGGGAAGAGCTCGGGGGAGAACTGGATTTCTTTGTTGGCTATGGCGGGTCCGCCTTCATCTTCGGCATGTACGACGTCATCGCTGAGCTTGAGGGCTGGTACTCCTGCACTTCAGACACCCCAGATTTCTGGAGGAGGGACTTAGAGCCCTACCCAAGACACGGTGGACGATTCACTGGTGAGCCTGCCTACTTCAAGCACATAGTGAAAGCGGCTAGAAGTCTTATGGAGAAGCTGAAGCTTCAACTCAGCGACATCCATTATTTCGTTTCTCATCAGCCTAACGTTAGCTTTCCCATCAAGGTGGCTAAGGCGCTGGGGTTCAAAGAGGAGCAGTACATGCCTGGTTTGCAGGTTGCTAAGTTCGGCAACACGTATTCTGGTTCTTCTCCTATTGGTTTGGCTGCTGTTCTAGACAAGGCTAAACCAGAGGAAAGAATCGTCATAGTTGGCTACGGGTCTGGGGCGGGAAGCGACGCGTATTCCCTCGTAACGACGAGCCAGATAACAGAGAAGAGGCGGCGACAAAAGTTTACTGTTCAGCATCAGGCTGAAAACAGTCACATAGAATATGTGGATTACGACACCTACAAAAGGTTCAAACTTGGGCTTTAGAAAACTGTGAAAACAGGTTTACTCTTTCTCTGTGTGTCTGAATCCTGAATATTTACCATGTTTTCATAACGTTTATGATTTCTGCTTAACAAGTAGATGGTAGCATGGCGTTTGGCGGTATCATAAATGACTGACAGTTTAACCCTAATTATTCTGGAGTTAGGAATAGGCGTGACAGGTGGTTTTTTCATAGGATACGCCATTAGGAAAGTTCGTGCATCACGCGCTAACAAAACCAAACGCCAACATCAATGACGAGATGAAAAACGAGTTTCTCGGCTAATCCATCGCCTGATAAACCCTTATTATGTCCTGCAGCCTCGACAAGGGCTTTAAAAAAACCATACGCTGTCTTCTCTTCACCCTCTTAAGTAAAACTTTATATCTCTCTGTTCAAGAGGAAAATCGGTGAGAACAAGAAAAATGGAGGTGTTTTGTCAAAATGTCTGCAACCCCTGAACTTGCCGGAACACCCGTCCTCATTCTAAGAGAGGGAGCGACAAGGGAGAAGGGAAGGGGAGCTCAACACGCTAACATCATGGCAGCCCAAATAGTGGCTGAAACCGTAAAGAGCGCCCTCGGACCAAAGGGCATGGACAAAATGCTCGTAGACAGCCTCGGCGACGTAACCATCACCAGCGACGGACGCACAGTCCTCGACGAAATGGACATTCAACATCCAGCCGCAAAAATGATGGTAGAAGTTGCTAAAACACAGGACGATGAGGTTGGAGATGGAACCACCACCGCCGTCATCATCGCAGGAACTCTGCTCGGAGAGGCAGAGGACCTCATCGACAAAAACGTTCACCCAACCGTTATCATCGACGGCTACCGAAAGGCAGCAGACAAAGCCCTTGAGACGCTGGAAAAGATAGCAATCCCCGTGAAACCTGAGAATAAAGACCCCTTGAAGAAAGTTGCCATGACAGCTATGGCTAGCAAACTCGTAGCAGAGAACCGAGAGTACCTCGCAGATATCGCGGCTTCGGCAATTCTACACGTCGCCCAGAAGGTTGAAGACCAGTACAAGGCAGACCTAGACGACATCATGGTGGAGAAGAAAGCTGGAGAGTCCCTGACCGACACAAAACTCATCGAAGGCATAGTCCTCGACAAGGAAGTAGTTCATTCAGGCATGCCTAAGCGTTTAGAGAAAGCGAAAGTAGCCCTCTTGGACTGCGCCCTTGAAGTTGAGAAGACCGAGTTCGACGCGAAACTCAACATCGAGAGCCCAGAGCAGATGGAAGCCTTCCTCCAACAAGAGGAAACCATGCTCAAGGACATGGTGGAGAAGATCACTAAAACGAAAGCCAACGTGCTCATCTGCCAGAAGGGAATCGACGATGTGGCCCAACACTATTTGGCAAGGAAAGGCATACTAGCCGTGCGCAGGGCAAAGAAGTCGGACATGGAGAAACTAGCCAAGGCCACCGGAGGAAAAGTTGTCACCAATCTAGACGACTTCACAACGGAAGATTTGGGCTACGCCGCGCTGGTGGAGGAGCGAAAAATTGGGGACGACAAGATGACGTTCATCGAGGGATGCAAAAACCCCCGCTCAGTGGCCATCTTGTTACGAGGCGGAACCGAACGCATCGTTGAAGAGGCCGAACGCTCAATACATGACGCTCTCTGCGTCGTCCGTGATGTGGTGCAGGAACCAAAGATTGTTGCTGGAGGAGGCGCACCTGAGTTGGAAGTGGCGAAGGCGCTTAGAGAATATGCAGGCACGCTTCTTGGCAGGGAGGCGCTCGCGGTACAACAATTCGCAGAAGCCCTTGAAATAGTTCCGACAACCCTGAGCGAGAACGCTGGACTTGACCCCATTGACATAATTTCTGAGCTTAGAGCGCGCCACGAAAAGGGTGAAGTCTGGGCTGGAGTGGATGTCCACAGAGGCAAGGTTGGTGACATGAAGAAACTGGAAGTCATTGAACCACTCGTAGTCAAGAAGCAGATAATCAAGTCCGCTACTGAGGCAGCATCCATGATCTTGAAGATCGACGACGTCATCGCGGCTGGTAAGATGAAAGCCCCGCCAACACCGCCCGGGGGTCCTGGAGGAGAATACGGGGGAATGCCCCCAGAATACTAGACCAGAACGCTTGAGAGGGATTTAAATGGCTTATTTGACCACACAAGCTGGACAGCCCGTACTCGTTCTCAAGGAGGGAACCTCCCGCAGCCGAGGAAGGGACGCACGAAGAAACAACATCATGGCTGCCCGGATCATTGCCGAGGCTATAAAAACAACTCTGGGTCCCCGCGGCATGGATAAGATGCTTGTCGACAGTCTTGGAGACATCACCATCACCAACGACGGGGCGGCCATTCTCGACGAGATTGATGTTGAGCATCCTGCTGCAAAGATGATTGTGGAGGTTGCTAAAACTCAAGACGACATGGTTGGAGACGGAACCACCACAGCGGTAATATTGGCTGGCGAACTGCTACAAAAGGCGGAAGAGCTCATTGACCAAGGCATCCACCCCACAGTCGTTGTCAGCGGCTACCGAAAGGCTCTGGAGAAGGCGAAAGAAACCCTTGAAACGACTGGAATCGCCGTAGACCTCAAGGACCGAGAAACCCTGAAAAGGGTTGCCTTGACTTCCATGGGCAGCAAGGCTGTGGGAGTTGCCAAAGATCACCTTTCTGAGATAGCCATCGACGCCATCAAACAGATAACCGAAAAGAGGGGAGAAAGAAACCTGGCCGATGTTGACAACGTCCAGATCACTAAAAAGGAGGGAAAGAGCCTCTTCGACACCGAACTCGTGAGAGGCATAATCCTCGACAAAGAGGTCGTTCACACTGGCATGCCCAAACGTGTCGAAAACGCTAGAATTGCCTTGATAAACACCGCTTTCGAGGTGGAAAAAACAGAGTTCGACGCAGAGATAAGAATACGGGACCCCACCCAAATGAAGGCCTTTCTGGACCAGGAAACACACATGCTAGAAGATATGGTGGAGAAAATCAAAAAGGCAGGTGCCAACGTCGTCATATGTCAAAAGGGAATCGATGACTTAGCCCAGCACTTCTTGGCTAAAGAGAAAATCTTGGCTGTCCGAAGGGCTAAGGAGTCGGACATGGAGAAACTGGCAAGGGCAACGGGAGGCAGAGTCATCAACAACCTTGACGACCTTGGCTCTCAAGACTTGGGAGATGCCGGGCTTGTAGAAGAAAGGAAGATAGGAGATGACAAAATGGTCTTCGTGGAGAAATGTAAGGATCCGCGTTCAGTCACGGTGCTAATCCGCGCGGGTCTCGAGAGAATGGTAGATGAGGCAGAGAGAGCCATGCACGACGCCCTATCCGTCGTCGCGGACGTAACCGAACACAACAAAATCGTGGCTGGAGGAGGAGCAGTCGAGGCAGCGATAGCCAAGGAACTCCGCGACTACGCCACGAAAGTAGGTGGGAGGGAGCAGCTCGCCATAGAGGCCTTCGCCAACTCCATGGAAGTCGTTCCAAAGGCCCTAGCCGAGAACGCTGGTCTTGAACCCATCGACATACTTGTGGCATTGAGGTCGGCTCACGAGAAGCCCAAAGGTAATGTTATGGGTGTCGACGTCTTCTCCGGCAAAATTATTGACATGTATGAAAACGGCGTGATTGACCCAGTAAGGGTGAAAGAGCAGGCGATAAAGTCCGCAACCGAAGTCGCATCCATGATCCTGAGAATCGACGACGTAATAGCAGCAACAAAGCCGAAGGAAGGAAAACCAGCAGGGCCAAGAGAGGAGGAAGAGGGCGGGGAAGAATTTTGAGGCAGAGGACTTTTCTATGGCATCCATAAAGGAAGTGCCAACGAAAGTTCGCCGCTTCGAACGCATAGGAGCCCACACCCACATCAAAGGCTTAGGCCTAGACAAGAGCCTGAAGGCTGTCAAGGTTAAGGACGGGATGGTGGGCCAGGAGAAGGCCAGAGAGGCAGCAGGCCTAGTGATTCAGATGATCAAGGAGGGAAAGCTGAGCGGCAAAACCGTAATCCTCGCGGGTCCCCCTGGCACAGGAAAGACCGCTATCGCCGTCGGCATCTCCAGAGAGTTGGGCGCCAACGTTCCATTCATACAGATGAGCGGAAGCGAAATCTACAGCAGCGAGCGGAAGAAGACAGAGATCCTCATAGAGGCCATCAGGAAGTGCATCGGTGTTGAAATCCACGAGATGAGGAAAGTGTATGAGGGGGAGGTTACTGGCGCCGACATCCGAACGGCTCCCCACCCGTACAATCCTTATCAGAAGGTGCCTGAGAGCGTTCGACTCACGCTGAAAACTAACAAGGAGGAGAAGACCATCGAGGCAGGAGCTTCCATAGCTCAGCAGATCATCCAAGAAGGCATCTCGGAGGGAAGTGTAGTGCAGATCGACGCAGAATCTGGGAGGGTTGTCGCCCTCGGCCTGAGCCTCGAGAGCGCTAAAGGCAAAACCTATGACGTGGATACACGAAGGAAGGTGCCGCGCCCCGACGGCAATGTCCTGAAAGACAAGGAGTTCGTGTACACCCTAACGCTCTCCGACATGGACGAGATCAACGCCAGAAGCAGGATGGGAGGCGCTCTATTCTCCCTGTTCATGGGGGGCGCCGAGACCAAGGAGATCGACACAGAGGTCCGAACCGCGGTGGATGAGTCAGTGAAGAAGCTGGTTGATGATGGTAAAGCCTTCATACACCCCGGAGTGTTGTTCGTTGATGACTCGCACCTCTTAGATTTGGAGGCTTTCAGCTTCTTGGGAAGAGCTATGGAGAGCGAGCTTGTGCCCATTATAATCCTAGCCACCAACCGAGGCGTAACCACCATCAGAGGAACCGACGTTAAGAGTCCTATGGGCTTCCCCTTGGACCTCATCGACCGCTCAGTGATTATCGGAACTCACGAGTACGATCCGGATAGCATCAGAGAGATACTGCGTATACGTTCTAGGGAGGAGAAGGTGAAGCTGAAGGATGCCGCTCTGGAAAGGCTCACTGAAGTTGGATCCAAGAGCTCCCTAAGATACGCGGTTCAGCTGCTAAGTCTAGCCGCCCAGAACGCTAGGATGATGAAACGAGAAGAGGTTAACGTTGAAGACGTGGAAAGAGTTGACAAGCTCTTCATGGACATCGGAGAAGCAGCCGAACACCTTAGAAAATACGAAGAAAAGATGATGTTGCATTAAGGACAAACACAAAGTCCTTGTTTTCTTTCCGCTTTGCCCGGCACTTTTTTGACCGAGAAATCACTAAGGGATGCAGCTAAACTATAAGAATGTAAAGAGGAATAGTCTTATTACAAAGGGAGAAAACGGTATGAGAGTTGCTTTTCAGGGCGAAATAGGAGCCTACAGCGAAAGCGCAATTCACCTCTTTTTCGGTCCCTCAGCAGAAGTGAAGCCCTGCAGAAACCTATCAGACGTCTTTGAATGCGTGGAGAAGAGAGAAACCGAGTATGGTGTGGTTCCGATTGAAAATTCGATAGAGGGTAGCGTAAACCAAACCTACGACTTATTTTTGACACATGACCTCAAGGTGTGTGGAGAAGTAATCGTCAAGATTGTTCACTGCCTCATAGCCAATCCAAGGACAAGAAGAAACTCTATTAAAGTGGTTTATTCCCATCCCCAAGCCTTAGCCCAGTGTAGAACTTTCCTAGAAAAACTAGGCTGTGAATTGGTTCCAACCTATGACACTGCGGGCGGTGTGAAAATGATAAAGGAGAAGAAACTAATGAACGCTGGTGCAATCGCCAGTCAGAGGGCTGCAGAGATTTATGGTATGAAAATTCTTGCTAGGGGAATAGCGGACACCCCAAACAATTACACGAGATTCTTCGCCTTATCAAAGAATGACTCGCAGCCCACTGGCAAAGACAAGACTTCCATAATTTTTTCTACCAAGCATGTTCCAGGCGCCTTGTATCACGCTGTTGGGGAGTTTGCCTTAAGGGACATAAACCTGACGAAAATCGAGTCAAGACCGACAAAGCAGCAGCCTTGGGAATACAACTTCTACCTAGATTTTGAGGGACACAGACTTGAGAAGAGATGTCAAGAAGCGCTGAGAGCCCTTGAAAAGAAGTCAGCCTTCGTAAGGATTCTAGGCTCCTACCCGAAAGCAGCCGAAATCGTCTAGACCGAAACACGAAAATTAGTGGTTCAACAACTAGAGAAGACTTAGAAATGAGGCGCTCAACTTGACAACGGATTTCGCCGTAATCACGGCAACTGGAAAAGACAAGCCTGGACTGATCGCGGAAATAACCGGTGCCATAGCCCGGGCAAAGGCGAACATCGTTGACATCGAGGCTTTTAGTATGAGGGGACTCTTCGCCATTTTCATGATAGTGGACTGTCGCGCCGCCGTCGTACCAGTTGAAGCTCTCAAGGATGAGTTGGCGAGCATTGGAGGCAGGATAGGCTTGGAGTTGACCATGGAACCTTACGTTGCTGGGAGGCTTAAGGGTGAGAAGAGGCTTGCGTTACTCACAACTATTGGGAAGGATAAGCCTGGCATAGTTGCTAGGGTTTCGAAGTTTCTGTCTGAGAGAAAGGCGAACATAGAGAGGATAAGGATGATTGCCTCCGGCGAGCTAAACGTGATGGAGATATCGGCGGATCTGAGTGATGTTTCCTCTAACCTTGAGAATTTCAGAAGTGGACTTGAAGACGCTTGTGGCGAGGTTGGACAGGATGTGGTTGTTCAGACGGAGGACGTGTTTCAAAGACCAAAGAGGCTGATAGTTTTTGATGTGGACAGCACGCTGATCGATGTGGAAGTGATTGATGAACTTGCTAAGGCAGCTGGAGTGGGTGAGAAGGTGAGGGAAGTGACGCGAAAGGCTATGAGTGGTGAGATGGATTTCAAAGAAGCCCTCAAGGAACGCGCAAGGTTGTTAAAGGGCTTGAGGGTTGAGGTTCTTGAAGCTATAGCGGAGAACTTGGAAATTACGCCGGGTGCAGAAGAGCTGATACGCACGCTCAAGGCTTTGGGATTCAAGATTGCCCTTGTCTCTGGAGGCTTCAAGTATTTCGTTGACAAGATTAGGGAGAAGCTTGGCATCGACTATGCCTATGCCAACAACCTTGTGATTAGGGAGGGTAGGTTGACGGGGGAGGTGGAGGAACCCATAATTGATGATAAGAGGAAGGGCGAGATAATCCGCCAGTTGGCTAGAAGAGAGAATTTGTTGTTGGAGGAAATTGTTGCGGTTGGAGACGGCGCCAACGACAGGTTCATGCTTCAAAGCTCGGGTTTAGGAATAGCCCTCAACCCAAAGGATATCCTCAAGAAGGTGGCTGACGGGGTGATAACAAAGGAGAACCTAACTGGCATACTCTACTGTTTGGGCGCCCCAGAAAAGAGGCTCAGAGAAATCTTTTCTAAAAGCTCTAACAAGTGACTAGATCACGCCAAAATGGATTTTCTAAAGTCTTATCAAGGAGTGTAACCGACTCTAAATTCAGGAGTGTATAGACTTGTGCCCCAAAGCTATAGAAGGAAGATATTTACTCAATGCAAAAGTCGAAGAATCTTTCTCTCGCATCCCAAAGACCTTAACCGAACTTGGTTTAAAGGAGTTGAACATAAAGAGGTCGGTTCCTTTCTCTTACATTCTTGCAGAATACAAAGCAGGATGGCTAGACAAAAGACAAATCGAATTCGTATTTCAAGACAGGCAAAATAACACCGAAGTTTCCATCAAATGGTTTTATCCATCTTACGAGGGATATGAGTCGTTACTAGGGAAAAAAGACATTGAACTTTGGAGAGCAAGTGAACGGGAAGAAAAGATCAAGACCGAACGTCTATTTGAAGAGTTAAAGTGCAGAATAGGAGCTGCCGACATTCCAGCAGTTACACTTAAAGAAAAAGAGATAGTAAAAGAAAAAGAAGTCATCGTTAAAATTAGATGTCCTTACTGCCATAATCTCTATGATGAAACCCTTGATAAATGTCCTCATTGCGGAGGAAGACGATAGCTTAAAGAACCAATTAACAAAAGGTGTTTGTTATGGCTAAGGTTTTCATTTCACATAGCAGGTTAGACAGATGGTTGGTTGAGCCAATAAGTAAAGTTTTCAAAGAAACTAGCGTTGAGCCATATATTGCCGAGATAGAAACACCAGAGGCGAAGCCTCTGCCAGTAAAATTTCAGGAGCATATACGAACTTCTGATGTTACGATTCTTATACTCACTGCAAACGTAATGCATTATCCTAAGACACGTGACATTGTTAACTGGGAAGTGGCGACTGCTCACGCTCTAGGCAAGCCTATCTATGTTTTTAGAGAAAAAGATGTAGAGGTTCCACTTATGATATCCTACATAACCGATTACTTTACTTTTGACCCTATTAGAAAAGAAGAACTGAACGCTGTTATAAGCCGAATAAGAAAAATAGCCCGAATCTTAAAAGACCATGAAGATACAGTTAAGGCTATAGTGACCGTAATAGCCGTGGGGTTAGGGATACTGCTCTTCGCCTATTTGTTGTCAAGGAGACGCTGAATACTTCGCTTGGGGAGTGAGAAACTTAAGTGTTAGCTCTTAACGCGATTAGAGTCTTCATCATAGCGTTTCTGTCCACGTTCATCGCACTCCTTGTCACATTCACTATGTTGATTCCGTTCTATTATGGGCATCCTTTAGTAGATTGGGGAAGATATACCGAATGGTGGATTTCTTTTTCATATCTGTTTTGGCTCTTGTGCTCTCTAATAGTTGCTGTCTTTTCCGTGTCAGTTTATGAATTATACAAGCTCGTAAAGAAAAGATATGGCGAAACGCGCCAAATGTAAAAATCTACTGAAACTATATCTAAGACTGATGTTTCTTCCAAAATTCCATCTAGTCATTTGGTTCTGCTATATCTTTTCCGCATCTATTTTTGCCATCACCTTCTTCTCCATCTCTCAAAATACACTATTCCGATTATTAACAATAGGACAGAGATAATCATTGAAAGGTTAAAGACTGATTGAAATTCTTCAGCCACAACATGGTATTGCTCACCAATAGACAAAGCAAGAGCAATAAGAGATGAGACAAGAGCAACGGTAAGCAGAACGAAGAGAAACCAATGCCGTGCTTTAATTTTGCTAGTAATCATTTCTTCTTCACAATTCTAACTAATTCCATTGACTCTACTATTTACTTTTCCGCATTTGCCACATTTAACGTTCTCATAGACATGGAAGACTTAGCTGCCACAAACAACGGCATGAACATTTCTCCCCTTTCCAAAAACCCGAAACCACCCTTCCTAGCAGACACCTCATCAAAACACTTCACCCCATCTGGCTCAACAAGAGGAGAGCAAATCGTAAACGGAACCGGATCCTTCGTGTGCGTTCTAACCTTAATTGGGGTGGCATGATCAGGCAAAACAGCAATTGTATAATCCCCTTCTAAACCATCCAACAGCCTTCCAACCAACCTTCTGTCCAAGTCCTCAATCGTCCTAATCTTCTGTTCCGGGTCCCCACTGTGACCAGCCTCGTCTGGAGCCTCCACGTGAATCAAAACCATGTCACGTCTTTTCAAGGCTTCAAGCGCATAGTCGGCTTTCCCCTCATAGTTCGTATCATAATATCCAGTGGCGCCAGGAACCTTGACAACCTCCATCCCAGCATAGATTCCTACACCGTTAACCACATCGACGGCGGATATGACGGCTCCACTTATGCCATACCTCTCCTGCAGCGTTGGCATGCTCGGCTTTTTACCCTGACCCCAAGGCCAGATCATGTTTCCAGGTCTCTTGCCAAGGCCAACTCTTCTGACATTCACCGGATGATCCTCCAAAATCCTTTTTGAACTCAAAATCATCCTTTTTAATGTGGCAACGGTGAACTCAGCCGCCGCCGTCTTAGCCTTCGGCAGAGTCTCGGATATTTTAACGCCTAGAGCGTCGTGGGGTGGTGTGCATAAGACATTGTCTGAGTATGGTCCGTTCCTAAAGATGAGCAGATTCCTGTAGCTGACGCCGGCGTGAAAATCTATCTCCTTCGGTTTTCCAAACTTATCTTCCATGCACTTCATTAGTTCTCGGGCTTCATCGCTTGTTATGTGACCCGCAGAATAGTCCGCTAAGACACCGTTTTCTTCTGTAATTAGGTTGCACCTGAAGGCTATGTCCTCTTTGCCCAGATGAATTCCTCTGGTGGCGGCTTCGAGGGGTCCTCTGCCCGTGTACCATTTTTTAGGGTCATACCCCAGAATGGAAAGGTTTGCAATGTCAGAACCAGCCCCCATATCTTCTGGGATTGTCCTCAAGATGCCGCTGCGCCCTCTAAGTGCCAGCCCATCCATGTTCGGTTTGTGAGCAACCTGCAAAGGAGTTTTCATGTTCAGGGCTTCAACTGGATAGTCAGCCATTCCGTCGCCGATTATGAGCACATACTTCATCTAGGTTCACCTGGAAACCTGTTCGGAAATGAAACCTAACTATACCTCTTCGCATACTTCACGGTCTCGTCTATACTTTGAAATCCGTACTTGATTTCCTTAAAGCTCTGTCTCAAAGCAACTGCGTCCTTCTTGATTTCGGAGGGCTTTCTCCTCCCCTTTATCACATCTATCATCAGGTCGCACAATCTTTTGATGTCATCCTCCTTGAACCCTCTTCTGGTTACGTCTTGGAAACCAATTCTAAGTCCCGATGGATTCTTCTTGTCGTTGGGGTCGTCAAAGGGCAGCAGGTTCTTGTTAACAATGATGTTGGCGTCTTCAAGGTTTTCAGCTACCTTTTTCCCCCCGCCATACTCTCGGATGTCCACGGCGATCTGATGCGATCTTGTGAACCCTTTCTTTTCCCCCAAGACCTTCACTCCATTCTCAAAGAGGTATCCTCCCGCAACCTGAGCGTTTTTAACCGTTTGCCTTGCCAGTTCCACACCAAACACTTTCATCTCCAGCGCAGCCAATCCCGTCGCCGGCAACCTTGCAAGATGAGTGTTGGAGGTGGTTAGGGGGAAAATTGAGTGCTGAACACTTTCTATTCCCACCCTCATCCTTTCATCCTCTGAATTTGCGAGAACCACGCCGCCTTGAGACCCTGGAAATGTTTTATGTGTTGAGGCTGTTATGAAATCCGCGCCTTCTCTGAGGGGGTCTTGAAACTGTCCGCCAGCTATTAACCCTAGGACGTGGGCGGCGTCGTAGACTACGTAGGCTTCAACCTCTCTGGCAGCCTCTCTCAGCTCCTTTACCGGGTGAGGAAACAAAAACAGGCTTCCGCCGAAGGTTACTATGCCCGGCTTCGTCTTCCTTATCACTGCCGCGGACTTGTCTGGGTCAATATTCATCTCTTCTACGTCGTAGGCGTGATCAATTGTTTCCAAACCCATAACTTTCCCAGCTAGACCCGTGTAGTCGTGGGAGATGTGGGCTCCGCAGCTGAGAGGCGCAACAACCATCCTCTTGTTTTTGGTTGCGGCGGAGAGTCCGCTGAACGTGGCTAAGTTTGCGTGGGTGCCGGAAACCAGTCTCATGTCGACCCAGTTGCAGCCAAACAACTCTTTCATGAGGTCGGCTGAGCAGTTTTCAATTTTTGTAATGTATCTTTGTCCCTGATAGTAGCGTAGCTTAACATGTCCATCAAGGTCGTTCTCTCCCTCAGCGTACCTGCACTCTAAGTCCTGGCATAATCTTAGTATTTCCCTCACTGCGAGAGATTTTAGTCCCTCGCTTGCTATCAGGTTTATACATTCTGCGTCTCTGTATGTTTCATGGGCTCTGCTGGCTTCAACGAGTTCCAGAACTGCTTCGAAAAAGCCTTGTTTCATGGGTTTATCCCAACCGTGCAGTTGGTGATTTAGAATCTAAAGATTGTTTTATCTCTTACGGTTAGCAAGGATTAATTAGTATTCGAACCCTTACTAACGTTTTCTCTAGTCATGAAGACTATTAGTTGTTTTCTTAATCTTTCCATAAGTATTCTGATGAGGGGTAAC
>Ga0315309_1001843_pt1 | contig 12605 bp, 10 predicted proteins | sample TDP4_MG_FD_203080 | JGI IMG/M metagenome (GOLD analysis project Ga0315309, IMG submission 203080) | Freshwater sediment microbial communities from Lake Towuti, South Sulawesi, Indonesia - TDP4 | ecosystem: Environmental > Aquatic > Freshwater > Lake > Sediment | place: Indonesia: South Sulawesi...
AGGGGCGGCATACGCTGGCGTCAGGTCGATGGTCGGAACTTCGGGAGGCGGTTTCGCCCTAATGGTTGAACACCTGAGCCTCTCCGGACAGGCCGAGATCCCGATCGTGATATACCTCGGCCAAAGGCCAGGCCCTTCGACTGGCGTTCCAACCTATACGGCCCAAGGTGACCTGTTCTTCGCGACGTTCGCGGGACAGGGGGAATTCCCGAAGATAGTGATTGCACCCGGAGATGCGGAACAGGCCTTCTATCTCACTTCGGAGGCCATGAATCTCGGGTGGAAGTTCCAAGCTCCCGTCATACTTCTGTGCGATAAGCACCTGAGCGAGAGCACCTGTTCGGCGGAAATCGACGAGGCTCTCGCCGTATCTGAGAAGGCGAACCTCTGGACTGGCGGAGGGGAGTATAAGCGGTATTCTTTCACTGACGACGGGATCTCCCCGTTGGCCTTCCCCGGCACCAGAGGCGCGATCGTAAAATCGGACAGCTACGAGCACGACGAATATGGCGTTACGACCGAAGATGCCAGGCTGATTGCGAGGGGACACGAAAAAAGGCTGAGGAAGATGAAGGCAATAGAGGATGAACTGAGGAGGCGGAGGGCGGTCATGACCTACGGAGATCCTGACAGCGAAACGGCGATCGTGACTTGGGGATCGACGAAGGGGGCTGCGGTAGAGGTCGCAGAAGATCGCGGCCTCTTCGTCGTGCAACCATTGTACCTTCACTCCCTCTCTACATGGGAGATCGTGAAGCACCTGCAAAGTGCGAGGAAGGTCGTGTGCGCCGAAGTGAACGCGAAGGGCCAGCTTGGCACTTAGTTGAGATTTCATAGGTTCAGGGTGGACAGGTGCGTTCTGAAATACAATGGGAGGCCTTTCACAGTGGACGAATTGGACGCGAGGATCGAGGAGGCGATCCGCTGATGGCCATTGATTGGAAGGGCTTTAACACCTACGCGGAGAACACATGGTGTCCTGGGTGCGTACTTCCTGGGACCTTAGTCCATAGTAACCCGTCAATCAAAGCCATTGAACAGATTTCAGATGGGGATAAGGTACTTGGAAGCGATGGTACCTATCATAAGATAACCGAAGTGATGAGCCACCTCCATTTGGGCCCCATGCACAGGCTAATAATCAAGTGCTTTGGTGAGACTATCCTTACTGAGGAGCACCCAGTCCTGATAGTTAAGAGAGAAAGGAAGAAGCACATCAATAAAAATTTCAGCCCAGAGTGGTTAGAAGCATCCCAAATAAGGCAAGGGGACTATGTCGTGTATCCTATTCCCAGTGAAGCTAATGATATAACAACCATACCCTTGTTATATGAGAAGAAGCGTAAGGATACTCGTAGCAGAGCACTACCAGCTAGGGTTATGGTGAATCATGATTTCCTCAAATTCGTGGGATACTATCTGGCAGAGGGGTACATTAATAAAAGGACAATCGCCTTTACCTTCAACTTAGAGGAGAGGAATCTTGCAGAGGACGTTGTAAACCTTGTCAAGGACCTTTTCTGGTTGGATGGTAAAATAGAAATAAAGGGAGCGAAGGGCTCAATAGAAGTATACGTATATTCTTCCTATTTGGCAGGAATATTAACTAAATATTTTGGTACGGGAGCAGCCCAGAAGAAAATACCACATGAGCTTATGCTCCTTCCAGCTGAGAAGCAGAAGGCCCTTATTAAAGGCCTTTGGTTGGGTGATGGGTATTTAGGAAAGAAGCAAGCAGGATACAAAACCATATCACAAATATTAGCCGAGCAGCTTAAACTTCTACTTATTAGACAGGGTATGGTGCCTACTGTCACCGTGGAGAAACCATATGGTATACATAAAACATCCTACGCCATCCATCTGGTTAGTGCTAGGGACTATAATAAACTTGCAGAGATTCTAGGTTCAGACAGAAGGTTGGAAAGGAACAGTAGAAAGCCTCCTATGCTAATAACCGAAAGATATGTTTATCTTCCCGTTAGGAAACATGAAATATTTCATTATCATGGGCCTGTTTACAACCTAGAGGTTGAAGGCGTAAACTCTTACGTTACGTCAGCTACAACTTTACATAATTGCGGAAATTATGGAATAGAGCGTGCTGCCAAGGTGGCCTTCGCCGAACTCGTGAACGAGGGGAAGGTCAAGCGCAAGGACATCGTGGTGATCACGGGGATCGGATGCCATGGCAAACTCGCCGACTACGTAAACGCGAACTCCTTCTACTCCCTGCACGGGAGGACGATCGCCCCTGCGACTGGGATGAAGATCGCAAATCCCGAGCTCGAAATCGTAGCATTTGCAGGAGACGGGGACGCGTATGGGGAGGGTCTCGAACACCTGGTATTCGCCGCCAAGAGAAACGTCGACATCGCGATCGTAGTTCATGACAACAGGGTATACGGCCTGACAACGGGCCAGTTCACGCCAACATCGCCCAGGGGGTTCCCAGGGAGATCGACCCCAAAGGGATCGCCGGAGGAGCCGCTGAATCCGATAGAGCTGATGCTGACGTGCGGCGCGACGTTCGTGGCGAGGGCCTATACCGTGAACGTGAACCACCTCAAGGACATCATCAAACGGGCGATGCTCCACAGGGGTTTCGCGTTGATAGACGTGCTCCAGCCGTGCGTGACTTTCTTCGACACGTACAAGTATTACGCTGGCAGGCTATACGACCTCCAAGATGAGGAGCATGATACTGGGGATTGGGGCGCGGCCCTATCGAAGGCGAGGGAATGGAATTACGGAGGGGAGAAGGCGAAGAGGATACCTGTGGGGATCTTCTACGAGGCCGAGAGGCCGACCTACGAGGACGCCGTTAGGGCGGACAGGGACTTGAGGGATCCATCAGTACCCAGCATTCGAGAAGCCCTGCAGAGGAACATGTGAGGGGCCCGAACTCCCAACGGACGACGATCAAAGGGCCCCTGGTGGCGACGGGAACTACCGGTCCCTGCCGATGAGCCCGAAATCGATGGCTCCCTTCGTCAACAACAGCCTATTGTCGCAGGCCCTGAGGCTCGAGGTGCTCCCGGGGATTTCGATTACCAACGGCCTTTCATAGGAGATGGCCTCAACGGCCCTCATGAATTCGACCCAGTCCACGTTCCCCATCAGTGGCGGCAGATGCTGGTCGCTGTAGCCGTCGTTGTCGTGGACGTGAGTGGCGATGAGGGCGTCGCGAGCTTGCTCCGCTGCGATGGCCGGGCTGATGCCGTTGATGATCGCGTGTCCAGTATCGAGGCAAATGCCAAGGTTGTCGGGGTCGGCCTTAACTATCTGGAGGAGATCGGCGATCATGCATCCGTATATGGTCTCCAACCTGTTCTCCACCGCTACCTTCACGCCACAGTCCTTGGCATGTTTCGAGAGCTCGCTGAAGACCTTGAGATTTGATTCAGCGTTCGATTTGACGGCCGAGATGGAATCCGCCTGCGCCGCCAGCTCCCCGATTGCTGAATGCATGACGAGAACCTCGACGCCAAGCTGGTTAGCATAGCCCAGCCAGCGCTTCACCAAATCGATTCCCCTCCTCCTCTCGCCCTCGCGGCTTGAGCCCAGCCACCTGTCGAGATCCCCGTAGGGAGCGTGCATCTGGACCATGCTCACGCTGAGGCTCTGCACCAGATCCTCCAACACCTCGACCTTCTCCCCCAATTTTTCCAAATCCTTTATCTTGTCGAAGTGTTCGTTCGAATATTCCCCGTATTTCACTCCGAAATGCTCCAGCCTCTCCAATGCCCTCTCTACGGGGAGAATCTCGTATATCCACGTGTCAAATCCCCAATCTGCCATTCAGACCAACCCATTACATTCGTGGCCGGCGAGTTACCGGCGGTTAAGGTTTGCGCGTTGTGGACTCACGGTCAAGAATATAATGGGGGACGATAATGGATAGGTTGAGATATCCGCTTGGATTGTTTGACTGCGCGGTTGAGGAGGGGCTGAGCGATGCGGATCATCGACGCCCACATCCACATCCCGCGCGAGGACCCCTCTGGGGTCGGACGCCTCGTGAAGGCGGCCGAGAGGAACGGGGTCGAGTTGCTCTGCTTCAGCTCCCTTGGGACTTGGGAGTATGAGCCGTCATTGGAAGCCTGCATCAGGGCGAACGGAGAGGTCAAGGAGGCAATGGACACGTATCCGGAGAGGGTCGTTGGGCTGTGCTACGTCAATCCAGCGTCTGGCGAAGCTGGGCTTGGGGAGTTCAAAAGATGCATCGAGGAGTTCAAGATGCGCGGACTGAAACTTTGGGTAGCCAGGAGATGCACCGATCCCTCAGTGGGCCCCTTCATCGATGCCGCGACCGAATATGGCGTGCCCGTCCTGCAACATGCCTGGCTGAAGAGCACTGGCAATCTTCCGAACGAATCGACGCCGCAGGACGTCGCCGAAATGGCCCTAAGGCATCCGGACGCGACGATAATAATGGCCCACATAGGAGGGAACTGGGAGATCGGCGCCCAGGCCGTAAAGGGCCGCCGGAACGTCCTCGTCGACACTTGCGGGACCATTTGCGATGCCGGGATGATCGAGTACGCGGTGAAGGTGCTGGAGGCCGAGAGGGTCGTCTACGGGTCTGACAACTATGACTTCGCGGGGCAGGTTGCCAAGGTCCTTTCAGCCGAGATAGCGGAGGAAGAGAAGGAGCAGATCCTGTCGGGGAACATCGAGAGGGTGATGAAGTTATGATCGTCGACGTCAATGCCTTTCTCGGCCTGTGGCCATTCGGAGATCTCGGGCATTCGGGGATCGAGGGCCTTGGACGCCTGATGAGGAGATCCGGCGTCAGCCACGCCCTCGTGTCGCCGTTCGAATCCCTCTTCTACAGGGACAACTTGGCTGCAAACCGTTTCCTTCGGGAGCTAGCGGGCTCAAGTCCATGAGCCCGATTGCGGCCGTCAATCCATTGCTTCCCGACGTCGGCGATTTCCTGAGAGAGGTGGCCGACATTCGCCCCATCATGGGGCTCAAGCTGCATCCCGACTACCACGGCTATTGTCCAAGCGACGGTTCAGCCGTAGCGGTTTACGATTTCGCCGAGGAGCGGGGGATCCCCGTCATAATTCCCTTGAGGATCCATGACGAAAGGCTACACCCTTCGTTCGCCATGGTTCCACCCACTTCCACGAAAGGGTTGATCGAAGTGTCCAAGCTATATCCGCGGGTTGACATCCTCGTCTGTAACGCGAGGTCGGATGAGCTGACGGAAGTTCTAGAGAATGGAAGGAACCTGGGGAACCTCTACGCCGTCGTGAGCTGGGTTCAGACTGAGGGATTCGTAGCTTCGACCGTGAGGGATTATGGTCCTGAAAAGTTGATGTGGGGGAGCAACATGCCCCTTCAATATCCTGAGCCAACTCTCGAGCAAATCAGGAGGGCCGATATCGAAGCTGGCGAAAAGTGGAAGATCATGGCCGAGAACGCCGCGGGGATCTTCAACCTTGATGTTCGGGGACTCTGACCAATCTGTCAGGTAGTTGTGTAAAATGCCTAGCGCGCGGAGCTCAGAACGGATAGAAGAACCTTACGACGCCGATGGGATGAGCAAGGACGTTCACTAGGGCCAATCCCGCCAGGAAGCCGCTGACGATCGGTATGCCGTAATTTTCGTAGAGTTTACTGCCGCCGACCTTCAGCGTAAGATACTTGGCGACCCAGGCGAAGACGAAGGCATTCCAGCTCCCCCACCACGCTATGCCGACGCTCGTGGCCATTGCGAATCCAAGCGGATGTAGCGGCATCCACACGAACCTTGCCCTGAGGAGCGACAGGGCGACCGTTATTATCGCGCCCACGAACATCCCCTCGAAGACTGTGCTCGTTGAACCTGCGGAAGCATAGCGCTCTATGGAGCTGTCCCACATGTTCTCCATGCCGCAAGTGCCCCAGACGGTCACGCGGCTGGTGCCGAGCAGGTAGTAGACCCACAATCTGGTTACCAGCATGATGGGAACGACCACGATCATCGATAGCGTCAGCGTCAGGAAGACGTTCCTTGTGCCTACGCCGGTCAATTCTGACATCTTCAGGACGCTCATCGTGGTGTGCGCCCCGTTAACCGTTCCATTTGGCACAACGTTCCATCCGCATACCAGGAATGCATGCGACATGAACCACTCGGTGGAGTAACCTGAAGGCGGCTGGGGCCATATGATGCGAAGCGGCCAGCTCATCCACACGGCTTTCTCGTGGACGAAAGGAGCACCGGCAATACCGAGGGCGTAGGTGTCGGTCACCGACTGGAGGAAGGTTACCAGGAGGCCCACTACAACTATCGCTATCGTTATGCCCGAGAAAACCTGGTAGCCCATCAAGGCTATCGCGGACAGAAGGATCAGCATGTAGATGGTCCTATAGCTGAATACCTCCCCATCAGAGGTTTTTCCTCGCAATGCCGTCTGTAACGTTTCCACCAAGTAGCGCCTTGAATGCCACAAGACCATGATCGCTATCGCCTGTATCGCGCCAAGGGACAAGTAGGCCCAGTAGAAAGGTGGGCTCCAGTACAGGGCTTCGGTATAAATGGCCCTGCAACCTCCGCCGGTCGTCATGATCCCGGTATGGTATCCTATGGCGTATGCCACCTGGTCGAGTATCATCATTATGAGGGTGAAGGATGTGAAGCTGAATAGGACGTCGAGTGGGGCCAAGTAGAATATCGCGTGGGCAAGCGGATCCTTCGTGAACCTTCCCCAGTGGGCGATCGATCCCATGAGCGTGGCATCTGCTGGCAGACACCAGCAACCCACGGCCGTAGTATTAACACGGTACCCGAATACGTCGGGCCACCACGGAAAGAGGTATGTAAGTAGGATCTGCACCTCGACCAGAACGCCGATAATGAACCCTATGATGTACGGCCTGATGTCCCTTGCCTTCACCTGTTCGCTCTTGACGAGATCAAGGGTTCCGTGCGTCGCCAACACGTGGGGAAAGGGAATCCTCTCGACGTCTATCCACCTGCGCCTTAAGAGGAGCATGAAGCTCGATGTGAAGAAGAAGAAAGTGTACATGTACATCGTCCAGAACACTATGCCCGGGGCCCAAGCGACCCAGTCCACGGCGACATTTCCGGGCACTACCTGCTTGACGACATCGTATGGCGGCATCCACCACCAACTAAGCATAATGGACCTGATCTCATCCGTGGAGTAAAGGAGTGGCATGACGTGGGCGACCGGATGAAGGGCGAAAGTGACCATGTCCTGAAATCCGTAGTAAGACATGACGAGTCCCACTACGTAGAGGGAGACTAGGGTTTGCGCGCTGACCTTTAGGATCCTCTTCAGTGGGAACATCAATAGCAACAGGAACACAGGGGCTATCGGCAGCGCCGTCGACCTGGCGAATATGCCCCAGGTGAAATGGCACATTAATCCGAGGCTCGTAACGTTGCAGAGCGCCATGTCTATCGTTCCGACCACTGATAGGGCCACCGACAACACTAGGATGAGAATCCAGTGTTTCCTCTCCAGTCTGAGCGCTTCAGACATGGCTTGGACAGCAGTTAATTTGTTTTTATGGTTTATCGTTGATATTGGCGCATTGGAAATCGATAGGGCCAAATTTAATAAAGTCGAGGCGACGACATCCATGCATTCGGAAAGGATCCCAAAACATCGGGGAACGTTATTAGACTCGAGATATCGGTTACTCTTATTAGCCCTGGTTTTCAGGAAAAAGTGCGCTCAGATGAGCTTTACCTTTAAGCCAAGGCTCAACGTTGAGGATGCTGTTCCTCGGCAAATTTTAGAGACGATGCACGAGAAAGCCCTCGGAGTTCTTGAGCAGACTGGGATCAGGGTTTCGAACAAGCGTTTGCTCGATAGGATTGCAGCGAATAAGGGCTTCGAGATGCGGGAAGGGTGGGTGAGGATCGAAAGCGGCATCATCGAGGATCTCGTGGCCGAAGTGAGGAAGGGGAGGAAGAGGGGTAGTGGTAATGGGGGCGATGAGGGGGCAATGATACTGTCACCCGGATATCCGGGATGCTATCACATCATCGATCTGGAGACGAACCGCGCAGAACCCCTTACGACGGAAAGGGCCATCGGGGCCACAAAGCTCATCGATTCCCTCCATGATTGGGGCGTGCGGGGAGAGGCCCCAGGGGGTCCCATCGATGTCCCACCCAAGCTGCGCAGGATATTGCAGTGCAAGATAGGGTACGAATACTGCCGCTCGGCTGGCCACGCCCCCTTCGAGGGCTACGAAGAGGCCGTCTACATCAAGAGGATGGCCGACGTCATGGGGCAGGGCTTCGGTATTGAGATCTACGTGATCAGCCCCCTCAGGCTCGAGGGGATCTCCGTCGAGAGGGCCATTCCGCTGCTGGAGAGGGGGGAGTGCGGCTGGATGAGCATCGGCTCCATGCCCCTGGCCGGAGCCACAGCGCCGGTATATCCGGTCGGCGCCTTCATCCAGGGGATAGCCGAATCCCTCGGAGGTTATGCGATACTCCACGAGGCCTATCCCAATGTGCACATCGGCTTCGGAATCAACGCCTATCATTTCGACATGCACTACGGTAACATAGTCATCGGTTCACCGGAGCAGACCCTGATGGACCTGTTCAGCGTAGCCTTGAACATATTCTACGGCGGCGGCCTTCATGGTCACAGATCATTCAGGACGATGGCTAAGAAGGTTGATGTGCAGGCACAGGTTGAGAAGGCCTCCTCGGCCACGGTGGGCGTCTTGACTGGTGCCGGTGTCTTCGATATGGGTGGCAAGCTGAGCATAGACGAGGTCTTCAGCCCCGTACAGCTGGTAATAGACTGCGAGACGGCCAGATATCTCACCCGGCTCGCTAAGGGTTTGGATTTCGCAGAGGATCAGATCACATCATCCCTGCAGGCCATGGCTCGGTGTGCGGCCAAGGGCCATTATCTGGCGGATGAGACCACCCGCAGAGATCACAAGAATATATTCTGGGCCCCCAGCATCTTCGACGACTCACTGTTCCACACCTCGAAGGGCGACGTGGACATCATGGAGAGGGCCAAGGAGGTTTGCAGGAGGAAGATCGCGGAACATCGTTATCACTTGGAGGAGGAGAAGAGGCAGAAGCTCGATGAGATATATAGGGATGCAAGTAGGCATCTATCCTGATAAACCTCATACGCGCTTCCCCTGATGGTTGAGATGTATGAATGCACGCGAGAGGATACTGGCAGCCCTGCACCATCGGCACCCAGACGTCATTCCATGGACCATCTACCAGGGCCTCCTGCCAAAGGGGAGGCTCGAGCATGAGCTGAGGGCACAAGGCCTAGCCGTTAATGTTTGTTGGGCATCGGTGTGCGACATCACTAGGCCAAATGTGAAGGTGGAGGAGAGCACCGAGGGAAGGACGATCTATCGCAAATACATCACGCCAGTTGGCGACCTGACGAGCGTACATAGGCTCACTCCGCTTCGTCCGGATCTGGATACGATCTGGACCGTTGAATATCCTGTCAAGGACGTCAGCGATTATCCCGTTGCCGAATTCATCGTCAATGATCAGGAGTTCGTACCAAGGGACGATGTCTATCTCGAGCAAGATCGACGCCTCAAAGGTCAAGGGATAGTGACCGTCGACACCGGCCTCACACCGCTGCAGAAGATGCTCACAGACTTCCTGGGCTACAGGAGGTTCGGAATCGACCAGCACCGGCACCCAAGGGAGTTCGATCACCTCTACGATGCTTTCTGGGAGTCGTGCGTGACCATGCACAGGATCGCCGCGAATTCGAAGGCCGAGGCCTGCCATTGCAGCGATACCATGAATGCACGCATCATAAGCCCAGCGCTCTTCGAGAAGTACTTCATGCCGTTCTATGAGGTGGTGACGAAAATCCTTCACGCCCATGATAAGATGTACTTGGTGCACATGGACGGAGCACTGTCGGCACTTAGGAACTTGATCGCCGAGACGGGAATCGATGTCATAGAGGCATTCACCCCTCGGCCGCTAGGCGATCTCTCGCTGGACGAAGCGCTAAGCGCTTGGAAGGACAAGACGATATGGGTCAACTTTCCAGAGAATATCTTCCTATTGGGCATCGAGGAAACGGTGCGATACACAATCGACCTCCTCAGGCAAGCAGCTCCCGGTGATAACTTCCTACTGGGCATAACGGAGGACATCGAACCCAACATAATGGAAGAGAGCTTAACGGCGGTTACCGAGACCATTAACAAATATGGAATATATCCCATCGGACTACAGCATCCAAAAAACCATTCAACCAAAAGTCATTTAAGCGAAGCTCCTGCACGAAAGGGGAATTATGTCCACTCAAAGGAAGATTAGAATATGCGCCCACGTGTGGGCTTATGCGGCAGGACAGCCGAACTACGACGTCTTCAACATCCTGGATAGGATATTCATGGATTTTAACGAAGCTGGACTGGAAGGAATAGAGCTGATGGAGAACTGCTTGTTGCATAACGGCTCCTACGAGAAGGTATCGGGACTCTCCGCCAGATACGATGTGCCGGTGATAGGCTCATCATTCGGCGCAAACATGTACCTGAAAAGAGAACATGGGCGCATAATCGAGGATGCCCGAAAGGTGATAACGGTATTGGGCAAGCTGGGGGGAACCAATCTGGGCATATCGACTGGCGAGAAGGACGGATCCGTTAAAACGTCAGAGGATCTGGACGCCCAGGCTGAGGTCTTGGTAAAGGTCAAGGGGATGTGCGAGGCCAACGGCATAGTGATGAATCTGCATAACCATATCTATGAGGTTAAAGATAACGAGTATGAACTTAAGGAGAACATCGGGCGGATACCCGATGTCAAACTCGGGCCGGACCTGAATTGGCTCCTTCGAGCAGGTATAGATCCATTCGGCTTCCTGCGAAGATACGGGGACAGGATCGCCTTCATGCACGTTCGAGATGAGAGGCGAGGGCGCTGGGTCGAGTTCCTTGGAGAGGGTGACTTCGATCTCACAGAGTTTAAAAAGGTCATAGATGAGATAAAATTTAGCGGCGATATAGCGATCGAATTGGCCCATGAGGCGGATCACAAATTCGTCCGCTCAATGGGCGAGGACTTCAAATTGAGCTGTCAAAACCTAAGGAGGGCGCTATTGGTTCGCTAATCGGATAATTGTTCGTCCATCCTAAAGTCATGGCGTAGGGGATCGTCGGATGAATAGAGAATTTCCTTTAGTTATATGCTGAAATGTTCCGATCCCCCATAGATGACTGAAATATCGAGTTAAAGTCACCCAATAATAACTTTCCCGGGGACATTCTACTTCTAAGGGATGATACGTAACATATAACATTGCCTTAACTCAATTGGCAAAGCTTAACTCTCGAGGTGTGGCGAGGCGCTTTTATGCCTGTCAAGACGTCCGAGCAATTGCACAAGTTTGCCTTCGAGATCTTCAGTGTCCTCGGCGCTCCCGCCCGGAATGCGGAATTGGTTGCGAGGCTTCTGGTCAAGGCGAATCTGGTGGGACATGATTCGCATGGCATTATACGGATCCCAAGTTATGTCAACAGCATAAGGAAGAAGGCCCTCGATCCGAAGGCCGGCATCAGGGCAATCAGGGACAATGGCGCAACCATGCTCATCGACGGTCGCTGGGGTTTTGGCCAGGTCGCGGCTTGGAGGACAATGGAGAGGACCGTGGGGAATGCAAGGAAAAACGGCGTGTGCGTATCAGCCCTATTCAACTGCAACCACATCGGGAGGTTGGCTGACTATTCGTCCATTCCGCTGAAGCGCTCGATGGTCGGATTCGCGATCTGTAATGGGGCCGCCAGGGTGGCGCCCTTCAACGGCGCGGAGAGGATGCTCAATCCCGGTCCATTGAGCGTGGCGATACCTTCGTCGGAAGAGGGGGCGGTCGTCCTGGACATCTCGACGAGCGTTGTTGCCGAGGGGAAGTTGATGGTCAGGAGAAAGAGGCATGAGGGCGTTCCTGAAGGCTGGATAATAGATGGGGATGGGAGGCCCACGACAGACGTAGAGGACTACTTTAATGGAGGGGCCCTTCTGCCATTGGGCGGCACCGTAGGGTATAAGGGATTTGGCATGGGCCTAATCGTAGATATTTTGGGTGGCGCACTTACGGGATCGGGATGCGCCTCGAGCCCCGAATACAGGGGCGGCAATGGCGTCGTCATGGGCGCGGTCGACATATCCCGCTTCACGGAACCCAAAATCTTCATGGCGAGGGTCGATGAGCTCCTCAGGAGGATCAGGTCGTCGAGGAAGGCCCCCGGCGCCAAAGAAATTCTCATACCGGGTGAGCTCGAGTCAAGGGAAGAGGCGAGGCGCCTGAAAGATGGGATATACGTTGAGGATGAAACGTGGTCGGAGCTCGCGGACTTGGGGAGGGGCCTCGGCCTAAACGTACCGAATTGAAGAGGGATTACGATTCGGATCCGGTTGGAGTCAAGTTCCTTCCGAGCCCAAGCCTAACGCTTAAGCGCAGAGATGCCGGGGGCGTTAATATGGGTCAGTTGAAAGTCGGGATCATAGGATGCGGCGGAATAGCGCGGACTCACGCGAAAGGTTACTTGGGCTTGCCATCGACTAAACTCGTGGCAGTGGCGGATATAAATCCCGAGGCCCTGAGGAAGTTCGG
>Ga0315309_1001845_pt1 | contig 12595 bp, 10 predicted proteins | sample TDP4_MG_FD_203080 | JGI IMG/M metagenome (GOLD analysis project Ga0315309, IMG submission 203080) | Freshwater sediment microbial communities from Lake Towuti, South Sulawesi, Indonesia - TDP4 | ecosystem: Environmental > Aquatic > Freshwater > Lake > Sediment | place: Indonesia: South Sulawesi...
CAACGGCATTAGTAACGGCAACGGCGATGGCAATGGTTTGCTTCACCTCGGTAGAGCTTACTTCAGGGGGACTCCAGTTGGGGATGTGAAGATTAAGATTGAGGATCTCTCCATGCACTTGGTTCCTCTCGGCGAAACTGGTTTCGGAAAAACTACCTTCGTTGTGAACTTGGTTAGGCAACTATGGGACCTTAACCCCACACTGGACTGGACTATCATAGACCTGAAGGGGGAATACACGAGCCAGCTGCGCCTGCATATAGGTGAAACTATTAGAGTCCTCAAGCCAAGCCTATCCACAGCCACCACTGGCAGCGATAACCACGAGAGCTTGGTCGACGATGGAGTGGCATCATCAACTGTGGACAGTGACCATCACTATTGTGATGATACTGTTGGCAGGGTTGTTGTTGCTCCTCTCCGAATTGATCTCTTCGCACTGGGCGGGGACGGGAAGGTGGGAGACTCAGCTGAGAGAGTTTTCTCAGTTCTGAAGGAGAGTCTCAGTGGGCTCTTCCGAGAGAACGCTGAGTTGAGCCCGATGATGGAGAGGGTTCTCCACGAAAGCCTGAGAAGACTCTACAGTAACAAAAGGCGCAGGCACCAAACTAGGCGGGAAGGGAAGAAATGTTGTGGTGCAGGGTTCTTCGATGTTCTCTTCGCTGAAATCGGGAGATATGTCCAGATCTATGGGAACGGGAAGGTTGATGTGGACAGGAGTAGTGAGGCGCTGAAGAACCGAGTAGGTAAATTCAGGAGGGGGATTCTTGGAGGAGTCCTCAACTACCAAGAAGCCACAACGACGGGAGTGAATGCAGTTGACGGGCATAGTGGTAGTGGGGATCCCTGTTCTCTGTTTTGTAGTGGTAAGGTTGTCGTTGATTTGAGTGAGTGTATTAAGGGTGGCTGCAGTAGGGAGGATGTAAGGTTGCTTCTCAACATAGTTATGGAGGTTATCTTTGAGTCAGCGTTTCGGCGGGGGCTCATCGGCGCACCTGAGACGCGTCACCTCACGATTGTTGAGGAGGCTAACCTGCTTGTGCCTGACGTGCTTCACAGGAGGACTATGGGGGACTTGACGGCTGTAGAGGACATGGTTCTCACAGCTAGGGGCTTCGGTGAAGGCTTGATCCTCGTAGCTCAGCGACCAACGATAAGTAGCTTCATCTTGGCGAATGCTGGCACGAAGGTCGTTTTCCGCAGCCCATATGATTCGAGGAAGGTCGGTGAGTTTATGGGGCTCAATGAGGCGCAGGAGGAAGCGGTGAAGTCCTTGAGAAAGTTTGAGGCAGTTGTGACCACGGTTCAAGGGGGACCATACAGAGTCTCAACGGCGAAGCCACTCTCACTGGGAAGCGGCGTGGAGGCGTCGAGAAGAAGAAAGGAGGTGACCTAGGAAAGCGAAGAACAATAGTGAAAGTAATGGTCGATGAACATGGGAGCAACCCACACACGCGAATTAGTATGAGTTATTGTGCGTGGAGCCTCCTATGCGATGTACGCGAAGAAGAAGGGCGCACACACATACATGATACTTGGCTTACGTATGCACGCGAAGTTACCTTGCCTTGCTGCTTCATACGAGAGGGAGGCAACAAGAGTAGGCCGCACGCATATGCCGAGGCGGACGCTGGATAGAGCTTAATTGGTGTTTTGGCGGCGTTTGTCCGCCATTGGGGAAACCCGTTGAGGATCGGGGGCTGAATAGCGTCGGTAAACCAGCCCTCTAGACCTCGCGGGAGATACAATGATGCAGTGTTCATTTGGTTCGCATCCTTCCGACAACATGGATGGGGACACACGACTTACACCCTCCCCCTCCACACACCCACTTTTATCATCATAACGGCGCTCTGCGTTTGCTCGTTTTGTTTGTGGTGAGGTGAAGGGTTGTTGTGGAGTTCAGTTGGGGCACAAAGTTCGCCATACATGTGTTTTGGGCACGTGTATGTTGACTTTCAGGTGTGGTTCATTGGTATCTGGCGTTCAGGTGTTCAATGGGTCAAACCAATGCTTTTGAAACGCCGACTACGGTGAACACTTTTGCTATGCGGCGAATTCACCTGCTTTCACAGTGTGATCTCATGATCTACCTTGACTTCTTGTGCAGTGGCGTAGCGCGGTGTGGTGGCCCTTCCAGATAGATTCCAGAGTGACCTACGTGTGCCATCAACAAACAGTTACCGGAACAGGAACAATGAGTAAGATTTGGTTTGGAGGTGGTTTTGGCGGTTGTCGAATTCTGAATCGGTAAACCCTTCCGCCTCCCTTCAAGGAAAAAGGAGGAAGACCACTGTGAGAAAACCCTCCAAGGAGAGCGTGATACCGCTAAACCTCCTCCTCGATGAGCGTCTGGCTGCGAATGGTTTCTCTAAGAGCATGAGATGAACACAGAGTTTTCTCTTCCCTCCTATGGTTGAGAGTGGTCGAGGCTGAAAGGGAGACGAGAGGGGCCGAGAAGGAAAAGAGGGTGAGAAGAGGTATGGAGAGAAGAGAAAGGTTACATTGTCGTACAGGTTGAAGCTTCCTCGGTTCCTTCAAGCTCCGCTGAGGAAGCTACACGGGTTGAACATTAGACTGGTGAACGAAGCACTTGACAAACACTGGAATGAAAACATCATAGACCAAGTATACTTCTTTGGTCTCTCCTCCTCTGGACATGACAACGGGGGGGAGAAGTGGACCCTACCAGCGTTCAAGTTCTTCGGTGATAGTGACGACGTTTTCAGCGTGCGGGGCCTCCCTTCTCGTTACAGGAGGTGCATCCTTGAGCGGGTTGGGGAGATACTGCGTTCACAGAAACGGAGAAAAGACTGCTTCTACGACGTGCTGCAAACGTTCCCAGAGTTCTACGCTGAGTCATCTAACCTGCCCTCCTTGCGGAAGCGTAAGCAGCACGTTTCCAGCAGGGTTATGAGGAAGTTGTATGACGACGGTAAGTTCTATCGTTCAGCGATGATCAAACAGGTAACGTACCAGCTTGCTAACTACGTGGAGAGGGAGAAACACCTCCCTGTAGCGTACACGGAGTGCGTGAAGCCGGCTACGATGTCTGGCACCATCAACTACTCCCCTGACGATGGCCAACTCCTCCGCCTCGGCTTTACGGCGGAGAAGAGGGTGTTCGGGGTGTCCATGAAGCTTCCCACTCCCAAAGGTTGGAGGTGGTTCACCTTCACCTTGAAGCCTCATGGAAGAATGAATAAGGTGCTGGAAAGTGACCTCTTCGCAGCGATTCGCAGACCGCTTTTCTTGGGGCATCGTCAGAAGAGCGGTCTACAACACTATGAACTTGGCATACCAGTGGAATTGAGAGCGAGAAGTTCCTCTTTGGCTAGGAACAAGTTCCTTTGCGTTGACGTGGGGTTGAGGAAGCTGGCAGCCCTCGTCGTCATGAATACTCATGGTGAGCAGCTTTCACCCCCCGTGTTCATCAGGTCAGTAACGTGGAGGAAGGTGAAGGCGCTCAAAAAGGAGATCGAGAACCTGCGGTGTAAGTTGAGTCGAAGTGGCAGTGAACCATCGCCGACGCTGACATCGGGGATCAAGAAGCGCCAGAACAAGCTAAACAACTTGGCAACGCAAACAATCCATGAGTTCTCCAATGTTGTGGTCGGTTTGGCGGAGGCTTATGGGTGTTCAGTGATCGTCTTGGAGGACCTGAGGTTCAGTGAGGTGGAGAAAGGGCTGGGTCTACTCAGCTGGATGTTGAGCAGGTGGCCCAGAGGCTACATCCACCAGTACATTAAGTACAAGGCGGCTCTAATGGGGATGAGAGTTGAGACGGTTCCTGCGAGGGATACTTCGAGGAGGTGTCCGAGATGTGGAGCCTACGGTGTTCACATCAGATCCTGGAGTGACTTCTCGGAGGTTGAGGCGGGTGGCTTCTTCCTCTGCAAGAGTTGCAACTTCATGGGGGACAGGGACTACGTTGGGGCGTTGAACGCCGGGAGAGCCTACTGCGCGGATCTGGAGGCTAGCGGGGGAACGCTCGCTGGAGCCAAGCCTTCCATCTATATGCTGGAGGCGAATCCCCTGGCCAACCGTTCCGTCAGGGGCGCAGAACATTTGGTGAGCAGAGGATACACGGAGACAAAAGCAACAACGTTTTCAACGATAACTATATCTGGAAGAACGCCACTGGCAAATAGTACATCGACACATTGTACGATTTAGTATAGAAAAATGGAACAGTAACGCATATATCGCACTAAAGAGCTACACCCAACATGTTGAGGAAGAAGAGTAACTTGGGCGTCAGAAAATAAGGTGAGGAATGGGAAAGTGAGGGGCTGAATGAAGTTGGTCGATCAAGAAACTGGGCGCAGTGTGTCTCTCTCTTTTGAAAGAGTAGCTCCGGTTTATGACGCCACAAGAAGAATGTCCGATGCAGTTTGTATAGAGATATCCCGTGAGATATGTTTGGAAGCGGGTAATAGGGAAGGCATGTTGGTGGCTGACATTGGAGCTGGAACAGGACGTTTCTCCGTACCTCTTACAGTCAGAGGGTGTAGGGTTGTAGGCGTCGATGTCAGCGGTGAGATGCTTCGGGTAATGCTGTCAAAGCTCAACCCGAGTTTCCGTTGCAGACTTCAATCTGTGGTTGCCGACGCCCAGCACATGCCATTCAGATCCAACTGCTTTGACGCTGCTCTCTGTTTTCAGGTTCTGCATCTGATTCAAGATTGGCGTTCAGTTACTACTGAGGTGCAGTGCATCTTAGCCAAGGGCGGGCTACTAGCTATAGGGGAATCCGCTAGAAGGGGACTCACGGCGGAAATGGGTGACGCCTATAAGGAGATAAGAGCCAAACATGGTTATCCGTATAAGAGACCCGGCGCCGGAAGCATAGAAGAGGTTCTTGATTACCTGCGAAACAGAGGATACACTACTTCCTCCGAACCTGAGAAACACACCTGGGTAGGACACATGACAATCAGTTCAATCATCCGTGGTTTGGAAGACAAAGTCTACTCTGGGACATGGAATGTGCCACAAGACGCGCACCGTGAAGTAATCCTTGACCTGCGAGAGTGGGCGAGGAAGAGGTACAACAACTTGGAGCTCTCAAGGGAAACAGAGTCGGAGTTCAAAATCGCCTTTGCCAGATTCCCCGAGGCCGATAAGAAGAAGTAAGTTCAGACAATCAGAAAACTCTTTTTCTATCAGAGACTTGAAATATCTCATCGAGCGTAATATATGACCGTCATCATTTCACCTGCATTTCTATCGGATGGTTGGTGATACGCTCCATGGGAAACCTCAAGGCCGGATTGAGCTGCGTTGACATAACTCCGCCTGTTGGTACTCCCCTTGAGGGATACATTGAGAGAAGAGAAGTATCACAAGGCGTTCATGACAGGCTCTTCGCCAAGGCCGTTGTTTTATCGGACGGAGAAACAAACAAGGTTGCAATAGTCTCAGTGGATCTGAGTGGAGTGGGGAGGCGGCTAGTTGAATTCGCTCGGAGGGGGGTAGAGTCTAAGACAGGCATCCAGGGCAGCAACGTCATGATCGCTGCGACTCACACACACTCGGGTCCAAGAGGTGTGGTCGACTTCTTTACGGGCGAAGAGGCTTTCTCAAAGGGATTCTTTGACCGTCGCCTCAGTGAGAAGATAGGCAACGCAATAGTAAAAGCGGTCGTAGATGCCAACAACAAGCTGCGTGAAGCAAGCATGGGCCTGGGAAGAGGTACTGCGACTGGTATATGTTCCAACCGTAGAACACCCGAAGGTCCATTTGACCCTGAGCTTGGAGTGATTCGAATCGACTCAGCCACGAAGAGACAACTGATGGGATGTGTGATTAACTACTCATGTCATCCCACAGTGCTCGGACCCAGCAACCTGCTTATTTCAGCAGATTTCCCAGCTTATATATACGATACTATGGAGACATCCATGAGGAAGCCTCGTGAAGAGAAAATAGTAGTATCATATTTGAATGGCGCCTCGGGGAATGTTAGTACAAGGTTCACAAGGAGAGAAGCTACTTTTGCTGAAGCAGAGAGAATAGGTAGAGCCTTGGGTTCGGAGGCTCTGAAGATTCTTCGGGTTACCAGGTCGAACAATGATACAACCATCTCAACGGCGAATGAAATTATCAAACTTCGCCAGAGGAAACTCCCGCCACTAGACTCGGTTAAGTCCAACTTGAAGAGTGGAATGGGATTACTGACTCAACTGAGGGCTCGAGGAGCGCCTGAAGGTGAAATTCGTGTGGTCGAAAGCTTAACTGAGGGTGCTAGGGGGTTGTTGGCTGCCTACGATTATGCCTCAAAGTTTGAGGGGAGAGAATTCGAGGTTGAAATTCAAGTCTTCAAGTTAGGGGACACCGTAACGTTGTGCGCTGTTCCAGCCGAGTTATTCGTTGAATTGGGTTTGGAGATCAAGCGGAAACTGAAGCGCATGAATCCTTTGGTGGTGGGCTATGCAAACGGATTCATAGGGTATGTGTTAACGGAGGAAGCACACCGCGAAGGAGGGTACGAGTCGCTATCAACGTTCCTTGAAGCAAACGCCGGAACAAGAATGGTTGAAGAAGTTGAGAAACTTGCAAGAAGCCTATCCCTTAAGTGAAACGTGAGATGCACTGGAACCATTCTTGGGAAAGCCTATTCTATCGGTAGATCATATTAATTGATTCGCGGAAAGGAATGCGAGGTGGAGTTGGTCAAAGATTGGCTGAACCTTACCTTACGGGAGCAATAGGCTTGCTTACGAAGATTAGAGATGAGCAGATGCCGAGCATTTTGAAGGCTGCCGGCATAATGGTTGAGGCGATTTCATCGGGAAGGTGGATCCACGTGTTCGGCACGGGACACTCGCACATGGTAGCTGAGGAAGCTTCGGGTAGAGCTGGTGGAATGGCGCCATTCAACGCGATGATTGACCTCAGCCTTAGCGGCTATTCGGGCATAGTTAAGAGTGGTCTGCTTGAGAAGCTCGAAGGGTACGGTAGGGTAGTTCTTGACGTTGAGCAGGTCCGAAAAGGCGACGTGATGATTGTCGTCTCAAACTCAGGTGTGAACGCTGCGCCCGTTGAGGTGGCGGTTGAATCCAAGAAGCGGGGACTTAGAGTAATAGCGATAACGTCTGTTGGTCATAGCAAGTCTGTTCCACCGCGGAACTCGGCCGGCAAGAGACTCTTCGAGGTCGCTGATGTAACAATTGACAATTGTGGTGAGCCCGGAGACGCGTTTGTGAAAGTCGAAGGCATGGAACAGAGAGTAGGGCCAACTAGCACGGTTACGGGGGCAGCCATACTCAACGCGATAATAGCTCAGACAGCTGAGTTATTGGTGGCGAAGGGAGTGAAGCCGCCTGTTTGGGTGAGTGGGAACGTTCTAGGCTCAGAGGCGCACAACCTTAGTTTAGTGCAGAAGTACAAGCGGACAGATAGGCTTCCGTGAGAACCGTCGATGACACGGAAAACTGTGAAGTGAGGATAACTAGTATGTTTGGAATCTTGGTCGTTACTCACGGGGAGATGGCAAGCGGTATCATCGACGCGATGAGAATGATCTTCGGACAACCCGAAGACAAGGAAACTGGTATAGTTGAGCCCGTTGTGTTAAAAGAGGGGGAAAGCCCAGAGACACTACTGGCCGAGATCAATGGCAGAATTGAACAAATGAAAGCGCATGGAGCCAAAGGTGTTCTGATACTGACTGACTTGTTTGGTTCGACTACAACAAATGCCGGACTGAACGCGATGCTAACAGAAAAGGGAACCAAGAAGGTTCAAAAGAATGGAGTCGCCGTCGTGAGCGGAATAAACTTACCGATGCTCCTGGAATTGATCCCAGCTCTGAAAAGTTGCAAATCTGTCGAAGAGTTAGCGAAACTGGCCGTCGACGTAGGCAAGAGAAGCATCATGAATGTAGCGGAGGAAATGGCGAAGAGAAAAAAGAAATAGAAATTGTGTGAGAGAAGGGAGACGAGTGAAACTCGACAAGAAGCCATATGTAGATCACATGTTTAGCTTCATAGAACGCGTGTGTGAGGAGATTGGACCGAGACCAGGTACAAGTGAGAACGAGTTGAAAGCCGGAGAGACGGTTAAGAAGGAGTATGATAAGTACTGCGATCAAACGATAGTCGAGTCGTTCACATGTAGACCAGGCGGGTTCCTCGGGATACTCAACATAATTCCTGTACTCCTGATTGTGTCGACGATTCTCTACCTGTGGTTCCCCTTGATCTCGCTTGTGCTCACTGTTCTTGCGGTACTCTGTTACGTGTTAGAAATGAACCACTTGAGAGAGTTCGTGGATCCCTTGTTCAGAAAAGGAGCATCCGCGAACGTTTATGGGAAGATAAAGGCGAAAGGTAAAGCGAAGGCGACAGTCATAATAGGAGCCCATCATGATAGCCCAGTGGAGTTCCCCATACCAATCAAGTGGAGAACCAAATCCTTCAAGTTCATAACAGTAATTCTCGTGACGGTCGGGCTTGTTCTCATAGTGTACGTGGCCAGAATCCTAGGTGAATACTTCAACTTAAGTTATATGAATTGGATGCTCTTCGGCTTCAGGCTTTTTGATTTGCTCGCCATAGTTCCGGCCATAGGAGCAGTCTTAACTATAGTCCTAAGATATGGGCTGAAGTCTGGCACGCAGACGCTGGGAGCGAACGACAACCTCTCGGGTGTGGCGGTGACCCTTGCCGTGGCGGAGTACTTCTCGAAGAATAGACCGAAGAATGTTGATGTGTGGGTGATCTCGCATGGTTGCGAAGAGTGCATGAGAGGCTCAAAGAGATTCGTTGGCAAGCACTGGCGGGAACTCGAAAGGAAGAACACCTACACCATCAACTTTGACACAGCGGGAGTCGGCAAGCTAGTGATCGTGAGTGAAGAGAAAATGTACACCACCAAACATTCGCAGGAGATCTGCAAGATGCTTCAAAAATCAGCATCTAAGTGCCACCTCAAGTACCCGGTTGAGATTAAACCATTCTTGATGGGAGGAACCGACTCAGCATTCTATTCGAAGAAGGGACTGAAGGCGACCTCGGTCATAGGACTTGCGAAAGACGGATTCCCTGTAATCTGGCACAATCGTGAAGATAAGCCCGACAAGATCGACAAGAACAACTTATACGATATGGTGAAGCTTTCCATACAGTTTGTCAACGACTTGGAGCAGTTGGCAGCAAAACAGGAAAATTAGGGAAAGTTTCTGGCGGAGACTTTCCCCTGTTTTTCTAGAAGATGTGCACAACAGGTGAGAAGACCACGGTCAGAGTGGCGAAGATCAAGGCACATATGAGAATTTGGGCAAGCCACACTGACTTGTACTTGTTTCCTTTTTCCTTTTTTCTATAGGGTTGCGATTTGGAAAGAGTCGGCAGAGAAGCAATTCTGCGCAATCCAGACTCTTCAGTGCGCATTAGCTCTCTTTTCATTCACGCCGAAGCCGGACGACTTATAGCTAAACTGCCTATTGTAGAGTTCTTTGATCTTCGCTATAGTGTCTGCTTCGCTTGGGGACTTATCCGACCTGACGCGCGCTATTCTGGCGAAGCGGAGCGCCATACCGCTCTCGTATTTCGGGCTTTCTTGGATCTCGTTAAATACCACTTCGACGACAACTTCTGGTTTGACTATTACTCTCCTTCCGTGTTTAGATATCATCAATTCCTTCAGTCGATTAGTCATTTCCTTTATCTCCTCGTCGGTGAGACCTTTGAATGTTTTGCCCAAAGGCACAAACTTGCCTGTATCTTCATCACGGGCGGAGAGAGTGTAGTCAGATAGCCATTCATGTCTTCTTCCGTAGCCATACTCCGCCTCGGTTATGACGAGGTCCAGAGGCTCCATGACCCGCTTTATTTTTAGCCACTTTTTTCCTCTGGTTCCAGGCGTATAAGGTCCATCAAGTTTCTTGGCAACTAATCCTTCATGCCCAACGTTTAGAGCCTCCTCAAGAAACTTCTGCGCATTCTCCACATTGTTGGCGACTATGCTTCTCACCAACTGCATACCATCAGCGACTTCTGAGAGCCTCTTTCTTCTCTCAGTATAGGGTTTATCGATCAGGCTCTCGCCACTCACGTATAGGAGATCGAAGAGATAGAGTTCAGTTGGGATCTCCTGAACTGATTTTTCGATTTCATGTTTCCTGCGAAATCTTCTCATCAAATGCTGGAACGGTAGTGGTTTACCATCATGTCCGATTGCGACAACTTCCCCCTCAAGTATCGCCTTACTTGCTTTGATTCTAGACCGGATTAGCTCAACGACCTCAGGAAGGCTATCAGTGACTTCTGTCAGCCTCCTGCTCCATATCCTCACAACACCGCTTGAGACGTGTATCTGCACCCTCGCTCCGTCAAGTTTGTACTCGAACGCTGAGGCTCCGCCGTGTTCCTGTAGCGCTTCTTTCACGCCTGAAGACATCGCAGCTAGCATCGGCTTGATTACCATGAAAGGCTCTAGTTCTATTGATTTAACCGCCAGTTCTCCACCTGCCTTCGCAGCCTCAGCTGCGACTCCAATGTCTCCGGTGATCATCGCAGCTTTCCTAACAAGGTCACTCGGTACGCTGAATGCTTTTGATACAGCTTCGGTAAGCAGACCCTCTTGGAATCCGGTCCGCATTTCGCCAAGAAGCATTCGTATAATGAACTTCGACTCCATGGGAGATGCTCTGGTAAGCAGACCCTCAACAATGCGTTCCTTTCTTCTTCTTGAACCTGCGCCAGAGACACTCGCCAATTCTTCCAGGTTCTGCTTAACGGCCAAGATGGTCAATGGGTTCTGGGAGAGTAGAGTATCCTGCCTTGTGATAGTGGAACGTCTCATGAAAACGTTTTTAACTGCGTCTCCAAGATCTCCTGTATCATCAAAAGCATTTCCTAGTTCCTCCGGCTTCGCTGAGGTTGTCCTGAGAATGACTTTCCAGAGAGTCGCCCCGTTCACCTCGAGTGTCCGCTCGTCCCATCCGGGGAAGACTCTTCCGGTGAGAAACAGTGTGGCAGGTATCATTTCGTCTTGACGAAGTCGATTCAGGAACTCTGCTACTTCCCAGATCATCTCGCCTCTTTTCCTTGTGGATTCAAGCTTCTCCATGAGCAAGCAGAGATCTGAGAAGAGCGTTCCCGAGGACATTCAACTCTCACCCACAACCATTTTCAATAATAACAATTCCCATTTAACTTGATCTAAAACACTCTGGCTCCGCTACGTTTATTGGAGCCTTGTTACGACTCTCATGTTGCTGACTAATTTCGTGCGATTTACCGGCATGTGCCCATAGCAATAATATACTATTGTTCCAGACTAAAACAGTACACGAGGCCCTAATAGTATGAAGCTTGGAATCATTGGCATCCCGTCGAGCGCTGGTGCCAGAAACCTCGGTCAGGAAAAAGCCCCCGCAGCTTTGCGCGAGGCTCGATTGGTTAAACGGCTCACTGAGAAGGGGCATGAAGTGATTGACTATGGTGATATTGCCTCATTCCGTTATGTTCCTGACACCCTCCATCCCAAAGCCCAGAACAAATCTACAGTTGTGAAAGTCTGTAGGCTTGCGGCTAAGAAGGTTGAGAGAATTCTGCAGGATGGATTCCGCCCAATAGTGCTGGGCGGTGACTGCACCATAGCGATTGGCAGCCTTGCAGGGATTGTCAGCTTCTTCCCTAATGTCGGATTGGTCTATCTTGACGCCGACGCCGATCTGAACACTCCTGAAACTACACCAAGTGGCATCTTCGATGGAATGGTGGTAGCGCACATCATTGGAAGAGGGGACAAAGAGCTTTCACATATGGCAAGGCGTTATCCAATTCTGCGAGAAGAACAGGTTCTACTGTTCGGACTTAATCCGACGAGCGGTTATGTTGATCCGCCTGAAATCGAGTTTCTCAAGAGTTCACCCATAGTACAATTTCCTATTGACGCAATCCGTCGAAAGGGAGCCGAGCCAGCTGCGAATGAGGCTATAAGAGCATTAGAATCAAGGGTAGACAAGATATTTGTCCACCTCGACGTCGATTTCATTAGTGGAGCTGACATGCCAGCAGCAGATGTTCCGCATAAGAGCGGACTGAGCTTTGATGAGGCTACGAGCGCGCTGAAGACATTTCTGCAAAGCAACGGATTCGTCGGCATGGAGATCACTGAGTTCAACGCACAAAAGGATCGGCGACATCGCCTTGCCAATATGCTGACGGAACTCATTGCGTCTGCATTGGCATAGCAGATTAACATAAGGGAAACCGACAAGCTAGGGAAGGATTCTAATGGCTAAGAAAAAGACCGCCTCAAGTGGGTTAGGATCGTTCTCAGGTTGTATGCTTGGTTGCGCTGCTGGTGATGCGCTCGGGGCGGAATTCGAGGGGACGGAAGCACTGGAGCTGGAACCTAGTCACTTTTCCGGGCGCTGGACGGACGACACACACATGATGATAGGCGTAGCTGAGTCGCTCATTGAGTGCAACGGATTCGACGGCCACCACATGACCATAGCTTTCATAAGAAACCATGACCAAGAACCATGGCGTGGGTATGCGTCTGGCCCCCCATTGGTCTTCAAGTGGATCAAGTCTGGGGTGCAGTGGAATGAAGCGTCCAAGAAACTCTTCGGTGG
>Ga0315309_1001848_pt1 | contig 12568 bp, 16 predicted proteins | sample TDP4_MG_FD_203080 | JGI IMG/M metagenome (GOLD analysis project Ga0315309, IMG submission 203080) | Freshwater sediment microbial communities from Lake Towuti, South Sulawesi, Indonesia - TDP4 | ecosystem: Environmental > Aquatic > Freshwater > Lake > Sediment | place: Indonesia: South Sulawesi...
GAACATCGAGATGCTCGCTGCGGGGGTTAGGGACGCCGGGATGGGCCTCTTCATGGCCGGCGGCTGGGAGACGTTCGGAGGGGCCTTCGGGCGTCCTGGCTGGGGCGATACCTCGGTTGGCCAGCTGCTGCCCACAATCGATGTGCCGGACACCTGGGTGGAGTTCCCGAGCTTCGGGCTTCGCCTGGTCATCGATGACTGGGAACATGAGTTCATCAGCAGCCTGCCCTGGAAGAGGGAGAGCGCGTACTTCATGACCGACTACCACCACAACCTGGTGAGGGTCAAGGCAGGCGCGGAGACGCTCGCCCATGTGGAGGGCGGCAGATCCGGCGACGATCCGGCAATGGTGACCTGGGATCTCGAGGCGGGAACAAGGGTTTTCGCCTACACCGGCGAGATCTACTTCTTCAACAGGATGATGCCCGTGTGGACCTACTACGTCGACTTCGGCAGCAACCTCATGATCTACCTCGACGGGCGCCCCGTGCCACAGGACATAGACCTCGTTCATGCCTTGAGGTTCAAGATGTCGGAGATAGCCACGAGGAAGTCACTTCTGCTGAGCCTGCTGGAGTTCTGCGATGCGTTCGGGGCGAATACGGACAAATGTGTACAGGCATTGGATGAGGTCGATCAGCTGATCCTAGAGGCCAGGCCCCAGTACTTCGAGCTCCGATTTGAGGAGGCGCTGGAGAGCTACCGCAACGCGGGCGAAAGGCTCGAAACCCTTGAGGCCGAGGCGCTCAAGCTGAAGGACCGGGCCCTGCTCTGGATATACGTCATCGAATGGCTCGCGGTCACCGGAACTTCCATGGTCTGCGGCCTGGCTCTGTGGTCGGTGATGATCCGCCGGAGGCTGTACAGAGAGGTTCGGATGACTAGGCTGACCCAGGCAGCATCGGACGTTTAGCGATCTGCCCAAGGCAGTAATCGATCTGGGGAGCCGAGCTCGGCTGGACGGCCAACTCAGAGGTAGGTCAAACTTAAGAACACCGTATCTGCGGGCCCACCGCAAGACGGCAAGTCCGCTAGACCACGTAGCGCGTTGGTGTATGGCTTTGCACATCCTCTTCATAAGACACGGCGAAAGCGGGGCTGAGCAGGCGGTGCCTGAGGAGGGCACGCTCACCAAGCTGGGCGTCAGGCAGGCGGAGCTGGCGGCCCAGGCACTCCTGGGGCAGGGCATCGAGAGGCTCTTCTCCAGTCCCTACCCAAGGGCGATGCAGACGGCCCTGATCATCTCCCGCACCCTCGGCCTCCCTGTAGAGATAAGGCACCGGATGCATGAGAAGAGCGGCCCAGGGCCAAGGGAGACAAGAAGCCAGATCGCGGCCAGGTTTCCCCAGTTCATAATTCCGCAGGACATGCCGGAGGTCTGGGGACCGACGGTGAACGAGACCTGGGACGATGTGTACGAGCGAGTCAGGCCGGTTGCTGCGGAGCTGAAATCCCTCGAGGGCAGGCATGAGAGGATCGCCGCGGTGGCCCATGGTGGTTCGCTAGATGCCCTGGTCTCCATTCTGGCAGACTGCCCACCGAGGACGAAGGACAGGTTCTACCACCACAACTGCTGTTTCACGCTCGTTTCGATCAAGGATGGGATCGGCAGGATCCACTATGCAAACCAGGTTACGCACCTGGGCCATCGAGACATCTTCTTCTGAGGTCGTGGGGACGGGAGCCGAGCCGTGTCTTTGACTTGCGCGCTGCTGACTCGTTTCCAGGAGAGGGCATGTCGGAAGGGGGGATCCCTGCCAAGTTCTCCGTCGGTTCTTCGCTCATGTAGTCCCTTCCTGGGACAGATATCCTCCCGATCCCCTTTCTGTGACCCCGGCAGTCCGGTGCCTCAGCTGCGTTGGCACTGAGCTGGTTTGCGGAGTCTGAAGACAACTGACCAGTGAATCCTGAGGGCATGGTCAACGATGTGGGGAGGCAGCTCTTCCTTCCCCAGCTGACCAATGGAAGGTTCCTCAGGATTTGTGGGTAGGAAGCCATGCCTCCGGAACGCGTGGCAGTAGTCTGAAAGTGTCCTGTGGAAGCTGATGAAAGGCGTGTCGAAGCTGCCCCAGATCTCGTGGTAGCGGCCTCGCGCGAAGTAGCGATCAATCATCCATCCTACCCGTTCTTCTCTTTTCTGGGTGTCTGGAGGTATCCTGACCCATCCGTGGACCGAGGTTGTGTCAAGACAGGGATGAGACACGACAACAAGGGCGCCTCCATCGGGTTTGAGGAATCTCCAGAACTCGCTGATCGCTCCTTCGTAGTCTCGGGTGGTGTCCACGACCCCGCCTTCTTTGGGCACCTATCAAGGCGGATTACTCGTTGCGCCGTAGCGTGGTCCTCAAGGCAACACAACCTTGACTCAATCAACCTCCGGTTGACCTGCCTGGTTCTCTGGCCCGGTCTAGATCGGCCTGTATGCCCTCTCCCGGGTCTCGATCCTGAACACAAGCAACCTAGGTGGATATCTTGCCACAGCATAGAGGATCCGGTATTTCCCGACTCGCACCCTGAAGACACCCTTCCTCCCCACGACTGGGACATATCCCCGAGGAAAGGGATCAAGAGAAAGAGAGCGTAACCGGTCCGCGATGCGATATCGGTCCGATCGAGGCAAACGCGAAAGCCTCTTCGATGCCCTCCGGCTGAGAACCACCTCAAAGGTGGATCTCATCGAGTTTCACTACCTTGCCTTCCTTGAGCTCCTTCAGAGCCTGCTTGAGGTCCCGGGCTTCCGAGGGCGAGAGATCTTGCTCCCGCACCTCCTCCACGCTCAGCCGAAGCTTGATGTACTCCAAGTCATCTTTGATGTCCCTAAGCATTCGAAGGATTTCGGTTTCTGACTGAGTCATCTGCGCATCGTCGCATTCCGAGCGATATATGTGTAATGCCTCAGCCCTCAGGCCTCGGGCAGAAGAAGGTGGCCTGAAAGTGGTTGGGCCTGGAGCAGATGGAGCAGACGTATCATTAGTGACGAGGGCATCTGGACCACTCCTTGCCCACATCATACTGGGATTCCCTCGCTTGGTAGGATGGGTCATGATGGTTGATCTTGGCGCATAATCTTCGTTTCCCCCACTTATGCCTGACCAAGGTTGGCCATGGTGTGCTGGAAGCCCATCCTATCTTTCGGCACGATCAGTGACATGTGAGCCAGGGATGGGTTCCACGAGAGACCTTGTTCGGCTGCCTTTGTCTTCATGATAGACAGCATCTACATTCACTGTGACTTGGTGGGGATCCGAGCAGGGCCTGGTTGGGGTATGTCAGGCTCGCTCCTTCTCAAGCAATTCGATGATTCTCTGGACGGTCATGGTGCGCAGGCGCTACTTCAGGGAAGTGGAGACAACCCGCCTCGGCCCTGCCCGGAAGTAGGCCCAGATTCGCTTTTCGCATCGCAGAGGCCTTTCCTCCTACGGCGCGGAAACACGGGTGGATCATTGTCCCTGGTTGGATTCGAATCTTGGTCGCTCATTCCGGATGTCCTAGCCCGGTGGCCGTTGGTCTAGGAGCAGTTCGAAGGCGGCGGTGCCCGATACCGAAGCACGACAAGCTCTTTGTGCCTTGTTCAGGGTTTACTGCTTCTCGAGAGGATATCGAGCATTTCAGCGACCTTGACTATGCGTATTCCCCTGAACTGGCCCAAAGCCAGCAGGTGTTTGTCTCCGGTGACTATGTACTCAGCTTCCCCGTCGTGGCCTGTTGCGAGAACAGTGTTGTCATCCTGGTCCGCTTTGACAACCTCAACGTGCGAGGTCACAGCCACAATCTCACACCTCCTGACCAACACAAACAGGAAGGTGTCAATCTGGCTTTTCTTGACAAATTCGAACTTCTGTCGCGAAAGAACGTCACCTAACTCGGCAAGCATCTCAACGCACAGAAGTACCGAGTGATCCTCCAAGAGCTTGAGGACGAGTGTTCGGGGCTTGCCGCCGCGCACAAGAGCCGACACAAGAACATTCGTGTCGACAACAACGCGGGTCATCTCATGCGGCCTTGTCGGCTCGTTTCTGTCGCCTGTATGCTTGGATCTCTTCCAGGATCTCTGCTTCGCTAGGCCTTCTTCTACCTTTGTACTGCTCGTCTATCTCCCTGAACAGGCTCCTAAGGTCCTCGCCCAGGGGGGCGATCTTGAGTTTAGTGACTATGAGCTTGTCGCCTCTTCTGTAGATCGCCAATCTAGTCTTCGGAGATATGTCGAGCGTCCTCCTGAGTTGCTGAGGTATGACAATCTGCCCCTTTGCCCCAACTATGGCGATGTCAGGCTCTTCCTCTCCCACATTACCACAGTATGACTTTCATACCGAGACCTTATATAGGTTGCCGCCGTAGACGCCACGTCGATTGGGCAATCAGACTGAGAGATGGCGGTTCGGCGGCTTGCCCGATCATCGCGACCGTACCCCGGTGAAGGGCGTCCCTTTCATCGTGAGAGCAGAGCCCTAGGAGAAGAATGCATGGGCAATGCCATCCTGGTCTCATCGCCGCATCGAGGAGTAGGAAATAGGCCCAATACAAAGAACTGATCGACTGCCGATGGCATCGCACACATAGCCCAAGTGAAACGAATCGGGTAGTCTGTGCGTCAGAGGGGGAGAGAGAATTGTGGGATTGGCAGGACGGTGTAGCTCCTTCCCTCAGGGCGTAGCGCTCCTCCTAAGCCTTTTCTTCGGCTCTCGCCCGAATCTCCAGAGGCCCTCGGCGATGTCCTCTACCGCAATTTCTAGGGCGCCCGCCAACTTATCGCTTATGAGCGGTTCGTCCGCAAGATGGGAGATGACCAGGTCCGCGCCAATCTCCTTCGATGAAGAGTCCTCCGTCACAACGGTCACTTCAGCAGCATCAGGTATGGTCCAAACCTTCAAGGGACCCCCGGCGGTTCCGAAGACGGCTTCGACAGCCCCCACGGGAGGCGGCCATAGGTCGAGTTCTCTTGCCAGGTTCGGCGGAATCAGAAGCTGTGGCGTATCGGCTTCGTACCCGCTGTTGACCAGGGCAACAAAGGACCTAGCCAGGCTTCCTCTTCTTACCCTTAGTCTCACTCGTACGGCCAGTCCGGACACCCCTGGCATCGATCCTGCCTATCCTCGGGATCCTCGCCTTGATCCGACCCACTTTGGCGTTCAAGTCAAACTCGCGTATGATACCCAGGCGCATCTCATAAGTCTTTCCCGCCACCTGCGTCCACCCACCCGCTGTCTCTACGTTCTGCCACTTTTCCCCGCGTTGCCGCCAACGCCGAATAACAGCTGTGCCTAGGGCGGCACCCTTCCTTGGGCTCGCAGCGCCCTTCGACCCCCTTTGTGCTGAGCCTGTCTGGACACGGTCCCAGGGCCGACAAACGGCGGTGACCGGAGCAAGTCACCCGAGACATTGAAGAGGGCGTCAAGAAAGGGCAGGTCCACTGGCGTGGAGGTGCCGGCTTGGCAGGCGAACCGGATTTCGATACACTGAAGTACTCTCTTGAGGCGTATCGCGCAAACCGGCCATTGCTCAGCTTTCGGGCAAGAACGGTTGAGGAGGCGAGGCCCTGGCAGAGGAAGCTTCGCAGGAAGCTTGTCCAGCTCCTGGGCGGCTTTCCAGCCAAGCATTCCCCGCTGAGGCCACAGGTGATCGGAACTGATGAGTTCGACCACTACACAAGGCAGAGGGTGCTTCTGCAGAGCCGGAGCAATATGGCGGTGTTCGGCTACTTCCTGCTTCCCAAGCCCCCGCCGGCCGATCCGGCGCCTGCCGTCCTGTGCCTGCACGGGCACGGGAGGGGGGTCGACGACATAGTGGGCATCGAGGAGAACGGCTCACAGCGGAAGGCCTACGGTGCATACCAGAGCGATTTCGCCCTGCAGTGCGTTGACCATGGGTACGCCGCCTTCGCGATCGAGCAGCTGGCATTCGGGCGTCGCAGGGATGAGAAGGCGAAGAAGGCCGGGGCCGGCAGCTCATCCTGCCAACCGGCGGCCGGGGCAGCACTCCTCCTGGGTCAGACCATGATAGGATGGAGGGTCTACGATGCGATGCGGAGCCTCGACTACCTTCAGTCAAGGCCTGAGGTGGATCCCTCAAGGATCGCAGCCATGGGCATATCCGGCGGGGGCACAACCGCATTCCACCTTGCGGCGGTGGACCAACGCGTCGCGGTGGCCGTCGTGAGCGGCTACTTCAACACCTTCAAGGACAGCATATTGAGCATGTCGCACTGCATGGACAACTACGTGCCGGGAATACTGCGGTACGCCGAGATGTATGATCTGGCCGGCCTGATCGCGCCGAGGTGCCTTTTCGCGGAGAGCGGCACCAAGGACGGCATCTTCCCATACAAGGCGACGCAGTTCGCCCTCCGAAAGGCCAAGGCAATCTACAGGGTCTTCGGATGTCCGGAGCGGATTGGGCTCGAGGTCTTCGAGGGCGAGCACACCTTCCATGGCGAGGGTGCCTTCAGGTTTCTGGAGCGCTGGCTCAAGCCGAGGCCCGCCGCCCGGTGGGTGGGATCGCCGGGCTTGTGAGGATCATCCCACCGTTTGTGGAGGACAACTGGATAGGAAGGTGGATTCGATGACGAAGAAGGCATGGGCGGTGGCCCTGATCGCGATGATGCTGGCGCTGGCCTGCCAGACATCTGCCGCTAGGGAGCCGAAGCGAGACCCTCAGACCAGGAGGGTGCGCGTCCTCTACGTTGGCGACACCGTTTGGCGGACCTGGCAGGACATCACGGCCGATCCGGTCTTCAGCGTGGTCCCGGTGCCCGCCACCCTCGGCTACTTCTCGGGCGACGCCCTTCTCAAGTTCATGAGGCAGTACATACCCCACACCTACCAGACCTTCGTCGGGACCGTCGACCTCTTGGTGCTGAGCGACACCGATCGCAGCCTCTTCACAAGCCAGCAGGAGTCGTGGTTCAGAGATGGGGTGGTGGAGCGCGGCCAGGGGCTTGTGATGGCCGGTGGCTTTGAGGCCTTCGGGGGGTATGCCTACGGCCGTTCCTGGAAGGGCTCGGCAGTGGAGGAGGCCCTGCCGGCTGAGTGCTTGGATTACTCGGCCTGGGATGCCCGCCCTTTCTTCGCGCGCCCCGCCGAGGGCGCCCGTGGGCACCCCTTCGTCGCCTCCCTGCCTTGGGGCGGAATGCCCGCTTTCGACGGGATGAACATCGTCGCGCCCAAGCAGAGTTCAACCGTGCTGCTACGATCAGTGCCGACGGCCCTGGGCGACCCGGAATACCCGGTTCTCATCTATTGGGAGGTCGGCGACGGCGCGGCTGTGGCGCACACGCCCGACTGGAACCCGGGGTGGGGAGCCACCGTCATGAACTACTGGGAGTACTACCAGGACTACATCGTCAACATAGCATATCTGGCGTCGGGCCTGGACGTGCCCCAGGAGCTGCAACTCGTGCACAGCGCGAGGACCGAGCTGGCGACCCATGCCCTGCAGAAGAGCACGATTCTGTCGGTCTTGGAATTCGCAGAAAGCTTCGGCGGGAACATCGCTTCCCTGGAGAAGCGCCTCTACGAGATCGAGCCCATGAAGGAGGAGGCGGAGGAGCTGTACCTTGACCAGGCATATGATTCCGTTCTTGAAAAGATGGCGCAGGTTAGGGAGAAGCTCTCCGCCCTGTCTTCGGATGCCGTCAAGCTCAAAGACCAGACGATGCTCTGGGTCTATCTTGCGGAATGGCTGGTTGTCTCGGTCACCTCCCTGCTCTGCGGCGTTGCGCTCTGGACCCTTATGGTCAAGAGAAGGGTTTATAGGGAAGTCAGGGCGACGAGACTGGGAAGGTGAGGCGAGGGCCGGATGAGGATTGCTTAGCCGTTCTGCCGTGTCAACACGGGGCCGGCCAGAGGGTGGCCACCCAGAGGGATCGGGCCCGTGCGTTCACCATCTTCCAGAAGTTCCTTTTCTCAACGCCCTTCATCGTGGGTTCGGACTTCTTCATGTGGGTGGATGAGCCCGCGCTCGGGATCTCCAGCACCTTCCCCGAGGACTCCAACTACGGTCTGGTAAATGAGCGGGATGAGCCCTACCTGAAGCTAACCAAGGCCGCGTCGAGCCTCAATCCCCGGGTCTATCGGATCCACTCGGGGAAGGTCCCGGTCGGCCTGGTACTGCTTGTCGTGGCACTGGCCGGCCTCGTTGGCGCAGGGATAGGGGGGTATCTCTGGGTGCGGAGGACGAAAGCCCCCGGCAAGCCGGCCGCCCGGGCTGAGGCCAAGCGAAGGCGTGAATCCTGCGAACTGAGCAGCCGTGACGAGGAATGCGATTCGTGCGGCTGGTACACTATCAAGGACGGCCGCGACTACTGCAGACTGAACAGAAAGTACCTGGGCTGACACGGTAGATCGGCCTGACCGGTCAAAACGCCGGCGTTATCGGATGGCGCGGCATTCATCCGCTTGCCGATCTCCACGCGAAGTAGGCCAGATAGACAAGCGAGATCGCGATCAGAAGGGGGGAGGTGACGAAGTAGAAGTTGTCGCGGTGGTATACGAAAACCAGGATCTTCGGCCACCTTGCATCCGTCGGCAGCCACCTAGCGATGAGCGGCAGTACGATCAATGCGAAGCCAAGGGCCATGAGGGCGAGGCCCATCAAGAGGAAGGAGCGGTAGGTTTCGTCCATCGCATGCGTCTCCCCAGTTTCTCGTCTGTGCCGTTCCCGACCGGCGTCTCACATATCGGAGCGATCGATTTGGCCATCGCCGCGGTCGCCTCCATTACATCTCTATCCCGAATCTCTCCTTCAGTTCTTTCCTGCCTTTGGCAGTGGGATACCACCTGGTTCCTCTCCCGCCAGAACCTTCTTGCCTCAGCCAGCCTTGTTTCACGCAGTATTCAAGGAATCTTCCGCCAAGCCAAAATGGGTTGATTGATTTCTCGGACATGCTCCCGCTCTCCTTCCCCCATCTCCGCTCCCGTCTTTGGGGAAAAAGGTTGCTCTACCGGCGGTCGAGGACGAGTACCCAGTCCTGGAATATCGGCGGCGCCGGGGCCTGCCAATCCCCGTCGGCACTCGGCACCGCCTTCACGGCGGGATACTCGTGGCCGTCCTTTGGGTCGATGAAGCGGGCCCTGTAGGGGGAGCCGGCCTCCATCTTCTTGACCACCACGGACCGGGATGATGGCAGGAAGATTACTCGCACCTTTCCGGGGATCCCGGCCGCATAGGGCAGGAAGTAGTTCTCGGCGGTCCAATGTGGCTCCACCCACTCCGGGTGGGACTCGAACCTCCACCACTCGTACCTCCCCAGCACCCTCTTCGCCAGCGCCAGGTGCCTTGACCCGGGCAGCCGGTACGCGTCCTCCCAGGGCGTGTTGCCCCAGGATCTGCCATGAGGCGAGGGTCCGAACGCCTTGGCCCTGGTGTTGACCTGCCAGATCCCGTTGGCCCCGTACGTGTGCCCGGCGGCCCCGCTCAGGATGCATGACCAAAACATGAACCTCTGGATCTCGGGCCTGCTTGCCTCAAGTATCCCCTCGTAGCAGACCTCTCCGACCAGGACGGGCATCCTGGGCTCCCGGGCAAGGCAATCCGTGACGGTCTTGACCGTGTTCGGGACGCTTTCCCTGTCGCTGTGGCCGGTCTGCAGCATGTCGATGTCCAATAGCGAAGGCTCCTCCAGCTGGTCGCGTCCCACCTGGGTGGGGTGGATAGTGACGGGGTGGTGATAGGGATCGATGGCCCGGACGTATCTGGCGATCTCGGTCCATCCGCTCTTCTGCATGGCCTTGTCCTCCTCCCGCTTCTTGGACAGGTAATAGGCCATCGTTGCCTCGCCCGCCAGGCACCACACGACCGGGTAGGAGCCGTACCGGGCAATGATGTTGCGCCAGTGTTGCTTCAGCTTCGCAACGCCCATCCAGGGGAGGAAGTACCCCCAGCACCCAACGATGCAGGGGACAAGTCCTGATTTCACCAGCCACCGCATCCGGAGGTCGGCCATGTCAAAGTAGGCGGGGTTGATGCGGGCGTAGTTCCTCTCCCAGGGGTACCCCGCCTCATTTGCCCCGCGCGGATCGAAGGGAGGCATGTCGGGGTACAGGCCCGCGATGATCTGGATCACGGTGAACCCAAGACTTGCCCGATCGGCCGCCAGCAGCTGGAAGTCCTCGGGCCATTCAAGCCTATTGCACAGGCCCATCCACCATGTGTCGCCCAGCCAGAAGAAGGGCGTGCCATCGGCGTGCTCTAGACGGCGGCGGTCCTTGGAGACGCGCAATGGGCCATGGAGGAGTAGCTTGTTGCGTCCGACGTACTTGGTTGCGGTCATCCTCCCGGCCTGGTCGTGGAGATCGGAGTTGTCGGCGTCCGTGCAGCTGGTCTGGAAGGTGTACTTGCCCGGGTGTGGCGGGCTGAAGCGCACCCTCCACTCATTCTCCCCGCCCCAGAACGCTGGGACGCGCCATTGCCTTCCCTCGCCATCCCTGAAGACCACATCGAGCTCGATGTCATTGAACGGATCTGCGTACGCCTTGCCGGACTGGAACGACCATTCCGTTGCCTGGCCTTGGATTGCTCGTCTGATCGGGGCCATTCTGCCGCCTCGGACTGGTAATCTGGACATCCGAAGTTAAAGATTTCGACGGCAGCTGTCAATAGCATGGCGCAGGTCATTTATGCGAGGATTGTGGAGGCAGGAATGGCGTGGGATTGGCAGCTGGCCAAGGGCAAGCCGGATCCGAAGTGCCTCGCGAAGCATGCAGGGAAGCATCCGGGGTGAGAGGCCATTGAGGAAAGCGACGGTTGTCGTCGGAGCTGTCCTGCTTGTCTTCGGCCTCTGCTTGTACGGGGCAGGGATTCTGATTGGTGTGCTCCTGTTTGGGTTTGGGGACTGCTTGTCATGTACGGGATGCTGCCGGAGACCACCTACGCCTGCCCTCGGTGCAGGCATGGCATACCGCAGGGCACCAGGCGATGTCCTCATTGTGGGAATGACATACCACGAAGCCCCCGCTCTCCCTTTGAGAGCGCAGGACTCATGCTTCGGGGCAAGCCCTACAGGTGAGCAACGCTTCGTGGACGAGTGCCCTATCGGCTGCGGAGGCCAACCTTCACTTCCCAGAGGTAGGGTCAGAATGGGGTAGCCACCGAAAGAGAATCCTACAGAGCTCCGTCTATGCTGGGGAAGGTTCCCCCGTTTCGCATGCCCGCTCGACTTTCTCGAGTGCACGCGTCCTTCGCACGGCTAAGCAAGCGTCCGCAAGGATTCTGAAGGCATGTCTGTCCCGCTCGATCCGGCGGTTTCAAGCAGACTTTTATCCTGTCGCCGCGCTGTGGCCGACAATGCGCAAGAGTTCCTACGTGCCAGCGTTGAACTCAGCACTGTGCATCCTGATCATATTCCTCTGTCTCTCACTGTTCCTGACGCGTGGCCTGGGACTGTACGCGGCGAGGGCGACCGGCGAATCGATGCTGCCCGCCATTCCCAAGGACGCGCTCATCGTTCTCTCCAGCAGGCACCCTGAGATCGGGGACATCGTCCACGTCAAGAACGAGAAGTACAACTACGCACACAGGCTGGTCGCCATCGAAGGGGAGAAGATAGTCACGAAGGGGGACAACTGCGACTCGTCAGAGGTCGCGCGGCTGGCGGATGTCCGGGGGGTGGTGGTCTTCCATTCCTCCTTCACTTCATTTCTGTTCCAGGCGTTCGCGGTGATAGGCATCGAAGGTGTTCTGGGGGCATTCTGGGCAGGCAGACTGCTGAAGGAAGTGCGGCAGCGAAGCTTGGAAACGTCCAGCTTGCTGAGATGAGCGCCCCTCATCGTGGTAGGTTCCCTGCAACCTGCGTGAAACAGATATTAGTCCTCTTCTGGTGGGGTGACATAGAGGGTGAAGAAGGTGGCGGGAAGAAGGTTCGATCTCACTCCGAAAGAGGTCCAGAAGGTCGACACGGGGAACAGGAGGATGGTGACCAAGTTCCCGGTGCCGGAATCCCTTCCGATCCTAGAGAAGCTCCGCAGGTTCGAGCCGGTTTCCATGGAGGGCCAGCCCCCGGTCGTGTGGGATCGTGCGGAGGGCTATCAGGTGAAGGATGCCTACGGGAACATCTGGATCGACTGGAGCTCGGGGGTGCTGGTTGCCAGCGCGGGGCACGGAAGGGCGCCGATCGTGGACGCGATAGTTCGCCAGGCACAGTCTCGGCTGCTTCACAACTACTGCTTCCCGAGCGAGATCAGGGCCAGGCTGGCGGAGAAGCTTGTCTCGCTTGCACCCAGAGGCATCGACAAGGTCTTCCTTCTGACGACCGGTGCCGAAGCTGTTGAGAACGTCATCAAGTTGGGCCGGACGTATGGGAGGAAACTCAGTCCGGAAAAGACGACCATCGTCACCTTCGAAAGGGCCTTCCACGGGAGGACCCTGGGCGCCCAGCTCGCCGGGGGCATCCCGGAGCTGAAGGAGTGGATCGTCAACTACGATCGGGGCTTCGTTCAGGTGCCATTTCCGGACGGGTTCAGATGCGATGACCAGAGCTTCCGGCTCTTCGAGAGGAGCCTGGACGATCAGGGGGTGGACTCGGCCAACGTCGCCTGCGTCATGACGGAAACCTATCAGGGCGGGGGGGCAAGCT
>Ga0315309_1001850_pt1 | contig 12566 bp, 8 predicted proteins | sample TDP4_MG_FD_203080 | JGI IMG/M metagenome (GOLD analysis project Ga0315309, IMG submission 203080) | Freshwater sediment microbial communities from Lake Towuti, South Sulawesi, Indonesia - TDP4 | ecosystem: Environmental > Aquatic > Freshwater > Lake > Sediment | place: Indonesia: South Sulawesi...
GGATTTGAACCCGGGATCTCCGGCTCCGCAGGCCGGCGCCTTAATCCTCGCCCAGAAGCGTCTGGCTAGACAACGGGTCCAAAGCGATCTTCACGCACCTCAACTATTAAGCTTGGCTTCAAAGAACCAGCAGGCTCAACCAAAAGAAACCGACCTCGCCTAACCCAACCTATAAGTAGCCCCCAAAGATTCAGTACAAAGCCCACAATACCAGATGAAGCACCATGAGCCAGAGAAGGAGCCTAGTCTCCTGCCCCAAATGCTTCAAGCAGTTCGACATATCCTACGCCAGAGCGTTCGCCTGCTCAGGCTGCCCATCCGTAGCGACAGGCAGCTGCGGAAGCGTGAGGTGCCCCCACTGCGGCCACGAGTTTCCACGCTACTAGTCCACTCTCGTCGCTCTCCGTACAACTCTTAAGAAAGCATATCAAGAGTCACCTAGATCACCGCCAATGCCCTGGCTCGAGTTCTCGAGGTTCTATCTATGGCTCGGCTAAGAGGATTCATGACCCTCACTAAGGTTGAAGACGCACGAAAGAAGTTCCTAGAATCTACACACGTAACCGAGAAGCGGCACGAGATGACAGCCGCTTTCGACGCACTATGGAGACATGCAGCCACCGACATCAGGGCGGAGGAAGATGTTCCAGCATTCAATCGATCCGCAATGGATGGCTACGCACTACACTCGGCCGACACAACCGGAGCTTCAACAACAAACCCCGTCACCCTAAAGCTAACCGATAGAGATCCAGTGGAAAGAGGACGCGCCAAGAAGGTCTGGACGGGCTCGCCGATCCCTAGGAATGCAGACTCGGTCGTCATGCTCGAACACGCCAAAGAAAGAGACGATGGAATCCTAGTAATGATGCAGGCCTTCCCAACCATGAACGTCTCTCGGCGCGGAGAAGACTGGAAGAGAGGCGACACAATCGTAAGAAAGGGCTCCAGACTGAGACCTCAAGACATTGGCGCAATAATCTCGGCCGGAGCCCTAACCATCGAGGTCTTCAAGAGACCGAGGGTCGGCATTCTCTCCACCGGCGACGAGCTCGTCGAGTATGGCAAGAGGCCGAAGAGCGGCCAGATCGTCGACTCGAATAAGATAGTGCTCGGACACATGGTCAGGGAGGTCGGCGGAGAGCCTCTCAACCTCGGCATCGCGAGAGATCAGGTCGACGAAATTGTCGCCAAACTCAAAGTCGGGCTGGAGACAAGTGATCTAATCCTCACCACAGGAGGCACGAGCACAGGCCACTCAGACCTCGTCATCGACGCATGCAAACAGCTAGGAGACCCCGGCTTGATAGTACATGGAGTTGCCCTTCGCCCTGGAAGACCAACAGGCCTCGTATCCATTCACGGCAAACCCATAATCACTCTCCCCGGAAACCCCGCAGCCTGCATGATCGGCTTCGAATTCTTCGCCAGACCGCTGATCCAGATCATGCTCGGCACACACGAAGAACGACCAATAGTCAAGGCAAAACTCACAAGGAGAATTCCATCGACCCTAGGACAGAGAACTATAGCCAGAGTCAGAATATTCGAAAAGGAAGGACAGCTCTTCGCTGACCCAATAGCCACCTCCGGGGCCGGCCTCCTCATGCCAATGGTCAGAGCCAACGGCTACGTTGAGATCGCTGAAGATGTCGAAGGTCTGGAGGAAGGAAGAGAAGTTCAGGTCAAACTCTGGAGCGGAGTCGAGACAAGATGAGCTTCAAGAGACTGATTTCCCTTGAAGAAGCCCGAGGAGAGATCGAGACAAACTACACACCAACCGACCCGATTGTAATAGAGAGAGAGCTAGACGCGGCACTGGGATACGTACTCGCCGAGGACATACGATCCGAAATCGATGTCCCAGGATTCGACCGCTCAACAGTCGATGGATATGCCGTCAGATCTCAAGACCTGATAGGAGCCAGCGAAACATCCCCGAAGAAGCTCCCCCTAGTTGGAAGCATCGACGTCGGCTACCAACCTCTCAAACCACTCAACGCGGACGAATGTGTCGCAATACCCACAGGGGGAGCACTCCCCCAAGGAGCAGACTCCGTCGCAATGAAGGAGTACACGCACGTCGAGGAAGAACGCGTCACATTCTACCGAGCCGTCGGCCTCGGAGAAAACACGATGAAGAAAGGCGCAGACATAACAAGAGGAGAGATGGTCTGCACCAAACAAACGGTTCTGACCTCGCGCGAGATCGGGCTCTTGGCAGCCCTCGGATTGGAGAAGGTTAAGCTATTCAGGAAACCGATCGTCGCACTCATCTCAACTGGAAACGAGATCCAGAACTTAGGAGAGATACACGACGAATACAGGATCTATGACATCAACTCCCACGCACTATCAGCCCTACTAAGAGAACTGGGAGCCGAACCCCTACCACTAGGAATAGCCAGAGACAACTACGAAACCATACGCCACAAGATCATCTGCGGCCTCGAACTCGCCGACCTCATCCTGACAACTGGATCCACATCAGTAGGAAGCGAGGACCTCGTCCCCGACATACTGAAGTCGTTAGGACCCCAGGGACTCATCTTCTCCGGCATCGCAATCAGGCCCGGCAAACCAACAACCTTCGGAATTCCCAACGGCAAACCCCTATTCGCACTGCCCGGCCATCCAACATCAGCAGTCATCGCCTTCCATCTACTCGTTAGGCCGCTCTTAGCGAAGCTCTCCGGAAAGAGGACTGAAGAGCCAAGAACCTATGAAGCGCAGCTGGAGCAGCGAGCCTTCCCAGCGAAAGGAAGACAGACCTTCATACCTGTCACTCTGCGACAGGAAAAGAATGAGCTGATCGCACACCCCATCTCAGGGGAATCAGGCGCAATCTCCTCCTATGCAAAGGCTGACGGCTTCTTCGAGATTCCCTCAGACATCCAACAGGTGCTCGAAGGCTCAAAAGTCAGAGTGCACATCTTCAGGTGAAGTACGCAGCCGAGCATCTGGCTATCTGAACTCACTTCTCTTCGAAGCCAGCAGGAAAGGCGTTACGAGCACCACAATTGCGCAGAGTGCAAGCACCACCGACACTATTGCAGCCGTCGCAACTTCCCCGAGCACTAGGATAGAACCCAGCGTGTACAGGCTGAAGACGAGGCCCGGCGGAACCAAAGCTATCGAAAGCCAGTACCCGAGACGCCTCTTCAAGAAGACGCCAATCCCCGCAGCGAGCATGAGCGCTCCGATTACTATAGCGTGAAGAGGGATTGGGCTCGCCAAAACAGAGAGAGCAACAAGAGCTAGGCCGATGGCGCCATAGATGCCAACCCACCAAGTCAACCGATCAAATCCCTTGCTCTCACTCATCGAAGTTCACGTGGCCGTTCTCTCCGCTTGAGCTCCCTGAATATAAATGGATTCGCATCATCCAAATCTCTTAAATCGACACAACCATCGTAGACAGTCCACCAGCCGGTAAAAATGATGGAGAGAATCACAGCGTCTGAGAAAGTCATCCCTATGCAGCTCAGAGGAGGGATGACCGTCAACGAACTCGTCAACGAGATGAGAGGATCAGGATCATTCGGCGCCGGAAGGCTCGCCCATGCAGTGGAAATCTATGAAAAGATGATCAGAAATGGGGCGACGATCTTCTTTGGACTCGCTGGTGCAATGGTTCCCGCAGGGATGAAGAAGATAGTGATTGATCTCATGAAGAAGAAGATGATCGACGTCCTCGTATCGACCGGAGCAAACATGGTTCACGACGCGCTCGAAGGGCTAGGAGGCTCACATACGAAGGGGTCGGCGCACGCTGACGACGCAGAGCTGCACCAGAAGTCCATCGACAGGATCTACGATATCTTCGTCTCCGAAGAAACCTTCGTCTCAAAGTTCGACAAACCCATACTGGACATCTACCGAGACATCGCCTCCCGCAACGAAGGGAAGACTATATCGATAAAGGAACTCATGTGGGAGATCGGAGAGCGCATACCGAATAGAGACTCGATACTCCGCACCGCGTATGAACTGAAGCTACCAATCTATGTACCCGCCATCCAAGACTCATGCTACGGGCTATCAATGTGGGAGTACCTCTTCAAACTCGGAGAAGAACAGATAATCGTAGACACATTCGCGGACATGCGCGATCTATTCCAAACATACGACAAAGCCAACCAGAGAGGAGCATTCATAGTTGGAGGAGGAGTGCCGAAGAACTACATCTTCCAAGTCGCATTCAAACACGGACACCCATACGACTACGTCATACAGATAACGATGGACAGACCAGAACCCGGCGGCCTCTCAGGAGCTACGCTCGAAGAAGCCATCTCTTGGGGCAAGATCGGCGAACAAGCCAACCGAGTTCAAGTAATAAGCGACGCGACGATCTGCCTCCCACTCATAGTGGCAGCGATCTTGGAGCGACTCAACAGATGAGCAGCCTCAGAGGCAGGTTCAAACAGGCACTAGACACCTTCTCGGGCTATCCCTCCAAACCTCTCGAAGAATCGGCGTCTGTCATCTTTGGCGTCCCTTTAGACGTCACGCACACATGGATGAGTGGAACAAGGCACGGACCGGAAGTGATACGGTACACATCGAAGAACATCGAATCCTACAGCCTAGCAGCAGAAGCAGACATCGAGGACGCAAAGATCCACGACCTCGGCGACCTCAAACTCTCAAAAACCCTTCAAAAGACGCTCCAGTCGATTCGCGCAGCAACTTCCGAGATCAGATCACTGAAGAAGATACCGTTCATTCTCGGCGGTGAACACACCATAACCTTGGGCGCGATCCCACTGCAAATAGATGGACTCGCGATCCTGCAGTTCGACGCGCATATGGATCTCCGAGACAGATATGAAGGGAGAAAGGTCTCTCACACGACCTTCATGAGGCGGATCGCAGAGAGCATAGACCCCCATAATATCATGCAGATTGGCGTCAGAGCGATCTCCAAGGAAGAGCGCCGGTTCGCCGAAAAAGCTGGAATCCTCTATATAATGGCTTCAGAGCTTTTCTGCAACAGCACAGAATCGATTGCAGACTGTCTCAGCGAGAGATTGGACGGTTGTAGATCCACCTACCTCACCATAGACATCGACGTTCTAGATCCGGCGTTCGCTCCAGCGGTGGGAAACCCCGAACCCGCCGGAATTATGCCGCCACAACTGATCGATCTGATCCGCAAGCTCATCGACAGACGTCTCGTCGGGGTTGATCTAGTCGAAGTCTCGGCGAGAGAGACGTTCAGAGACGAACCCTACTTCGACGCAGATGCCATCAGAACTGGTGCGCTAGCGTCCAGAATCCTCTTCGAAACCATCTTCGCTTTCGATCAAAGCGCCGAACCCACCGTCCGAAAACCACAGACAGTCTCACAGTGAAGCGCCAAATTGCGGAAATTCCAACAGTTATTGCTGCTCACCGGCGAGGTGGAGCTGAGAGGGCCCACATATATACGCTGACATTCGAATGAAAAACCGCTGAGCTAACATAGTTTCACCGAAAGGAAAGCTCGTACAGATGTCTTTAGATGCGTACCTCGTAGAGGCTCGGACACAGGAGATCGTGCCAAGAAGAGAGAGGCCGATCGAACAGGAGAAACTTTCGCTCCAATTCAAGACCGAGGACGCAACCGAGTTCTCGGAAGCTTTCCTAGTGTCTTCTTCCTACGATGGAGAGAGCAAGACAGCCCTCTTGAAGTTCTACGAGCCCGTCTCTCACAAGGTACTATCTCTTCACGATCGTTCGGGGCATCAGCCATACTGCTTCAGCGATCTATCGACAGAAGAGCTGAGCGGCATAGGCCAACTTATTTCCCACCCCGGTCTAGACCGCTTCGAAAAGATAACAAAATACGATCTTCTCCGAGATACGCCTGCCCAGTTCACCAAGATTGTGGCCAAAGATCCACTAGCGATCGGCGGGAGACCGAGCGGCTGCATCAGAGACATAATCCCACAAAACAGTAAAGGCAAGATCTGGGAGGCGGACATACCCTACAGAGACTGCTACATCTACGATGAACAGCTCGCTCTAGGGATGCCATACCAGCTTTCAGACGGCAAACTCTCCCCCAAACCCTACAAACTCATGCAGCAAGAGGAAGAAGCCATCTCAAAGATTTTCGAGAACGAGTCTCAGGAGCTCAAGGATCACGCGGACAGATGGATACCGCTCCTTCAGTCCCCGACAACCGAGCTCAGACGTGTCGCCTTGGACATCGAGGTCGCTACGGAAATCCCCACAAGACTTCCAGACGCAAACGAAGCGAAGCAGCAAGTACTGTGCGTCTCACTCCTAGGGTCAGATGGCACAAGGCGTGTCCTCCTCCTCGAACGCCCCGGCGTTGAGTTCGGAGACGTGAGACTCCCTCAAGGAGTATCCATAGAGCGGTATGAAGACGAGGTTCGCCTCTTCATCGAGATCTTCAAAGCCCTCTTGGATTACCCATTCGTCATCACCTTCAACGGAGACAACTTCGACCTCAGATACATCTTCCATCGCGCCGAAAACTATCTCGGCTTCTCGAGAGCCCAGATCCCGATCGAGCTTGGAAAGGAGTCGGCTACACTAAAATATGGAGTCCACATTGACCTCTACAAGTTCTTCTTCAACCGCTCCATACAGATCTACGCCTTCGGACAGAGATACAAGGAGAACACTCTAGACAGCGTCGGAGAGGCCCTGATTGGAGTTCAAAAACTAAAGATGGACAACCTGCTCAAGGCCAGCTACTCAGAACTCGCAGCCTACTGCTACAGAGACGCTCAAATCACCCTCGAACTCACAAGATTCGACGACAGCCTCGTCATGCGTCTCATAACAATCCTCTCAAGAATCGCAAGGATGCCGTTCGAAGATACCTCTAGACAAGGCGTCTCCAGATGGATTCGAAGCTTGGTCTACTCGGAGCACCGCCGCATAGGTGCCATTATCCCGCGGTCTGAAGACATCCTCGCGACGAAGGGTGTAACAGCAACTGAAGCCATAATCAAGGGCAAGAAGTACAAGGGCGCAATCGTCGTACAACCCAAGCCGGGCGTCTACTTCAACGTATCAGTGCTGGACTTCGCCAGCCTATATCCCAGCATAATCAAGAAGCACAACCTCTCGTATGAGACGATCCTCTGCCCTCACCAAGAGTGCCGCAGCAATATCGTACCCGACACGCCACATTGGGTTTGCACAAAGAAGAGAGGCCTATCGAGCCTAATAATCGGCTCACTCAGAGACCTACGCGTTAAATGGTACAAGTCCAAGGCCAAAGACAAGACGCTCCTCCACGTAACCCGCAGCTGGTACAACGTCGTCAACCAAGCACTCAAAGTCATCCTCAACGCCAGCTACGGAGTATTCGGAAGCGAGATCTTCAGCCTATACTGTCCACCAGTGGCAGAAGCAACCACAGCCATAGGGCGATATGCCATAACCGAAACGATCAAAGAAGCCGAAAGGCTTGGAATCGAGGTCGTCTACGGCGATACGGACAGCATCTTTCTCAGAAGCCCAAGACCCGATCAGATTGAGAGACTCACCGAGTGGACCGCCAAACAGCTCGGGATGGAGCTGGACGTAGATAAGTTATACAGATATGCCGCCCTCTCGAGCCGAAAGAAGAACTACCTCGGTGTATTCCCCGACGGAAGCGTCGACATAAAGGGACTCACCGGAAAGAAGCGCAACACACCAGAGTTCCTGAAGAAAGCCTTCGAAGACATGGTCAAGACCCTCAGTGGGGTTCAGACCGAAGAAGACTTTGGAAGGGCGCGACAGAGGATCAGAGAGATCGTCAGAACCTGCTACGTCAAACTGAAGAACAAGGAGTATACGCTCGAAGACTTGGCGTTCAACGTGATGCTCGGAAAGAGCCCTGACAGGTACACAAAGACTACTCCTCAGCACCTGAAGGCCGCCACACAGCTTAGTAGTGCCGGACTCGAAGTGGTAGAAGGCGACCTAATATCATACGTGAAGGTCTATGGGTCGCCGGGCGTCAAACCGCTACAACTGGCATCGATCAACGAGGTTGACACAGATAAGTACATGGACTACGTGGAATCGACCTTCGACCAAGTATTGGATGCTCTGGGCCTGGAATTCAACGAGATCCTTGGAATTGTGAGGCTCGAATCCTTCTTCGGAATCACCGTTCCAACGCGAAAACCCGTCGAAAGAGAGTTCGAAGAGGAGGAAGAGGTGGAAGAGACCGGCTAAGAAACCAGCTTCTCGTCAGACAACCTCAGCCAGAAGCTCTGAGAGATCCAGCACGCTCAAGGATCTCGCCATCTTGAGCGAGTTCGCAGCCTCTTTCAGATTGTTTCTGCAGAAAGGACACGCAGAAACCAAGCAATCTGCTCCCGTCTCAGCGGCTTCAAGAACCCTCTTTTCGGCTATTCTCAGCGACAGGTCAGGAAAGGCAGACCTGAGACCACCTCCAGCGCCGCAACACCTCGAATTCTCCCTCGTCCTTCGCATCTCAACAGTCTCCGCGCCCGGAATGCTCTTCAACACGCGCCTAGGAGCCTCATATTCTCCACAGTGGCGTCCAAGATGGCAAGGATCATGATAGGTGAGAGATCCGGCGACATTACCGTTCAGCTCAATCTTGCTATCTGAGACGAGCTGGGAGAAGAGCTGAGAGTTATGAAGAACCTCGAGACCGGTGCAGCCGAGCAGCTTTGGATAGTCGAACTTCAAGGTCCGATAGCATCCTGGGCATCCTGTGACCACAACTCTAGCGCCTTGAGCCTGCACAACTTCCAAGTTATGTCGTGCAAGCTGGATCGCATCCTTTCTGTCACCCGTTCTGAGGAGAACTGAGCCGCAGCACCACTCGTCTTCCCCAAGGTAGCCGACCTTGACGTTCGCGGATTCCAGCACTGCCAACGTTGCCTTGTTCAGTTCCGGCTGCCGATATGAGGCGGTGCATCCCGCGAAGAAGATCAAGTCTGATCTGTCAGTTAGAGGATGTCGAGAAGAGAGCCAGTGCGCCCTATTCTCGTGCTTCTCGAAGTAGGGGTTGTGCTCTTTCTCAACCCAGCTCATGATCTCTCCGTGCCTAGCTACAGGAGGAGTTCCCGCCTCAAGCAACGAAGTCCTGAGATCCTCGACGATCTCCGTGGTCTGCAAAGCGCATTGCGACTTGCAATACCCACAGAGCGTGCAGGTCCACAGACGATCTACGAGAGCTGGTGAGGGTTCACAGAGACCGTGAATGAGTCCCTTCGCAATCTGCAACTTTCCTCTACAACTGTAGGACTCAATCCTCTTCTCATAGTAGACCGGGCACTCTTCGTGACAGAATCCGCATCTCGTCCTGTTGCAGACAAGGATCTCATCCAAGTGTTGGTCTCTGAAATCGTTCAACATTAAGCGTTAGAAGCCTCCGGTGCAGTTCCTTCCGGCTTGATCCATCTCGGCGGTGCGAACTTCTTGCCCGGGTTAAGGATTCCCGCAGGGTCGAATACCTTCTTGATCTTCCGCATGTACTCGAAGCCATCTCCGTGCTCCAGCCTAGAGAAATTGCCGAACTTCTCTCCGTCACCTTGGTACGATGTCATCGATCCGCCTACTGACACTGCATAGAGGGCCATATCTCTAACATAATCATAGAAGCGTTCGACCATACTTCGATCTCTATCATCGACATAAACCGCAAAGCTAACGCTCGTATGGACGGCGTATGGCGACTGAACATAGACGTTCATCCCAAGGACTCGCACACCATTCTTCGCAGCCAGCTCTTGATACTTCAAGAATGCGTCATCAAGGAAGCCTTGAGGAATACTCACGTCTGCGGCGCCGAACCTCTCGATCCTCTGGCTATCAGGCCATGCCTGCTTGAAAGGCTCGAAATCCTGCCTATGTTTACTCGTCCACCAAGCCTCGACGATCTCTCTTTCCCCTACTCTCGATCCGCCCAACTCCTCGCAGATCTTCGCTGAGTATTCTCGACAGCAATCCACAACTTCGCGGTCACCGGCGAAGGAGATGCACAATACCCCTCTTGTGTCGGACGGCACCATCGCATCTCTACGATACTTCACCCTGTAGTCATGCGTGTAGAAATAGAACCTGTTACTGCACATTATATTCGCTGACTCCACCGATAGGCCTGCCTGCACCATCCGGTTGATCGCTTTGGCTGCAATGTTCAACGACGGAAACGCAAACATCTCCAAGGCCCGCTCTTCTGGAAGAGGGAATACTCGCAGAGTCGCCTCGACGATAATTCCAAGCGTTCCTTCAGACCCCAGCAGAAGCCAGTGAAGCTGATACCCAGAGGAACTGATCAGCGTCTTCCTATGACCGACCCGAATCAACTCTCCAGAACCGGCGACCACAACGGCGTCTATAAGCGCCTGCTCAACCTTGCCGTATTTGATTCCGAAGGTTGAGTCACTGCGGCAGGCTATGGCGGCCCCTATAGTCGAGACGATCTTACTTTCCGGATCATGAGGAAACCAGAGGTTACGCCTGCGGAGCTCTTCATTCAGCTTGTTTATCGTGATGCCCGCCTGAACTGTCACAGCGAGGTTCGCCTCATCTATCTCCAAGACATTGTTGAGCCCATTCGTGTCCAGGAGGATTCCTCCCCTAGACGCTACAGCTCCGCCCGCCATTCCGGTCAGACCTCCCGCCGTCACTATGGGAACCTTCAAACTCGATGCGACTTGGACGACCTTGACGATGTCTTCCTTTGAAGTGGGCCTGACTATCAAGTCAGGTAGCACGGCCTCATCGGAAGGACGCACAGACCAGTCTCTGCTATATGCCATCCTGTCGACGATCTCAGCTGTGACCTTCTCACTTCCGATCAGGTCGGCCAGTTGATTGGCGAGCCTGCCATAGTCCACCGACAAAGCCTGTACCCCGGAGACTCGGCCAGCTAGGAGAGACTCACTCATAAAGCCTTAACGAAAAGACGTTCGTCGGATCGATAGCGACGTTCATGGCGTGTCTAAGCGTCTATCGGCCTATTGGACACGAGCATTGGCAGATAAGACTGTCTAAACGGTTTCTCGCCCTGTTCCTTCTTGAGTTCACTCATCAGTTCCTCTAGCTTCATCTCTATGATCTCACCGAGTCTCCTGATTCTCACCGGAAGGCTGCCCGTCTTCGCCTCTCGTTCCCCGACGACTAGTATGTATGGGATCCACTGCGTCTCAGCATCGCGGACTTTCTTCTGAACGGTCTCTTGGGTATCGTCCACATCCACCCGTACCTTCTGGGATTTTAACGCCTCAGCAATCTTCAGAGCATCGCTGAGATATGCGTCTGTGACTGGGATGATCCGCGCCTGTATGGGCGAGAGCCAGAAAGGAAGCGCCGGAACCTCTCCACGCTCCTCAGCCTTTATCGCCGAGTCCAAGACTCCGTAGAGATATCTCTCTATCGATCCGAGAATCGCTATGTGAAGGATAGGCGGATATCTCGCCGACCCGTTGGCATCAGCGTATTTTATTTCGAAACGCTCGGCGTTTCCCACATCTATCTGGCAGGTAGCTATCTCCCGTGGACGACCGAGCACGTCAACTATGTGGTATTCGATGTTTATCACCCAGTAGTACTTCTTCTCCGGAACGAAGTGGATCAGTATCGGCTTGCCTTCGAGCTCGGCCAGAGTCTTGACGAATTCCCTGTTCTGCTCCAAGAAGCTTCGGGTCAGGTTATAGAGAGAGACGTATGACCAACCTGACTTCCTTGCCTCTTCCAGAATCAACTTGTGTATTTCCACGAACTGCTTCTGCGAGTCAGGAAGATCTTTGCAGAAGTAGTGGAGATCCGGCATCAGGAACTTCCTAGTTCGGAAGAGGCTCACGACCTCTCCGGGCTGCTCCAACCTGTAACTGTCTGCGAGCTCAAAGACGCCGAGCGGAAGGTTCCGATAGCTGAGCGTCCAATCCTTTAGCATGGCGAACTGCTGGAAGCACGCCGCGTATCTCAGCACGTAGCGCTTGTCATCGAGATCTACCTCGTACAACCGTTCTCCGAATAGCTGCGCATGCGCCTTTATTGCTGGGTGATCGAGATCAAACATGTTGGCGCCCCTGATCGGAAGCGCGTTTAGCCCGAGCGCTAGTTCCAGTGAGTAGTCGCCAATCAGGTCGAAGATCAAAGCTCCCCGAGGACCATACCTCATGTTACCGATGTCAGACAGCGGTTCGGCCTCGATCCCAAACTTCTTCAGGTAAGCAATGTACTTCGGCTCCTCTCTAGTCTCAGCGTGTGGAATCTTCAAGCCCTCTCTCTCGACCAGAGTTCTGAAGTCGGCTTCGTCCGGACCATACTCGTATTCACGCAGGCCGTAGAGTCTTCCATCAGGAGTAAATATCGCAGATTCGTCTGAAACTTGAGGCTGCGGCTTCGGCTCCTCCTTTCGAGGCTCTGCAGATATGGTTCTGGAGAGTTCTGAGAGAGGGTGTCCCTTACATTTTATCGAGAAGGCCTTGTACCAGCCGAAGGGGCTCCTTCTAACCTCGAAGCCCATGCCGGACAGGATCTCCTGCATTCCAGCTAGGAGAGGAATCGAGAAATCGGCAGAAGCCAAGCTCGAAGACAGATGAGCATAGGGGTATACCACTATCTTG
>Ga0315309_1001851_pt1 | contig 12564 bp, 7 predicted proteins | sample TDP4_MG_FD_203080 | JGI IMG/M metagenome (GOLD analysis project Ga0315309, IMG submission 203080) | Freshwater sediment microbial communities from Lake Towuti, South Sulawesi, Indonesia - TDP4 | ecosystem: Environmental > Aquatic > Freshwater > Lake > Sediment | place: Indonesia: South Sulawesi...
GCTCTTGGGGCATGAACATCTCAGCACCACGATGATCTACGCCCGTGTTCAGGATGCAACTGTCGAAGCCGATTATCGTCGGGCGCTCAGCCGGATCGAACGCCAGCAGATGCCGCTGTCGGACCAGCCGATCACAGTGGCCAACTGGCCAACTCAAGTTATTAAAGTGCAAGACCAAACTTGACAACTCAGTATAATCATTGCGAGGAGCCGAAGCCGCGAGCGAAGCGTGGCGGGCGGCGACGAAGCAATCCCTCTGAAGGGCTGAGATTGCTTCGCTTCGCTCGCAATGACACTCCAATGGCACGCGGGCAATGGCCTGGCTGTCATTTTTCAGACACGCTCTCAGTATTCAATCTCCGCAATCTGCTCAAAGTCAAGGGCGATGTCAAAATCGTCACCCCACTCCAGTTCATCTTCAGTTTCGTCGAACGGGCCCGCCCTGACCCCGCGCTGGCACAAAGAACGATAGGGGCAATAGCGACAGCGCCGCTCCTGCGTAGTGAGGGCAAAGTCCTCGTTTCCCAGGCCTTTGATCTCCTCGATGAGCGAAGCCAGGTATTTGCCGCCCGCGTCGTACTGGGCTGCGTCATAGGGGAAGCGTTCGGGGTCTTCTGGAAAGTTGGCAAACCAGTAGACCATCTCTACCTGTTCGGGCTGAAACGGCCGGCCCTCGTTGAGATGGGAACCAGCCCGGACCAACAGATAGGGGTACACCCTGGTCTGCAGGCGCTCGGCCAGCCATCTCCGCCGGGGTCGTTTGCGGGAGGTCTTCCACTCCAGAATGACCGCCCGCTGCCCTTCGATGGGCGAAGGTCTCCGACCGAGCCCGCTGGAGCCCGTCAAGGCGATGAGATCGTACTTGGCCACCAGGCGATGGCCGCCCACTGGGGCGGACAGGACGACCTCGGGGTAGCGCAACTCTGCTAGATCGGCTGGCGCGCTTTCCAGATAGTTGTGCCACCAGCGGCTGAGGTCCTCGCCGGTGATCGTGCTCGACAGGCGCTCTGGTGAGAGGCCCAGCATGTGCTGATGGACCAGGCGATGGAAAGCTGCCCCCTGCTGAAGGTGCCGCTCGTTTTCCAGGGCCGGTTCGACCTCGACCGCCGGCCAGGCCAGGCGTTGTATGTAGCGCAGTTGGAAGCGTCGCGGGCAGTCCACGTAATCCTGGAGACTGCCCTGGCTGAATTGAAAGTCGGTTGATAGTGTCATAAGCCTGTCTCTTTCAATGCGACTGGGCGTAGCGGGCCAGGTTCAGCCAGAAGGGGAGGTTGGTCGGCTCACCCTCATCGTGGCCCAGTATCCCCACATCGGCCAAGACCAGGACCTGCCCTCCGCCCTCGCCACGGTCCACCAAGGCGACGGCCAACTCTCCGTCCGCCCGGGCCAGCACCTGTCCCTCCGTCAGGCTGAAGGGCACGCCGTTGGCCTCGGCCAGTTCCAGGGCCTCTATGCCCTCCACCAACGGGTTTTCTCCCTCTGTCTGGGCTTGGATGCTGGACAGCGTCCCGCTGTGGTAGGTGATTCCGAAGCGTGCTGCCAAGGCATTGGCATCGCTCCAGTCCTCGTTGGGGTCCAGCACACTGTTGTTGTACTTGAGGCGGTGGGCGCTGTTGGTCAGCACCAACAACCCGCCCTCGGCTACGTATACCTCCAGCGCGGCGATTTCCCCCTGGGCCCAGGCCTCGTCATACAGGTCCGGGTCTCCGTCCAGGCCGGGGTAGTCCAGCACCGGGAGCACCACCACCAGGTCGGTGTCTTCCAGGTCGGCGGGGGTCACTGCCTGGCCGTAGGGGATCAGATCTACGTCAAAGCCTTCCCAGGCAAGGGCCATGCCCAGCTCAGTGAACGTGGTGGGGGACATGTGGACCGCCTCGGTGTGGCTGGCCACGAACAGGGCGCGGCGGTCCGGTGGGGGGACGACGCGCAGGGCTGGGTCCTCTCGCCCGGTCTCCAAGGCTGCGGCCAGCGCCACCCGTGCCATCTGTTCCAGCGCCTCGCCCACTTCCCGTGCCAATTCCACGGCGTCGTAGGGGTCGTGGATGTGACCGGCGTAGTGGAAGCCAAGCCTCTCCATTTGCGGATAGTTCATGTAGATCAGGTTGGCGTTGGGCACGTCGAAACCGGCAAAGGCCGTGTTGTCCGACTCGATTCCGTAGTAATTCACAGCGTGCGTCCCCACGCCTAGACGGTCTCCCGTCTGGACAAGGTAGTCGGGCCAGGTCAGCCGGTCGTCACCCAGGCGGCCGTAGGACCAAGTGACCAGGTTGAGATAGGCGTCAATGCCGTCCAGCGGGCGGGTCAGGCAGTCAATCTGCAACATAGCCAGCGTCCGGTCGAGCAACTCCTGGTGGGTGGAGACAAAGTGGTAAGAACCGTAGAGCCCCAGTTCCTCGCTGCCGAACCAGACCAGGTAGAGGTCCACCGCTGGCTGGACCTGCGCTGCGTCCAGGACGCGGGCCACCTCCAGCAACACGGCTGAACCGCCGCCGTCGTCCATAGCGCCGGGGCCGTTAGGGCTGTCAATGTGAGCGCCCAGGATCACGGCCTGCGAGGAATCGGCGCCAGGAATACGGGCCACCAAATTGCCTGAGGTGCCCGGTGAGAAGACGTCGGCATCCCAGGTAAGGCGGGCGGCTTCGACCCGTGCCAGATCGTCCCAGCTTGCGATCCCCGCCGGAGCCAGGTCTTCCAGGCGGACGTACAGGGTGGGAGGAGCCAGACTCATCTCCACCCAGTTGAGGGCGCTCACGTCGCCGACGAAAGAGCCATGGCTCTCGTCGGGTTGATTGGAGAAGCGAGTAACCAGCACCAGCCCGGCCGGTTCTTTGGCCAACAGGTCCGAGGCCATCCTCACAGCCCGCTGTTCGCCCAGCAGCACACGGTCTATGACGGCATAGTCCAGGAACACCACCTTGCCCTCCAGGGCTTCGGCGAACCCCTCGGCCTGAGACTTCGTCGAGCTCAGTCGAGACGCTCGGGACGAAGGCTCAGCCGAGCCGTCGGCCGGGCTCAGGGCCTTGATCTCCTCGGCGGAACGAACCAGCACCACCGGCCCTTCGACCACCACCGGGTTCCGCTCTGCGTCGTTGAGCGCCCCGTCGGAGTCGAAACGGAGCGCCTGGGCGATGTCGTCACGGTCACCGCGCAGGCCGTCGGCAGGCACCTCCATCTCCTGGCCATCCACGGTCAGGTGGAGCCGGGTCTCCCACAGTTCGGTGCCCAGAAATACGCGGAAGCTCTGGCGTTCCAGATCCAACCCCAGGTCCTGCAGGTACTCGAACTCACCAAGCCTCTCTTCGACGTAATCCAGCGCCTCGGCCTCTCCCTGGGTAGCCGAGTTGCGCCAGCCGGAGTAGGGCTGGATGGCGGTCAGATCCTCGATAAAAGCGAAAAGGCTCTCCTGGGAGATGAGGGCGAAGGGGTCAGCCGACAGGGCGGTGGGCTCGACCGCAGCCAGGGTGGGCTGCGGCGTGGACGTAGGGGGCGGAGCGGGCGTGGGGATAGGAGACGGGGACGCGGAACAGCCCACCAGAACCACCAAGGTGATCGTCATCAGTATGTGTAGTAATCTAAGTTCCATTCCCTATGCTTTCCAGTCTATGAGTCTCAGTGGTGCCCAGGGCTATTCAGTTTTGAGGTTGGAGACGAGCGCGCGCCAATTGAGCACCGTCCTGAGCTTGTCGAAGGGCCGAAGGGTAGCCGTAGGCGTATCGAAATCCTTGGGTTGAGTAGCGAAGCGTACCGAAACCAAGCGAGTGGGTCTGGCTGAGTATCCCGCTTGGCTTCGATACGGCTCTCCGCTGCACTCCAAGCCTACTCAGCCTGCGCTTTGGCGAAAACTGAATGACCCTCAGCGGTGCCTTCCCAGAACGTTTGCAAGGCGATGAAGGGCACAGCCTGTTGTTGAGGCCGGCTGGGCCGGCCGCTGTTCCAGGTGATGATCAGTTCCTTTTTGGCGCGGGTGATGCCCACGTACAACAGGCGCAGCCGCTCAGCGGCATAGTCCAGCCGTGCTTCCTGGGTCGCCTCGCTTTCCTCATAAGAGGCCACTGCATACTCGGGGAAGAGGGCCTCCAGTTGGGCCAGGGCCTCGGCCTCCAAGTTCAAACGGTCGCGCACGAACCATTTCTCCGAGATGAACTCGTCGTGGGGTAGGGCCGAGGGAAAGTCATAGTTGTTGACCGACATCAGGTAGACCCGGTCCCACTCCAGCCCCTTGGCCTTGTGGATGGTGGCCACCACCACCTTGCCTTTGTGCCGTTCGGGGTCAAAGCCGGTGTCATCGTCGCTGAAGCCCAGGAAACGGCGTTCGTTGCGGGCCACCACCGCCAGTTCCTGAGTGAGTTCCGGCAACCGCCAGTCGGGGTGACTTTCGCTCGCCTGTTGCAGGACCACGGCCAGCTTGTGGGCCACGGCCAGGTCGGCCGGCTCGTGGAACAGGTCCTGGGCCAGGGTGAGGATGAGTTGGTCAATGGGCAGCAGGGTCGCCCCCTGCCAGCGCCGGACCAACTCACGGAACTCGACCAACTGCTGGTGAATGTCCGGGGCTTCGTCGGCCAACTCCACACCGGCCAGCCAGTCCCGATCCACCCGTGGCCACAGGAAATCCTCGACCTGGCGGCATTTGTGCAACGCCTTGACAACACTTTCAAGGCCAGACCTGGCCTCCTCATCTTCTCGGTCCCGGCGCCGCCACACCTTGTAGACTGTCGCCAGCTTGGCCGGTGAGGTGGGGTCGGCCAGGTAGCTGACGATGTTGCCCAGCGCCCCCGCCGTCTCCCGGGTGGATCTCGTGCTGCGCAGGAGCTCTACGTATTCCAGGCCCCGCTTCTTCAACTCATTGACCACCGCAAAGCCACGGTCGTTGCGCGGCACCAACACCGCCACGGTCTCGTCCGGGTGTTCCAGCAGCCAACTGGCCAGCGAGTCGGCCACGGCCTGGAGTTCTTCTCGGGGGGTGAACTTGCGGGCGATGAGACGCACCCGACTGGGATCATCGGGTGGGTTGGGCTGCGGGTCGCCGGGTGGGGTGGGTTCGATGCGCGGAGGCGACAGGGCGTCTCGGACTGCCGCCACCGGGTGATCCCGCTGTGTCCAGTCCATCAGGTAGTTGGCCAGGTTGATGATGCTTTGAGTCGAACGGCCAGAATTGGGCAACTCACGAGGCTCCACGTCCGCTTCCTTCAAAAAGTCCTGCAGGAATAGGGGGCTGGCCGTGGTAAAGGTCTCGTAGATGGCCTGGTTGGGATCGCCGACGCGCACCCAGTTGCCGTCCGGCCCGACCAGAAGCCTCAGGATCCTCTCCTGCAACCGGCTGCTGTCCTGCGCCTCGTCCTCCAGGACAAAAGGCCAGCGATCGCGCAGCCGCTCCAGGTATTCCTCGTCCAACTCCAGGGCCCACAGCGCCAAGCGGACGAGGTCGTCAAAGTCCACAGCGCCACGGTAGACCAGGGCACGCTGGTAGTCATTATAAATGGCCCAGCCCATCTCTACCAGGGGAAGCGGCTGCGGGAACCTGTCCAGGCTGTCGCGAAGCTCGGCCGGCGTGATCTGCAAGTCCTTGGCCTGCCGGATAAAGCTGAGGGCGATGTCGCTCACCAGGCGGGGCCACTGGTCGCGGCGCACCCAATCCCGCTTCCCCTCGTCCAGGTCAAGGGCCAGGAAATCGTCGGCGGCGTAAGGGTTGCTGCGCAACCAGGCCTCCGCCGCATCCTGCCGGATCTGATCTGCCGCCCGCTCGTCTACGATCTGAAAGTCGTCGGACAGGCCCACCAGGGCCGGTCGCTCGCGCACGATGTCGTGGGCCAAGCCGTGCAGGGTGCGCACCCGGTAGCCGAGATGGGGCAGCAACCCGCGCTGCTGGACAAAGTCGGCCACCCGGCCGGCGAAATGGTCCACGGCCGAGTTAACCAGGGTCACCACCAACACTTCCTGGTCGTCCTCCAGCACCCCGCTGGCGACCAGTTGGGCGGCCAGATACGAGAGCGTGTGGGTCTTGCCGCTGCCAGGCACAGCCGAAACGCCCATTTTGCCGCCGGTGTAGTTCAGGACTTCTTGCTGCTTGGGACGAGGCTTAAACATCGGTCGCCTCCTTTCCGGCGGGCAGACGACGCAGCACGCGCTGGATGGCCTGCAGCAGCGGCCCCTGTTGCTCGTAGCCCTGCTCGCCCAGCTCGTTGAGTCCGAGATAGATTTTGCGGCGGCAACGCTGGATCAGGCCCAGGGTGAGGCGGCAGAGGGCGTCTTGCCGGGCCTCGAACTCGTCGGCATCGGTCCAGACCTCACCCGAGGGCCAATGGCGACTGAGCACATAGGGATGGGTGAGGGGTTGATAGAGCCGTTCCCACCACCCCCCGCCTCCGGCGTTGAGCCAGAACTGATAGTCCACCGGCCGGTTGCTCATCAGGAAGGTGTAGGCCGGGGCCAGCAGCACCGCGTCCTCCGGCTGCAGTTGCCAACTGCGGATGTATTGGGCGGCGACCACGCCGTCTTGGACCATCTCGACGTACTCCTGCCCCAGGGAGACCCTCCCGCAGGTTGCATCAGCATTGCTCCCAGGAGGCCAATTGTCTTGGACTGAGACGGTTTCGCCACCCGTAGCGCTTAACCTGCGGGAGGGTCCGGTCACCCAGCGGAACTTTTGCACGGACTCGATCAGGTTGGCGGCCACCTTCCCGGCGTCATAGTTGCGGTGAAAGCCATACCCGGCCTGGGACAGGACCTCGCCAAACAGACGACTGAGAAAGTGGTCAAGTTCTACTTGTGGACCGGCGATGTAATCCTCGATCCAGGTGCGCAGGTCTTCGTAGCGGCCGCCCAGCACAAAGGTGATGCGCTCCTGCACGTCGGGTTTGATCCGGTCAAAGGAACCGAAAGTGGGCACATTGTCCCTGACGCGGTACACGATCTCGGCCAGGAGTTGCGCCCGCACCAGGTCCATCCCGTCAATGGCCTGCATCAGGGCATAGGCCACATCGAACCGGCTGGGGCAGATCCCCCACTGCGGATGGGCAATGGCCGCCAGGGTCAGCAGGCAGCGGGTGGCTGGTTCTTCCCGCAAGGCCCGCGAGGGGCGATGGGAACGGACCGGGACAGCCTGTCGCTCCAACCTGCTCATCAAGGAGAAACGCAGAGCGTCGGTCAAGAACGGGGCCAGCACGACGATTTCCCCAGGGGGGACGCCCTGTTCGTGCACCAGCCTGGCGATCTCTGCGGCGACCCAGTCGAGCATTTGCGGGTGATAGCGGTGGTATTCGTAGGCCAGCACGGCGCGCACATCCCCTGAACCCCTCCCCCGGCCCCTCCCCGCTTCGGGGAGGGGAGTTTCAGCCGGGCGATTGAGGCTGCGGGCCAACTGGTACCCAAAGGCCCGCAGGTCGAGTGAGGTGACGGTGGACTCGGTGAAAGCGACCTGCTCCTGGCACAACTGCTTGAGAGTGTAGGCGCTCTCGGGGTCGGCTCCCAGGAAACGACGGTAGCCGGCCTCCCGGTCGTAAATCAAGAGCGCCGACCGGCAATGGGGCAGCCATTCTTTCAGCAGGTCGTGAGCCACCGGGGTATCTTCCTCGAGGTTGTCCACGATGAGATGGGCATAGCGGTCCAGCAGATAGTCACGGCATAACAGGGGCCACAGGTGCTTGACGAACACTTCCAGTTGAAGCGAGAAGTCGAGCAGATTGTGGGCCAGGCAATATTCGCGGAAGCGGCTGGCGCAGGCCTGGGCCTCGTCGTAGATGCGCTTTTGGCTGCGTTCGCCTCCCCAGGCGGCTTTGAGCCGCTCGCCGATCTGGGTGTAGGGAAAGCCGACCACGGCCGCCTTATTGAGGTTGTCCAGGATCTGGCTGTAGAGGCGGTTGCGGTCAATGGTCACCGTCTCGAAGTAGCCCTGGTCCAGGAGGGGACTGACCAGGCGGGCCATGTAGTATTGGGCCGTCTCCAGGGTGAGGAAGGTCGGCGGTTGGTCGGGCTGGCCGAAACCCGCCTCCTCGGCAATCAGCGGCCAGAAGAGGTCCACCATCCGCTGGGCCAAGCCGCCTATGGTCAGGATGGTCACCTGCCCTCCGGCTGCCAGTTCTGGGCGGTGGAGGGCTTCGTAATAGGGGGTGGCCAGGGTGCGCTGGGGCACGATCACCAGAATTGTCCCGGCCAGGACGCCGGAGTCGAGCAGGTGCAAGAGACGCCCGACCCCAGCGGTGGTCTTGCCGGTGCCGGCCGGACCTTCCAGGAAGATCTTGCTCTCGATGGGGCGCTCGATGAGCGCGCGTTGACGGTCAAAAGGAATGGGTGATATCATGCCGCGCACAAACTCACCGTGCCGGGCACTATAACCGTCGCGCAGAGCGACGGTCAGATTGGCCGGCTGCCCGGTGTTGCCGACCAGTTTGCCGATATAGGTGTCTGAGTCCGTCCAGCCTTCCCAAACCTGTGGATCTTTTCATCCGAGAAGCAGAACTCACAGATCTCAGAAGTAGGTAACTCACCAGAGAGATGGATATTGTCAAACCGGCAAAAAGCCACGTTGACCTTGATACCCTTTTTACCTGCTTAATCTTTGAAGCCAAATTCAATCTTGGCTCAAAGTCAACCTTTTCTTGGATCGCTTTCTCCAACGACATGACTTTCTCCGTGAGGATTTCTCTGGCTTCGCCGGAAGGTATAAGAGGAATGGCATTTGTCAGCCCTGTGCTACCCTTGTTCGTGACAAGAAGTCTCTCTCTCAACAGCGATTCATAAGCCTCAACTGTCAACGCCATTACATTCGTCCAATCAAGCCTCTTAACCCTATTACGAGCGTTCTCACACATCTTGTCATATTCAGGTTGAGGTAAATTACAGATCCTCTCAACACACTGCGCAAACTCTTCTGGATCGGTATTCTTCGAAAGTCTAAAGCCAACCCTTTCATCGACAAGCTCATCTATCGTCTCATTAGATAAACCGACAACAGGCGTACCTGACGCTAAAGCCTCTATGACAACCAAACTTTGAATTTCCATTTTCGATGCTGAGACGAAGACATGAGTCTTTTCAAGATATGAGGGGATATCTTCATGCTTAACCTGCCCAGTCAGTATGACGTTGCTCAGGTTATTCTCAGAGATAAAATTCTTCAGCCGCTGATCGTAAGAAGGACCTAATGGCTCACCAATAATCTGCAGCCTGTAATTTCCAGGAAGATGTTTGAGGACCTGGAGCAGATAAAGCTGGTTCTTCCTCTGACTGATATACCCTATGAACGTAAGGATTTTTTCTTGTGATGATGTATCTGCATTCCTACATACTCCATATCGCTTTAAGTCTCTTCCATTGGGTATCATAAAAATCTTGCCCTCGTACCCGAACTGACGAATATCATCTGCGGCGGAGCTATTCAAGGCTATGAGAGCATCACAATTCTCATAGAAGCTGATAAGAATTTGCTTAATCACTGACTCAGTCAGAGAACTTTTCAGAATCTTGATGTTGACAACATCAGTTGCCCCAAAATCAAGGAGCTTCGAGGGCAACACGTGGGTCGTATGCACAAAAGGCACATGATGCATCTTTGCCCATATCTGTCCAATCAAGCCTATCAATGCAGGCTCATGAGCATGCACAATATCAGGTCTAAACTCATCAAGGAAACCAAATATCTTATTCACATTCTTTCCCCACAGAGCAGGAACGTAGACATTTCCCTCACCAGCGCTCTTGACACAAAAAACCTTCAGACCATTTTCAGCTTCGCACAATGCTGTCCTGTCACCCGGACAGATCAGTACGACGTCATGCCAGGAGGCAAAATGTTGAGCCATTTCATGAGCGGCTCTTCCCTCCCCTCCCCCGAGGTCTCTTTTGAATAACGATATAAAAACGATCTTCATTGCTGTCTGCTCGTGTCAACTCTCGCCCGACATTGGACCACCGATTTTCGGCCAGGCATTCTCTCCCACCGCAGAGGCGCGGAGTTAAGGCTATTTCTTAGTCTCCTCTGCGTTTTCTGCGTCTTACCGGTGAGACGAGGCCCGCGGGCACTGAAACTGGCGCCAGTGACGAACAACCTACCACCGGGCGGCTGGGGGTGCGGCAGGTGTCAGCGATGAGTGGTATTCCAGGGTGCTCATGCTTCCCTCTCGTCAAGTTGGCACTTGTCCTCGCTGGGCCAGGCGACATGGGCGCGCAAGCGCCTGGCTCAACTGCCAGCGCTGGATCGAATGGGCCATAGCAGGTTCGAGCATCTTACGTTTCACGTCTCACGCGATTCAGCGTTTCTTGCCGCAGCAATGCTTGTACTTGCGCCCGCTGCCACAGGGACAGGGGTCGTTGCGCCCCACCTTTCGCTTGGAGTGGGTGCGCTGTTTGTGTTGGGTGGGTTGGCTACTGCCAGTTGTTTGCAGGACGGAAGGGGTCAGCACCGGCTGCACCGTCTTGGCCCGCCATTGCGTTTCCCGGGCGGCCTGCTGGTGCAGCCCTTCGTACGTCTTCAGAACGTCATACTCGTACAAAGCCGCCAGAGGCGGACGGGCATCAGGCTCGAACTCGGCCAGGTAATCCTCCAGACCACCCATAACGGCCTCATCTATTAACCCCCGTTTGTAGAGCGCGACGCCCTGGGGTTGGCTGACGGTATCCCGCAGGTTGGCCAGGGCAGAGGCGACCCAGGTCCAGATCTCCTGAAAGCGGATGCCAGGCGGCAGGGTGCCATCTTCCCTCAGCGGCGGCAATTGGGCCCGCAGCGCCTCCAGGATGCGCTCCCGCTCGCCCGGATGGTGCAACGCGATAGCGGAGAGCATCTCCGGGGCTGCGGCGCGGGCATAATCGTAGGCGCTGTCGTCGTTGAGCAGGTCTATGGCCATCTGGGTCGCCGCCGGTCCATACGCGGGTAGTTCGGTGTCGAACCACTCGATCAGGTTCTCCCTTTCCTCGTCGCGGAAGATCTCGGCGAAAATGGGCAGGGCGGCGGGCTCGCGGAAGGCGATGAGGACTAACCCGGCGTGGACCTCCCGGTACCATCGGGGGTCGTCGGGCTCCCAATCTTCATCCACGCCCCCGGCGAGCATCTCCAGCAGGCCCGGCGTCAGTTCCTCGCGCCGTTCCAGGCAGGCCCGGATCAGGTCCAGGTCGGGAGTGCGGCCGGCCTGTTCCAGTTCAGCCAGCAACTCCTCAGCAGAAAGGGAACGATAATCCACCACGGTTTCACCTCTTTCCAGGGATTCTACGTAATCTTTGGACTCACGCAGCCCCCCGTCCGTCAGGCTGTGTACAAGTTTGATGGCGTCAATTTTGCGGTCCTGGGCAAGCAGGGCACGCACCTGGGAAACAACCTGCGCGGGGAGATCCTGGCTACGGGGCGAGGACTGCGCCGGTCTGGACATCAAGTCCACGTAATCCCGCGCTTTTTGCACGTCCATTTCGGTCTGCGCCACGACCCATTCAACGGCTTCGTCCTTCATGTCCTGGGCCAACAGATCACGTACCTTGGGGGCAAGCAATGCCCAGTTGACGGGGTCATCCCTGATCAGTGCATCCACATAGTCCTTGGATTCGCGCAAGCCCCAGCCGGTCAGTTCCCATACCCGTTTGATGGCTTCAATGGGCCTTCCCTGCCGGATCAGCGCCCTGGCCTCCCGTTCCACCTCCGTCTCGTCCGCTGCGCTGGAAGTGGGCAACGCGGCCTTATCCAGGGCATCCACGTAGTCTTTGGACTCCTTCAACCCCCAGCCCGTTGTCTTGCGCACTCGTTTAATCGCTTCAACCCTCCGGCCCTGGGCGAGCAGGGCACGCACCTGGTCTTCAAGTCCCACAAAATTCATCTCCTATATCTCCAATAATCCGAAATCCCACCCTCTGCTACTGTCGAGACATAAAACCTCTCCCTCATCGCCTTTTTCGCCGACGACTTTTCTTCTTTAGTAATTTTCCCCCACGCGGACAATGATCAGGATGTCGCAACCGAGCAGCGACCTCGACGGCGACCGGTACACAAACCCCTGGCGACAGCAACCCCTTTGAAAATTCTAACCGAAACTGGAGAACCTCACTGCCGTCTCGGACCGTCACCATGTCAAAAGACATTGCTTCCAGTCGCCGCCCACGCATATCCCGGCGGGACCACTCCAGATCTTTGTACTCTAACGGGGTACCACAGCAAAAGCACAGCATCGGCAACTCGTGCCCATTTTCAAAAACGTAGTAAACCGTTTTTCCCCGCTGAATCAGATCAACAACTCGTTGCTGCCCAATGCAGCGGTCAAGATATTCGGCGACACATTCCCAACGACCGTTGATTTGCAGCATTGGGAATCCATCCCGCTTACAGAGTTGATAGGTATCCTTCACCATAGGGCTTTCACCTCGATCTCTCTCGTCGTAGAGAATGGCTGAGTCATTTGGCTGTCAACCCCAACGTATTGACCAGAATGCCGGGCTGCGGTTGCTGGCTCAGGTAGATCAGCAGCCCTTGCATGGGGTCGCCATAGGGAGTGGAGAGGTCGCTATCTATGCGCAGCTTGAAGAAACGCGGCACCTCGGTGACGACAAACTGACCATCGGCATCGGACTCGACCTGTTTGCCCCGCTCAA
>Ga0315309_1001853_pt1 | contig 12556 bp, 8 predicted proteins | sample TDP4_MG_FD_203080 | JGI IMG/M metagenome (GOLD analysis project Ga0315309, IMG submission 203080) | Freshwater sediment microbial communities from Lake Towuti, South Sulawesi, Indonesia - TDP4 | ecosystem: Environmental > Aquatic > Freshwater > Lake > Sediment | place: Indonesia: South Sulawesi...
ACTTCCCAGTGAAGTTTCTCCCTTTCTGGCTTCAAGTTGCGGCTTCAATAATCCCAGTGACCTTCGGATTAGACGCGATTAGAAGGATACTGATTCTGGGCGCCGGTCTAGGCGAGGTTTCGCTTCACGTCGCTGTCCTTGCAATCTTCTGGCTTGTTCTCTTTTTCATGGCGAAGTGGACACTACGATACATGGAGGATCATGGACGCAGCGAGGGAAGGTTGACGCTGCGATGGCAGTGAAGGACATCGCCAGGTCGTTCAGCCGCTCGGTTTGGCTAGGCTGGAAAGTTGACGCCAATTGGACTGATCCTTTGCTCTTCGCCATCTACTCGGTGATCAGGCCCATTGCAGGGATGCTCATAGTCATATTCCTGTTTCTGGTTGGGAGTCAGGTTGGAGAGAACACTGATCCGAAGTATCTGACCTATGTGTTTGTGGGAAACACGTTCTTCATTCTTGTGGCTCAGATAATGCTCTCTATGGGCTGGGTGATACACGAGGACCGGGAGCACTACGAGGTGCTGAAGTACGTCTACATTTCGCCAGCAAGCTTCTATGTCTACCTATTGGGTAGAGCTTGCAGTACTGCGTTGATGGCGCTGGTTTCGGTTGTGATCTCTCTTCTCTTTGGAGTCACTGTTCTACGGATGCCCATAGACTTCCTTTCCGTCAATTACGCTGCTCTCAGCTTGTCGCTGATCATCGGGCTTATTGCCATTTCCTCTTTCGGCATGATTCTGGCAAGTGTGGCATTGTTGACTGCGAGGCATGGAGGAGGAATGGTGGGGGAAGCAGTTGCCGGAGTCTTCTACCTCTTCTGTGGCGTGCTATTCCCTGTTTCTGTGCTGCCGCCGTGGGCTCAGGCCGTGTCGAGGGTTCTGCCGTTGACGTATTGGATGAGCGCAATCAGGGGCTCGATGCTCGGCGCCAGGCCTACAGAGATCGTTGACGATCTGACTGTTTTGGCCGGATTCACTGTAGTCTTCTACGTTGTGTCAATGGGCGTCCTGAGGCTTGCAGACTATCTTGCACGGGATAGAGGATTGATTGATATAACTACAGAGCACTAGGCGCAACGGAAGTTTCAGGTGCGGCTGTTGAGCAATAGAGGAGCAGCGCGGACACTGCTTGTAGCCTCAATCCAGTATCAGGCGTACTACCTCTGCAGGTTCAACCTCGCGCCTGTTCTACCGTTGTTGATCATTCAGTTTGAGTTAAGTCATTCAGAGGCTGGAGCGCTTGGCTCGATGCTTTTCATCTCATACGCGCTGATCCTCTTTCCGGCTGGCATCCTCGGCGATGTGTTCGGACCGCGAGCGATCATAACTCTCGGAGCACTATTGTCTGCAGCAATGAACGTTCTCTTCAGTTACTCGAATTCCCTTACGTCAATGCTGATTATTCAATTCGTGAATGGGTTGGGGCAGGGCATGGCGTGGGGGCCCCTGACAAGGCTCATGGCCAACTGGTATCCACGGGAGAGGATGGGATTCGTGATGAGCCTTCTATCCCTTCCGCCGGCTTTTGGCCCTCCGGCGGCATATATACTCACAGGATACCTTGCCTCGTTCTACAGTTGGAAGACTGCGTTCCAAATTCCGTCCATAATACTGATCGGGACGTCACTGCTGTTTGCGCTCCTTGCGAAGGACGATCCATCAGGCTCGTCGCGGAGTCGTTCGTGGTCTCGAAGCACGTTCCTTGAGCTGTTGAGAAGACGTGAGATCTGGCTTGTAGGGATTACATATCTTGCTCTTTCAGGTGCGATTCGCGGACTCCTGGTTTGGTTGCCGACGTTTCTCGTAGAACGGACGGCCATGACATTGATGGCTGCCTCGACTCTTGCTGGGTTGATATCGCTACCCGGGATTCCTTCGATGTTCGTGGGGACATGGATTTCTGATGTCAAGTTGCAGGGGAGGAAGAGCGTCGTGATTGCTGCTTCGCTTCTGGCGCCTATCCCGATTCTGCTGCTGCTTCCTTTCGTTAGGGAACAAGTGCAGCTCCTCTGGCTGCTTGCTTCTCTCTTCGCCCTGTTCTATTCTGCAGGTGGACTGTACTTCGCCTATCCATCGGTTCTAGTTCCGAAGGAGCAGGTGGGAGCGGGCTCAGGGCTGATTGACATGCTTGGATATGTCGGAAACTTCTTCGGGACGATGGCGATAGGCATCGCAGTCGATACTTTCAGGTCGTATGATCCGATGTTCCTGATTCTCGCAGGCATGGCGCTTGTAGGAACGCTTGCAATAGTGAGAGTGAAGCCCTAAGAAAGGGATGAGGGACAGAACATTTCTGGTTCCCCGCTAGTTTGGGTTCGTCACGGAGGCTAACTGATGGGGCTTAGTCGTGCTATCGTTTGTGACCTCAACTATGCTGTCGATCATCTTGCCGAGCTGTCGCAGGAACTTGGGTTCAAGGTTGAGAGGGTTCAGCGTGCGCTTGTCAAGCCCAACATTTGTGGGCTCTACCATCCCTCTCTGGATCTCTTGTCGAGCATCGTGGAGTTTCTGTTGCTTAACGCCGAATCGGTAGTGATCGGCGAGACAAGGAGCATGATGCATGAACCTAAGGAGCAGTTTGAGAAGCTTGGCGTGGTGCCTCTACTGAAGCGTTTCGGTAACCGTGTGAAGGCGGTTGATCTTTCTGATGATGAGCGTGTCGAAGTCCAAGTTCCAAACCCGCATGCACTTAAGAAGATCGCTCTTCCTAGAACGGTCTTGGAGTCGGATGTTCTTGTCAATGTTCCGAAGGTTGGCACCCATTCGACGACACGTTTGACGTGTGCTCTGAAGAATCTGTTTGGCTTGTTGCCTGAGAAGCGCAAGTACCTTAGATACCATCCTCTTGGGATGGACAAGGTGGTTGCTGACATAGCTCAGATTGTGAAGCCTGATCTGAACATCGTTGATGCTGGGAGCAAGACGATCTTGGGTGTGGACGCGTTGGCTGTGGATGTTGTGGCCTGCAAGTTCGTAGATCTGAACCCACTGATAGTTAAGCACTTGAGGTTGGCCTCAGAGGACCGGAACGAGAAGCTTGAGACTTTCGTGAAGAAGTTCGATATGGTAGAGCTTTAGATGTGAGATTGAGCTCTGACGCCTTTCAGCTCGGCGCTCTTACATAATCTATTGCTTGTAGATAGAAGGAAAGAGAAATCGTGCGTAACATCTATTCTCCTTGAACTATCTCAGCGCTTGTCGAAATGCTTTTATCAGATTATGCTTGACGCAAGAGTGAATTTATCCAAATAACTTGAGGTTGTCAATGAAAGTTGAGCAGCCCATTTCTGCCCCGTCCTGACTACCTGAAGCTTCCTTTACAGGAAAGATTTGGGCATACAATTCCGCTTACGGGACCACAAGAAGAGAGAGCTTCACAGCTTCATGAGAAACTGCTTTCGATAGATCTCCATACTCACATTACGACTCATCACGAGGAGAGCGGTTGGGAGAAGGATAGGGAGCGTCTTTGGAACTCTGGAGTGACTTGTTTCTTCGAAGCGCTGGATCATCTTCTGAATCCGGCTGAAGACTTCCAAGTGACTTTGGAGCAGATTGGCTCTACGCGTGTTCTGCTTCGACGGAATGCTGGCTTCACTCTTGCCCTCTCCGCTGAAGATATCCGTAGAGCAAAGAAAGAGGGAAAGGAGGCGGTTATGTTTCAGCTTGAGCCTCAGACGATTGGTCCGGTGCTTGATCGCGTGGACATTGGGCATGAGCTCGGGGTCAGGTGCATGCTTCTCACCTTCAACACTAGGAACTTTCTGGGCGACGGATGTGGAGAGAAGAGTAACAGTGGTCTTAGTAACCTTGGGTTCGATGTTGTCGAGAGAATGAATAAGGTCGGGATGCTTATCGACCTGTCGCATTGTGGTGAGAGAACAACTTTGGATGCTATCGAAGCGTCGAAGGACCCGGTTCTGATCAATCATGCTGGTGCTAGGGCTCTGAACCCGATAATGACCAGACTGAAAGGCGACGAGCAGATTCAAGCGTTAGCTGAGAAACATGGAGTCTTTGGGGTGTCAGCAATCCCGAACCAGCTCTCTAACGCGAAGAGACAAGGGATTAACGATCTGCTCAACCATGTGGATTATGTGGTGAAGCTGGCTGGGGTGGATCATGTTGCGATAGGGCTTGACATCTGCTTTGATGACCATGTGGCGTTCCATAGAACGCTGATAAAGAGGCTTATGAGGGGTACGGGCCAGGAGTTGAATGCGGAATACATGGAGGGCATCGAAAGCCCGGAGGAATGGAAGAACATTACACGTGGGCTTGTTTCAAGGGGATACTCTGATCAAGAGATAGAGAAGATCATAGGAGGAAACGCCTTAAGAATCATCGAACAAGTCGTAGGCTGACACGTATTCACCTGGCTTGGCCATGCTCGTCAAGACCTTGGCAACTGTCTCGTACGCTTCTATGTACTCTGAACCTGAGAATTGGCCTTCTCCTTTCGCCCAGTTTTCGTAGAACTTCGTACTCCGCTGAGTAGTTGCGGTAGTAGTTTCGGGTTGATTTCAGGACGCCACCGTAGTCCTTTCCAGTGAAGGCCTTTCTTCTCATGCTGGCTCGATTACAATCTGCGCGTTCTCGGCTCTGGTCCCGTTCTATCAATAGTTGTTGAGACAAAGCCTATTTGTCTCTGGCGGGTTGGTTTAGATGTTGAGGCGGGGGTAGCAGAGCCAGGTCTAATGCGCGGGACCCTTTGAGCGAAGGAGCGCGAAACTCAAGATCACAGAAGCTTTGCGGTGAGCTATCCCGTGGGGTAGCCCTTCGTGGGTTCGAATCCCACCCCCCGCACACTCCAACTGGATCTAGATTTTGATCAGTTATGGGGTTAACCAAATGCGTTGGTGGCGGATGGTTGAAGGAGACTACTCTGATACGCTAGGATTGCCGCAACGAAAATCAGGGAGGCTCCACGGCCTAGGTACGTGACAGCCCTCCGACAAGGTAGACCACAATAGTACCGCCATGAAGAGAGATTGAATCTCCTGCCCATCGAATCCCTTATAGTGTTCTGAACATAAGTGAGTCCGGGGAAAGGTCAAGTGTCCCCGATAAGCGGGATTGCATTTGCTGTGTCTCTGCGAGTAGGTGGGGGGCCACTTTGACAAGAGAGAGGAGGATCTTGGAACCATCTTGCCTGTGAAGATACCACGCGTAGTTCCATTCTTGCTCATAGTTTTCTCAATTGCAACCACAACTCTTCTAATACCGATTGAGTTTGTGCAGGTCAGGCCCATAATCATGACGAGAACTGAACTAGTGCGCGCAACAATCTCTTCAACCAAAACTCAGACAATCACTGGAATAACGTATCTTACAACAACGGAAAGGGGGTTGCTTTATGGCGGCCCGACCCAAATCGTAGCGGTGACAGTCACCATGACTGCAACAACTACTGTTGTTGTCGTACTCTCAAAGACCGAGACATACACGACTTCAGGAACAACCACCGAGACGACAACAGGCCCGCGCTTTCCTGATCCGACTGGCGTCATAGATTTCTTGGCTAAGATAACGAGTTTTGTTTCTGGGACCCTCGGAATCGTTTCATTCATTCTTCGACGAAGAACGCAAGGCATTGTTTCGAAGTAGGCATGTCCCTACTGTTTTCCAGTGAGACGATTGCAGGCAATTAAAGCCATCTCGTGGTGAAAGGATCAATTATACTTCCGTTCATCATCTATTATGCGGATACGGCAGTACCAAGCTGTCAAGTGATGATACAAACCAGTGCGCTACACGCTGTGGGCTTTCTCTACTGTTGTACGCCCACCTCACAGATCAAGCTGCTGCTCAACCACCACCCTTTGCTGGCTGAGTATTGAATCCGGTGCCATCTATACGGGCATTCTGGGTAGATGCGGTACAGGCCACGGGATTGGTCACTTCCATGCACCACAGTTACATCAAACCTCTTGAAAACACCATCTACGACGAATCGCACGGGTTCGTAGAAGGGGTCGCATGTTCCATCAATTATGTTGTGCCAATGTTCGATCTTAACATCCACTTTCTCATCCCAATCCAACAACCCGCCTGATACTCTCCTGATGGTGAGTTCCATCCAAGTCACCTTCGAGGAGTCTACTAGACTATACTCGATCTTCACCCGATACGATCTGACTTCATCCATTTTCAGATCTTCAATAGTATAATTCGCGCGGGCTCCACTCATCGCAAGTGTGACGTCCTTGTTCTCGACGTGTATTTTCACCTCGGTACTCGCTTCAATGGGTGGATCTATGGATTGGTCGTCCACTTGTACAATTTGTGCACTTATCCGAAGAACCCCGTTATCACCATACCATCCATATATTGGTGGTTCATAGTCAGATTCTGTTATCTTCTTGGTCTCACCCGGACCTATAACCCCAACATTCACGAATCTTCGCTTACCAAAAGCCAAGTGGTATTCAGCCTTCAATTTGTACCAAATTCTTCCCTGAGAAGACGCTGAGCCAGAGTTCTTGATTTCCATTATGACTGTTATGTTTTCTCCGGGACGATAGGTCGCCTTGCCTGTTGTTAGATTTGTTATTCTTACGTCCGGCCCAGAAAGGGGCACCTCAAAGTCCTTGGTCTTGACTGTGTTTCCGTTGGCGTTGAAACTAAATCGGTATTGGCCAGCGCCTAGAGGACCAAGGCTATAGGTGTTTGATGCAATGGTGACTACCTGGGTGTGTGCTCCGGTCCATTTCTCAACTATGGCGTTTGAAGTGAAGACGTCGCCAGTTCTCGCGACGATGCCCCAATCAAGGACTCTGTAGCCCATCGTCGGAAAAACGATTCTGACAGTAACAGGTACGTCCTTGCTTGGGTTAGAAGTGTCAACGCCAATATCAGCCCAATCGGCCGGGGGTGTAAATTTCACCCATTGATCTTCAGTCGCCACGGTGACCGTATATTCACCTAGCAGTCGGTCGTAGCTGTTCCATGTTGGCGGCGTAGAACTTCCGCGATATACGACCCTTATCTCGTACTTTCCTAGCTTGCTGGGAACGGTATATCTGCGCATGTCCCATCTGCCGCCACCTGATTCGCTGCCAATCTCGTCCAAAGCCCCTCCGCATGTAGAGGCAGCCATTACACGGGTCTCATCCCATTTGGCATAAACACGGATAACGTACTGGTTGCCGGCATTACCCTCCTTGTACGAGAAGTACATTGTCAGCGTTGTGTCGGGCCTCGCCTGTACGCTATGTTCATCGTTTCCGTCAGGATTCTCCCAGTCTCCCTTTCCCAAATAGTTCAGATCAAAATGACTCAGTGAACCTAGTTCACCTGTCCGCAGCTCGATTCGGATGGCTTCCATCCTTAGCGATTTGCCGGTTGTTCCTGCCTCAGCTCCGTCAGAAACCCAGTCCTGCCAACCTATGCCCTCAACATAGGCTCTGTAGTAGACATGGTAACCTGCACGAACGCTGACCAACTCTATTTTGATGGCCTCAATCCTCAGGGCCTGGCCTGTCGTTCCTGCTACGGCCCCATCCGACACCCAATCCTGCCAGCCAATACCCTGAACATGAGCCTGATACCTGATACTGTACCCCGACACAACTATTCTGACAGCTTCCATCCTTAGCGATTTGCCGGTTGTTCCTGCCTCAGCTCCGTCAGAAACCCAGTCCTGCCAACCTATGCCCTCAACATAAGCTTGGTATCGGACAACCCCGCCCCCCTTAACGGTGAATTCCTTTGTCTTGACTGTGTTTCCGTTCGCGTTGAAATCAAATCGGTACTGACCATCACCTAGGGAACCAAGGCTGTAGACGTTCCATAGGACAGTGACTGCCTGCGTATGTGCTCCGGTCCACTTCTCAATTATGGCGTTTGAAGTGAAGACGTTGCCGCTTTTGGAGGCAGTGCCCCAATCCGGGACCCTGTAACCTGCGGTTGGAAACGTGATCTTGACAGTCACCCGTACGTCTCTGCTTGGACTAGAAGTATCGACGCTAACATCCACCCAGTCAGGTGGAGGAGTGAACCTCACCCATTGCTCGGGTTCTTTCGGTAGCATGTTGAAAGAAACGCGAGCTCCCCCAGTCCATTCGTACCATTCCAGTAGTAGTTTGTACTCTCCCGCTACTAGGGGGATGCTCTTTGAGTATGTCTGGTATGCTTGATCCTTCCATCCTTCAGTGATCTCCAGGATCAGCTTCATGCTTGAATCGTAGACGTAGAGACGGACGCCGTCGTCTCCTCCTATCGTGAACTGCCATGTTGTAGCAATTTCTACAGCCACAGTTCTACTCGAGATGAAGCCTATTAGGTCTGTCCGGCCGTACGCTACCAAGCCATCCCAATAGTCATCAAAGATCAGATTAGCCTGATCTGGACCTAGGCCAAGGTACATGCTAATTGGATTGTTGCGATCCCCTGAGTAGATGTACCAGATGCGCTCCCATCTATCCTTAGGATATGTGGGGCTAGGTATTATCATTACTTGGAAGAGCCCAGGCTTCTGATCGCCCTTGTTGGCCGATTTCCCTGTCTGTCCTTGATTCTCCCAGACTGTGACTGAGGCCTGCAAGGTGTAGAACCCAGGCTCAGCGCTTCTGGGAATCTGCCAGACAGTCTCCAGGCCATCAGATCCACCCGGATCTATCTTTAGTGTACCCCACTTCGCATCCGAGAACACCTTGCTCCCACTGGGCGAGATGATAGTGAACTCCGCCTTGTACTCCCTTATTGCTATGTTTCCTCTGTTCCTGAACCTTACCCACATCTTCACTTGTTCGTTTCTCTGATAGATACTCTTCTCAACATTCAGCTCCTCGATAGAGACATCAAGAAAGTCACCAGTCTTGAACGAGGCGCAGGCATGCTTGTCCGTCGTGCCTACATTGAAGGTGCGTGAAGCGCCCTGACTCCAGCCGACCTGATATATGTCCCAGTATTCAGCAAAAACCCATGCCGGTGGACTTCTGAATAGAGTTACTGCCACATCGCTATTCGTGTCAACCTCCACATATGGTCCTGGATAGCCTAGGCTTGTTGTCAAGATCTGTGAGGACCCGCCGCGCGTGCTCTTCCATTCAACCCTTATCTCAGCACCGGGAATCTTCCTCACTGTTTCGATAGAGTAGCCGCTTTGCCTATTGGAATCATCGATTGCGTAGACATAGACTCTGACTTTGGGTGGAGGGGGTTGCCCTACCGCGGTTGTTATGCCTAACGTGGTAGGGTTATCTGAATCGTTGACATTGACATCCTGCTTCGCGCCAACCAGCTTTTGCGCATGGTACACGTCGAGCTTGTAGTGTTCCCTTATCCCATCGGGCCCGGTTCTTGTGGTTGGCCATAGCGTGAAATCTCTCCTTCCATTGCTCTCTGTTTGAGACTCTGTGACGAAATCGTACCTCTTGTGGTCTCCATCATAGCTGTAGACCTTGATCGTGGCACCAGGAAGCGGTGTCGAGCCATCGCTGTAGTAGACGGTCACGCTTAGAGTGCGTTTGAGGAGAGTCTTGATTGTTCTGAAGGTGGTCTGTTCAGCTGTGACCCTCAGGTCTGAGGCAGTCCCTATCCACATGTCGTCTTTGTAAACCTCAGCATGGTATACACCGGCTGGCAGGTCGGTGAACGTGAAAACGTTCGATGATAATCCGCCCAGCCTTCGGAATTCTCTCCAGTTCTCATAATACAGGATCGCCGTGTCAGGCGTCACTCCGCCGCCAAGGGGATAGTTGACCGTGAGCTGAATGGAACCTGTTGTCGGTTTGGGTACAACCTGGATCCCGTGGACCTGGACATATTCAAACTGCTGATCCTTTTCTCCTGAAGCAGGATCCCAAGACACGCACTTGTAGTCACTTCCGACCATTGCAACTGTTTTCACCTCGCAGTTGAAGATACCTGTACTCCGAGGTTTGACTCTCACCTTGAGAAAGTATTCTGCGCCCCCTTGCCACCAGCCCACCCAGCCGCAGACCAACGGGTACTTAGGCGAGATTCTGCCCGTTCCATAGCTTGCCGAAACCTGCTCTTGACCCGGCCATACGATTTTGTGACTCATCCCACGGGATTCGTCCGTCACTGATATGCTTTCAGCACCTTGAGGAAATGCGACTTGAACATCCTGTTCTATTGCCTGACCTCCATCGTTTTTGGCGAAGATCGTTATCTCAATCTCAGAGCCAACAACTGCAACCTTCGATGGTGGATTGATGTCAACCCTGCTGATTTTGGCAACTGGATTCTGGGCGAATTCATAGCCTGCGCCATTCAGAGTCACACCAAGCTTGACGTTCTGTGTGCAGACTCCTGAAACTTGAACCATGCAGTGAAGAAAGGGTGAAATCAGCAGAACCACAAAACATATCGTTTCGAGTCTCCACTTGACGCTCGCGAGTGTCATCCTTCTGAAACAAGTTCCAGTCTGATCCTGTCCTTTGAGGACCGATTGACCCCTACTTCTGAGAGCCTCTCCGTGGAGAGTTCCCAATCCGTTCCCCTACCTCTACAAGTCGTGTTCCTGTATAAACATATACGAAGGGCTTCTGCAACAATGTTGCAGAATCATGTTCCGATCTCGAGCAACGCTGACCAACCTGACGGCCGTCCTGATGCCAAATGTGCATCTATTCGTCCATGCAACGAGCCCAGAGGCCTCGATTCTTCCAAGATAGTGCTCAGAGACTTCCAAGTCAACATACTCACTCTTCACCCCGGCTCTAGTATCATTCCCCGAGAATCTTCCGAAGACTTCAACATCGTCGAAATACACTCTGGAGGTTGCGTGTCCCGATGCGATGTTCAGGGTGGCAATCTCTGATGCATGCCCTCTCATGATTGCGAAGCCGCCTCGATGCTGATTATCTATCCAGACATCAAATCTGTCTGCGGTTATGTCAACTTCGACCCTAACCTTGTACCATTGATGGAGCGAGTAGTCTTGGAGGTACTCGAACCCTTCAGTCACCCCTCTCACCGCGTATATCTTGCCGTCGCTTAGGAATCTTATCGCCGAGTACAGCCTTCCCCATCGGTCTAAGGTCCTGTTCGCAAAGCAGATGCACGCCGTGGTCCTGTCTCCAACTTCAGGCGAATAGCCGTAGTCATCGGAGCACCTATAAGCTGGAGAGATTTCGCGGGCGAGTAAGAGGTCTGATTAGTGATACGTTGGAACTGATAACCGAGACCATCATATTTCAGGATCCATCCGCCTGAAGAGTTTGAGGATACGTTCTTACAAGAGCTATCGTTGCAAGGACGCCGCGGTACATCTGAAGTGGGAAATGCTCCGGTGGAGTAAGATTCGAAATCATCTCGGAAAACCGTCGTCTCCACGTAACTCATCTCCGCGCCTGCAAAAGAAATCATTCTCGGAAGCATGAGCACAACAAGGCATACAGCAACCACTTCTCGAAGATGTCTCACCATTCCTCAAGCCCACTGACGCCTTACGGTCAGCGGCAATAATAAGGTGTTGCAACAATGTTGCAAGCCTGTCTCCGGAGCGGACGAGGGTTCGAAAGCGCTCCAAAAGAGTGCAGCGGTGAATCATGTCGGCTTGCTCTAAGCCCGGGTCACCGTTTGTCATACCCTTCCTGAGCTCTTGCGATATCTTTAATCAATTACTGCTAACAAAGAAGTAGTGTGTAGCGGGGAGTTCGAGGACTTGTTCTTGATCACGGGATCCCGGCGAATCCAAAACATGACCCCTCACCGTCCTCTCTCTGTACCGCTCAGGACCGAGCATAGGTTCCTAATTGCGCTTGCAGCAATCTCAGCTGTTTTGGCTGTTGGGGTTCCGCTTGTTCTGGCTCCACAGAGGCAGACAGATCTTGAAACAAGAACCACGACTCGTGTGGAATCGTATTTTTCGACATATACTCGTATCGAAACCATACTTTTCACCACTAGTTATGAATACTCCTACTGGACAGTCTCACTATTCACAACTACTCGAACCGTAGCATACTATGTCACTACGGAGTACTACACCTCCATTACGAAGCATGAATCAATTCTGCACGTCACATCGTTCACAGAGACGATGAGCCGAACTAGGACCATTCCGTACTCAAGCGCTGTGCTCAGGTCTTATGGAGAGAACCTTGTCTTGGTCGCACTTGCGATAGGACTTCCCGTTCTCACCTACCACAGAATAAACGGATACAGGACACGTCTACACATCTACTATGAGATACTGAACTACACCGCATATGCCTCTCGACTTCCCTCTCACATAATGCGAGCATGCAACTTGGAGACAGGAAAGTTTGAGAAGTACGTCAAGACCCTTTCAGAGAAGGGATTCATAGATGAAGTCAACGAGGAGGGAACAAAGCTCTATAAGGCGTCCCAAAAGGGCCGGGAATTGATTCGCGATGAGAAGCTGGCCAGATTCGTCAAAGAACTGCCATAACATGGCAAGAGGCGCGCAGAAACGAGTCCCAGAACTGAGTGACCGCCTACGAGATCTGGTGCGCTTGGGAGGTCGCTAACGGATAACCGTTTCGAAAGCGCGCCGTTTTACTGGCAAACTGGTGCGCGAATCCCACCCCCGCACCATTTCTCTTGTGTTGGTTCTCGCGA
>Ga0315309_1001854_pt1 | contig 12555 bp, 11 predicted proteins | sample TDP4_MG_FD_203080 | JGI IMG/M metagenome (GOLD analysis project Ga0315309, IMG submission 203080) | Freshwater sediment microbial communities from Lake Towuti, South Sulawesi, Indonesia - TDP4 | ecosystem: Environmental > Aquatic > Freshwater > Lake > Sediment | place: Indonesia: South Sulawesi...
CCCGAATATTCTACCCAGTTTACGGGTTGGAGACCGTCTGTCTTCGTTACTTCAACGTTTATGGACCCAGACAATTGTACAGTGAGTACAGTGGCGCGATAACCATATTCATGAATCAACTTCTTCGTAATCAGCCGCCAACCATTTTCGGCGATGGTAAGCAGACCAGAGACTTGGTTCACGTCGAAGATGTGGCTGCAGCAAGCATGCTCGCACTCTCAAAGAAGGAAGCGGCTGGACATGTTGTCAACATAGCTACGGGCACAGCAACCAGCGTGAACACTGTGGTTCAAACGCTTATGAAAACCATGGCTAAAACAAGCTTAACACCATCATACAAAGAACCTCGACTAGGCGAGATTAAACACAGCTGTGCCAGCATCGAGAAAGCCAAGAAAATCTTAGGCTACAAACCCATGTTCAATATTGACCAAGGTCTGAGACAACTTGCAAAATGGTACACCTCAAAAGAAGCAGATCACCACCGAAAAAGATGACAAATCAGAAAACACTTAAACCACTCATAAACAGATGATAAGCCTTCAAGGCTCGGATGGAAACCAATGGTTGAACTGGGAACATCCCTGGTCGTTCTAGACAGCTTCATCATCTCCCTGCTCGCTTGCCTGCTCATCCTTCCATATTACATAAGAAAAGCCCAACAAGCCGGCATCACAGGACAAGACATCCACAAGCCGGGTTCACCAGCTATTGCCGAATGCGGCGGCGTCATACTCATACTAGCATACCTAGTCGGACTATTCTTCTTCATACCCTTCAACGATGAAGTTCTGAACCTCGAAGTCGTCGGCACTGCTGCAACAGTGCTGTTAACGTCATTCATAGGATTCGTAGATGACATCTTCGAGATAAGATGGCGCATAAAAGTCCTCACGCCCTTACTCGGCGGCGTTCCACTCGCTGTGATGCGCTTGGGCAGGACAACAATCATGACGCCTTTCGGAGTGCTTGACTTCGCGGCACTTGGACTCATAGGACTAGTCATGTTTTATGCGATTATCATACCATTTGCGGTGACAGCTTCAGCTAATGCCATAAACATGTTTGCAGGTTTGAATGGACTGGAAGCCGGCTCGTCCACTATAATGGCTCTTGCGCTGCTCTTCCTTGCCTTTCGATCGGATAAACCTATAGGCTTCATCATTCTGACTCCATTTATTGGAGCACTCTTGGCGTTCCTTTACTTCAACAGATATCCGTCCCGCGTCTTTCCTGGAGACGTAGGCACATTCGGCATGGGCGCTGTATTAGCATGTGTCGCTATCCTAGCAGACTTGGAACGAGCCGCAGTCATCATGTTCATCCCATACTTCGCCAACGCCGCGTTATTCTTTATAGGAAAACTCAAGAGAGTGCCGCCGCCCAGAGAGGCACAGATGAATCCAGACGGAACGCTTCCAGCCCCAAGCATATGGAGTCTAAGGAACATCATCCTTAGAATCCATCCCATGAAAGAGAAAGCGTTAGTCTCAGCTTTACTCTTGATAGTTGCGTTGTTTGCGGTCGCGGGTATGTTGGCCTATGGAATGTGAGAGACAAGTAGGCATAAATGGGTCGAAGGACTCCGGTCGTCTAAGATGGCAGAAGAATCCCGGCTTACGCTACGCCATCGCTAGTTGCTGAACACTTCCCAATCAGCAGGACACTAACGACGCAAAAGCGGAATGAAGAATAGTACACCTACGCAATTCCCAAAAGACTGAAATAGAGAAACCTCGGGAATATTATGGACAAGGTGGCAGCTTATCTCGGATTCTACCTCATCGCTATTCCATGATATGCTCAAGCCACTCGTCGTCATAGCGATCTTCGCCATTCTCATTCTATGTATGTCCAAGCTCATAGTTGGATGGCTTTCATTCACCCGGCTAATAAGCACTAAAGGAAACCTACAACACCCTCCAAACATTGCGATTTATCAGGACAGCAACTGCACAAGCCCGGTTTCCTACATCAACTGGGGAAGCTTAGAGCCGGGCATGTCAAGAAACACGACAATGTTCATTCGCAACGAGGGAAGCGAAAAGGTCAGACTAAACCTCGACGCAACGAATTGGCAACCCGCAAACATTTCAAACTACATGAATCTAACTTGGAACTACAAAGGCGCAGCCGTGTTCCCAAGCGAAACCGTCGAAGTGACTCTGACTTTGTCTTCAAGCTCTTCTCAGGGCTTTACGGAATACCTTGTTGCCTATGATGTTAGGGAGTTCAGCTTCGACATCATTATTAGCGCTTTCAGTTAGTATGGCTTTTTCGTTCTTGGAACGAAAAGTGTAGATGCGCAGAACACTCATACAACAATGTTTATTAAGTCTTCATACATGTGATACCTAGTGGCGCAACGCACATGCGAAGAAAAGAAGGCATAGTGGCAGGTGCCGCTTTAGCGCTCGTTTTATACACTCTTGTCCTGAGTGTTCTTGGACCCGTCGTATCAGCGGTTATGCGTAATCGAACCGTTTCTAATGCTGGATCTGTGAAGGCTGTTGGAGTTGGCGTTTACTGGGATCAAGCATGCACTAGCCCTGTTGCTTCTATTGATTGGGGCTTTCTGGAACCTGCTTCGAATAAGAGTGTCACGGTTTACGTTAGAAATGAGGGCAATGTTGTAGCTAGTCTAGCGATTTCCGCGTCAGCTTGGAATCCTGCCAGCGCCTCGAACTACATGACGTTGAGCTGGGATTATGCTGGTCAAACTCTTAGTGTGAGCGAGATATTTGAAGTGACGTTCACATTGTCAGTTTCAGCAACGGTAGAGGGAGTGACCAGCTTTAGTTTTGACATACTCATAACAGCAACTGGCGAATAGACTGTAGTTTGAGAATATGACTGGTTGCAAGATGAGGAGTCTTGCACGAGAAGACCAATCATATTCTGGTCTTTTTCAGTATCAAGACCGATGCTGGTGTTGAAACCAGTAAAGGCGTGAATCGTTGTCTTAGCTCTAAACTGAGGTGGATGATTGGAAAGAAGATGCGGGCGCCTTGTTTACATGGGCTTGGTGAAAGTTGTGATTCGTCTTTTCTTTATTGCGAATACGCCTAGAGCTCCGAGCATGGCTATTAGGATAGCTATTGTACCGAGCGGCACTTCTGGCACAGCGTTAAACGATGTCGCTCTTATTTGTACGACTTCATCGAGGTTCTCTTTCGTTTTTCCATTAGGACCTTGGAAGAGCACTTTGACTCCCCAATCGCCGATTGAGTCTGGGTTGTGAATTGAGTAGGCGTAGCGAATGGTTGCCGTTGTTCCATTGTTCCATGTTCCAGTGCCATCTGTCAACAAGGGCGTGATCGTGTCGATCCATACTCCCTCAGTGCCGTTAGGAGCGTTCCACTTGAATGTAACATGAGTTATAGTGGAATCAAGGGTCAACGCCGTGACATTGACTGGAGTTCCTACGATTAGGTCTATTCCATGGTAATCTGATGTCACAGCATATCCTGTTCCTAGAGTTGACAATGGAGCGTCAGCTGCCTTTATCATAAGAAGCAGTCCTATCGAAGCTACCAAATAAGTTAAGGTGAGCCTCTTCATTCTCGGCACCATAGTTTTTATGACCATGCTTGCATTTAAACAGATAGGGGTAGTTATTCTAGAAATTTTAATTCAAAGTTCTATTTTTGGCACGCTTTTTAAGTGTACAGTAATCATTCTCTTAGATATCTTAACACCATCAATTAGAAGGTTTGCGGGAGAGCGGCCATTCTTTCTCTTTTCAAATGTAACAGACTTTTCACAAGCAATAAAGCCGTTTTTCAATGCTGATGGGCAAATCAGTCAGAACGATTCATGCTTATGGTGGCATTACTGCTCTCAATAAGACGGTGACCATGAAGGCGGCGCCGAGAACAAGGGCTGCAACTCTAAGCCGCGTCTTATCTATCACAAAGTCTCCGAAATAGTCCGAGTAAGGAGCTAGCAGTTCTGAGGTTACGAGCAAGATGATTGCAGTAACGGCAATCCATAGGCTGATGTCCCAAAGCGAGAGAGGGAAATACACGTGGTCACGCTTCTAAAGTTTGGTACCAGACTTCAATCGTTCGCAAATCAGGGGAAACCGCATCTTTAGCTATTGTAACTAATTTTCCCGTTGTCTTGGCCAAAGCGCACGCGATGGCACTTATTAGTGGGCTACCTATTGTGTGGATGCTTTTCAAGGCTTGTTCACTTGAGTAGAGATCCCTGTAAGCCGAATCGACTAGTTTAACGTGGATGAAGCCGTTTTCTGGGCCGATCTCAAGTTCTTTTGCTAGTTCTAAGTTGCTTACTATGATTGTTGGCAGGCTACCGCAGAGTCGGTCTAAATCGATTTGTGTGAATTCTGCCTTGAGTTCTTTTTCCAAGAGACTGATGAGACCGTATCCTGGTGGTGCAATGCATATTCCTTTTGGGTTCTTGAGCAAGAATTGTTTCTTAGCCATTTCCTCCAGCGTGGGCACAGCAACGATGTCTTCAGCAGGGACGTAAACTACCATTTCTTTTAGTCCCTTCAAGTATTCTGGAAGGTAGGCTTCTTTTGGGTATGGTGGTATGTAGATTGGTTTTCCTTTGTAGTTGAGGTCTTCTACTATTCTGTCTATTGTTGTGTATGCCGAGATCGCTGTGGAGTCCAGTATGGTGCTCCTAACAAATTTGATTGGTCTGGCGAAAAGGAACAAGGCTCCCCAGAACGTGAGTCCCAGCCCAATGAAAGCAAGAACGGCTACAGTGCTTACGACTGATCCTATAAGCGTCAATGTTCCTATCGCAAGCAGCAAGAATCCGACTTTGCCAGACGGTGTTCGCTTGGATTTCAGTAATTCACGTCTTAGGATTTCATTTTCTTTCTGTAGGTTGCCAACAGTCTCCATTAGGTACTGAACCGTAGCCTTTTCGGATTCTTTATCGTTTTTTTCCTTTTTTTCCGAATCGTCTTTAGACTTTAGTGACACTTTGTTTCTCGTTCCTTCACATTGCGGTCTCTTGCATATTAGGGCTTCCATACAAGTCTGGGCTGATCTAGGATGCTCATGATGTCGGCTTTTATGATGCCGTGTTCTTCAAGGTTCCTTAGCCTGCCGATTAGCTCATCCGGTCTTGCCGCTTTACCTGTGGCTTTCCTAAGGGCTGATGCAATGCTTGAAGTAGTTGTCTCCTTGGTTTTTTGGCGCAGTTCTTTGATGGCTTGGTACAGTTGTTTTTCCTTAAGTGAACCCAGCTTTTCGAAGATTTTGAGGTTTGTTGTTTTTCTTCTCCATTCTCTTGTGTATTGGGTTGTTTGTACGACAATTGCGAATAGTATGGTTGAGACCAACAGAATCTGCATAGTGGGGATGCCTAAAGAGATGAGAGATTGTACTTTCAACGGTTCCCAATAAGCAGCGATGGTTTTGCCCATGTTCGTTAGCTTTTGTTCAAGTTTTGGGGAGTCGTTTGGGTTTTTGGTCAGGATGATCAGGCTTATTCTGGTATATCTGGATTCAATCGTTATTGGAGTTTTGAACAAAGCTTTCTGGTACCAGTACAGTGCGATCTGAGTGTAGTTTGAGGGGCTTTGGAACACGAAGTAGTGAGCTGTGATCGGAGGGTTCTGCATGATTTGGATGTCTCTGGATTCGAGCACATTTACTAACGGCCAGTTTCCTTGGGCTTGTTGCCAAGTCACCAGGCATACTTCCCAGCTGTGAAGATGAGTTATTGAGTTGGCGACTCCCACGAGCACGTAGACTGTTGGATTAGAGATGTTCTGCGAGATGTATGCATAGAGTAGCGAGGCATCTTGATGTGATATTTTTTCGAAGCTTTGGTCTCTGTAAAGGAATCTTAACTGGTATTCTGATACTTGGGGAAAGGCGTCGACGCCTGTTTCAGGGTTAGCAGTAGTCATGGTTAGTCCTTGTGCAAATGCGAATACGGGTGCTTGAATGCTCAGCGTGACAAGGTATGAAGCAATCAGTAGGGCGGTTGTCTTTATCCAGAATTTTCTGGGAAGTCTTGTTCGATGGTTCTTAAAAAACCTTCCACATTCTGAGCAAAAGATTTCATTGCTTTTCAACAAGTCGTCGCATTTAGGACATGGTGAATTCTTGTTTGTGCTTCCGAATATTTGCACGTTCAACAGTCTCTCAGCAATCAGCAACAGAAGTAGCATCCCAATGAAGATGAGGAGCCATCCTGAAAAGACGTGGAAAACAGTCATAGCAATTGCTTCGCCGAATTGGTGGGCGACTGTAAGTATGAGTGATATTCGGAAGATGTTGAGAATCGTGAGTGTTAGAAAGCCGAGTGGGAATATGACAATTTTCCTAGCGATCGGTCCTCGGACGACGTACACGAGGAAGGTTGCGAACATGGCGAACGCGACTAGGGAGTAGACGCCTGAGCATGGTAGGTCTACCACGAATTCAAGAGAGCTCTGAGCAGAATTGTTGATTACAAGTGTTGGAGGGCCATACTCTGATGACAATGTAACTGGCGTGCCAACTGCTTTAAGCAGAGTATATGAACCTTGGGCGTTGAAATTCCCCACCAAGGCTCCCACTGAGGAAGTAACGCCAGAGGGCGGAGGAATTAGGAAAATCAGGAAAAGAAGGGGAAATATTAGAGCCGTGAGTACCTTGACGCTAAACAGGGTAAGACCTGTGCCTATGACGAACACTACGAGAGAGGCGATGTGATACTCCAGTGAGTAGAAGGTGTAGGAGCCATACCAGTAGAGCAGAAAGGCCAAAAGGCAGAGTGCAATTCCAGTAACTTCACCTAAAGAGATTATCTGTTTTTTTGCTCTGAGCCTTTCTATCGTGAATGATGCTTTGACGAATTCCCTTCTTCGAAAAACCAAGAAAGAAGCAAGCAACGGCACGAGCAGAAGGTGGCTCACGGCTTCGTTTTGCAGAGCTTCATTGAACAAGATTGCCAAGTCTTGCCAATACACAATCAGAATACTCAGTATTATGAGAAAGATGGCAATAATTTGAAGGTAGAGGTTTTTTGCGTTTTCCGTGAGCTTTTGAAAAATTTTCATTCTCTACTCTCCAAGTTTTATTTGTGTTCATCTGCGTTGAATATTATGCTGGAGCTAGATTGTCGAAAAATGATAATAGGAGTTTTTGTGGCAAGTATGAGAATTGAAGCAACCGCGAATTATTTTCATCTTCTGTTGAAACGGAGGTCTGAAATTCTTTCTGCTAAGAGTAATGGGATTGTGATCAATTTTGAAATTATCCCTAATCCAGAAAACATTGCTTTGAGGTTGTTGATGTCGCTTTGGGTAATTGCGCCGATTGTGGGAGCTGTAAGAATATAGGCTATTAGGAAAATTGTTACTCCTATTGCGAGTCTTATCCATTCAGCAGTATTGAGGAAGTGAAGAGGTAAGTAGGTTGTTATGGCTGCAATGGCGGATGCTATGAGTATTTTTGTTGATGATTGAAGATCTGCTTTGACTTGATAGTGTTTCCATATCCAGTGAAGACCCCAAAATAGGCCTGGGAGTCCAGCGAGAACTGTTCCAAGTATTACACCTGTGATGCCAAAAGTGGGAATCAGGAGGAAAGCTAAGGGAATGCCAAATGACAATGTTAGTAAGTTCAGTTTCATGAGCATTTTTGTCTCTCCTACGCCTGCTAGAAGGCCAACAAATGTCAGACTCCCGAACAGCACAAGAAGATTGTTTATGATGTATAGCGTCAGGAAGAAAGGGGCGTAAATCCATTTTTCTCCGAATATTGTGCTGATCATGGGCTTTGAGAGGATCATTACGACCATAGTGGCAGGGACTAAGAGCATAGCGGTGTATTTGATTGAGGATGCGAAGACCGTTTGAAGGAGGTTATGTTCGTTTTGCGGGTCGACTTTTGCGAATGCTGGGAACAACACTGTAGCTATTGGAACAGTGAAGAAGGTTAGTAATACAGAGAATTGGGTGGCGACTTGATAGTTACCTATCGTAACGTCACTACAGTAGAAGGCCATCATGAAACCATAAAATTGCACTAGGAATCCCCCTAAGATAGAAGATACTGAAAGGGGGACGCCATACCGCAGCATTTTTTTCAAGGTTTCAGATGTGCTGGATCCCCTTGCGTTTGTTCTTTTCAGATTTTTGAAGAGGATGAAATAAAGTGTTGCTAAGCCAATGATGCCCGCAGCTAAAAATGAGAACGTGTAGCCTAGAACCGCTCCTAAGGCCCCGTACCCGAGAAAAACCAGTATTGGCGAAATTGCGCTTTTTATTATGGACTGACAAATCGTTGTGAAGCTGTTGATTTCCATTCTTTCAAAGCCTATGAAGCTTGATTGTGAGGCCGTGAGTAGCGAACCAGAAAATATTGTTATAGAAGCTATTGCTATTAGCGGCGTGATCTCTGGTCTGTGGAAGATTCTTGATGCAACAAAGCTTGCTAGAAAGAGGGATAGAAATGACAAAGCGAGTCCTGCTACAATTTCGAAGATTAGTCCGGCAGAAATTATGCTGTGTATGTCTTCTTCTGTGTTTTGGGCTCTGAGGTGGGCTACGTACTTGGTTATGGCGGAGTTTACTCCCCAATCTCTGAACAGAGCTATCATATATGATGGGATTAAGGCTATTGAGTATAGTCCGTATTCTTCGGGTAGCATGAGTCTGGCTAGAATTATTGTGCCCACTGCCATTATTATGGTGGATGCCGCTACTCCTACGAAAAGCTGAAAACTTCCAATTGCTGAAACCTTACCCATATCTAAGGCTTTTTCCATGACTCTTTCCCTTTGTTGGATTGCTGAAGAACTAAGCTTGGATATGCTCTTGCTAGTTAATACCTGTTCGTTCCTAAGCGTTTACAGAGTTGTTCAGTGTGGAAAGTGAAGATAATGGCGCGCTATTCTAGAAGAAAAAAGGGAGATTTTGCGGTCGTTGTTTAGTAGGGAGCTAGTCCTGCAGCCTCGTTGAACCAATTGGCAACGGTTAGCCACATGTATTTGTATGCGTTGTCCCAAAAGATCATGTTGGCCCACTCAAGAGTGAACCCTGGATGGGCGCTCGCTATGGCGGCTTCATAAGATTCCATTGTTGCAGCTGTTTCGCTGCCGCTATAGCTTCCTACGCCCTCGACATAGACTCTTACATTATGTTTCCAGTATCCTGGCGAATGTCCCGGGGGTAGTTCACAAGCAAATGCGATTGAAACCATTAGAGCCGTCAATGTGACCGCGGCCAATCCTAAAGCACTTTTCCTTATTTTCATATATATCCCCAGTAGCACTTCAGACCGGGCGAATAAAAAGTTATATGGAGAGAACTTATAGACAAAAGTTCCATCTTTCTGAGACTTGTTTGATACCTCGCTACGTAATCCTTGCCCACGCCGCTGATATTCTTATTGAAGATGCTCCATAAGCATTCGAGTGATGTGTGTGAGAGGGAGAGAACGGAATGCACTAATGTGACTTATCTAGGACCAGAGATCGCGTGTATCGAATCCTCCTCCTAAGTCAACCGAAGCTCCTAAATGTGGCGGGTTCAACTCGCACTAAGTGCTCGGTAAGCCCCTATTTTCGCTCGATGAAAAGATCTCTGAGAGTGTAGATTCCAGCCTTTGCCTCCATTTCTCCTGTCAATAGCCCAGTGTGCGAGGTTTCTCTTCTGAGCAGTTTTATGGGGGTATTGGCAGCTGACACTATTTCATCAATCCCTCCACGTATCATCTAGATCTAGGAACCGGCTGAAATCCTTCTTCTTAAGAATTTTTCACAGCCGCAGAACCATAGTCATGAAACACATCTTTTCGAAATACATCTCTATAGGTTTCCTTCATCCGTATTACCTTGACTTTGTTACTCGAATTCAATAAGACACTTGCAGGGCGTGGATGAAGAAATTGATTTGAACGGCAGAGTGTGTAGGCTCCACAGTCAAGAACTGCTATTATGTCTCCTTCATCCATTTGCGGAAGGTTAGTCTTGATGGCAATATGATCGTTAGTGTAGCAGAGTGGGCCAGCTACATTAACCAACTTCTCTCTGGGACATGTAACCTTATTTGCAACTAAGATCTCATGCCGGAAATATACTGTGTTTAGGGCTGGCATCAGATTTGTTCCACCATCAACTATAACCCAATTGAAACCATCGCTTCTTTTTTGTATATGGTCTACACGCAAAAGAACTATTCCAGACGGTTCGACGATAAAGGATCCTGGCTCAGCAACAATGGTCGGTTGAGGCAAATCCCCAATTTTTTCCCTGATGTCATTTGTTACTGACTTGGAGATCTGCTCTATACTTGTACCGCTTTTGGATATCTTGTCAAGCACTGACCTTAGACCTAATTTCTGCCTTATCAAATCCTGTACAAGATCCGTAGTGTTTACCGATCTTATTGTTTCCGGGATAAAGCCGCCTCCTATATTGAGATATGTTATTTCAATCCCGAGCTTTCTGTGGACCTTGTGTACTAGTGGCATAAGTATCTTGGCTGTCCCATCATAGAATGGATTGTTATGGGTCATAATTCCCTCGACACGAAGATTTTTCATTCTTGAGGCTTTCTCAAATGCTAAGTAAGCGTTGCCCAAAGGAAAACCAAATCTGCATTCAGGGCAGACAATAGCGCGGCGGAGACGTCGGGGGTTAAGATTCGCCAAGAAACCGCGTGATTTAGCAGAGTTTACTCTCAAACCTATCGCTTGCTTTATACTCATTTCTCCCGCAATTCGATTTAGTCTTTCCATTTCAGCAAAGGATTCGACATTGATGAGCAAAACCTCCTTCTCTAATACCTTCCGCAAAAGCTCTTTAGGTTTATATAAGCCATCAACAATTATGTTGCTACCATTGTATCCGGCTTCCTCGACCGCGTGGAGTTCAATCTCTGATGAAACCTCAGCATAAGCGCCTTTCTCTCGTAAGACTTTGCAAATGGACAAATTAAAATTCGTCTTCACTGAGTAGCAAACAATTACTTTAGGGTAATTACTCTCAAATGCTCGACGGAATCTTTCAAAATTGTCTGTCAAACAGTTTTCATCAAAGACAAAAAGCGGCGTTCCATATCTGGCACACAAGTCAACCAAGTCTACTTTATGAAGAGCTAAATGATTCCTTTCAGTTACAGTGAAATTTTCTCTCAAACTCACAATAAATCTCCCCAAAGACTTCTATGACTTAACCCATGCGCGTGAACGTGGGTTGGACAGAGTCATGTTGTTTATGGGTCGGGTGGTTATATGTTGGATTTGTATTGCGAGAACGTGAGGCGTATGAGGCATTGCGTGCCAGACTCATCTGTTTGGTTTGATGTTATTCGATGCATGCGATGATGCTAGAATAGTCAATTACTTCGATCAACATAGAATTTCTCTCTCTTTGCCAAGAATTTTTCGACTCGCGCAAACTCTATTATGGGTCTTTCTTGTTTCTCCGATATTATGGATATCTGACTTTTGAACTCTCTAACTGCTTTCTCTTTAAGATCAGCAAATTCAGAAATGTCTACTTGAACTACATGACTTCTGAATGGGTCAGTCAGTCTCTCTAAGAATGGACCCATTTTCGCGTATTTCTGTACAATAGAATATTGAAACTGCATCGGTGTCAATCCCGATTTTTGAATACACCTTCTTACCATTTGATTTGTTTCTTGATGGTCCCGATGGTAGTCTTTTATGTAAGGAAAATAGACTTCAACCGGAGAATACTCCTCTATTATGTCTAAGATCATTGCTTCAGCTTCTTTTCTATGTTTCTCAAGCGATCCATCCTCAAAATCTAAGAAAAACAAGTTTTTTCTGGGTATTCCTAAAGTTTCCATAGCTCTTATGGTTTCTTCTTTTCTGATTTGTCTTAGCTCATACGGACTAGGATCAGAATCTATGCCCAATATCTCAGAAAATGCGTGCCGACCATCGGTCAAGACAACTACGATGATCTCGTGTCCCTCACTGGATCTTCTGGCCATTGTCCCTCCACATCCCAATGTTTCATCGTCAGGATGCGGAGCGAATACCAAAACGTTTTTTATCATATCGCCAACCCTCAAAAGATTCTTGTATGTACGTTCTTGATCTAGCCCGCGCCTCTTCCTGAAACGACCTCCAGAAGTCTGATAAGAGCACGTGTACGCAATTCCCGCGTATATTTACGCGATACGAATAGAAGGCTTGCAATCAATGGAAGGGGGTCGTCGGCCGACAGGTACGCATAATCCTCTGTTTTTCTAAATGATGACAACCATTCACGAACACTTATTTGCCTTTCATGCAGCATCTCCATTGATGAGAACAAATCATTTATGAAGAATAGCCATTTAACTCCAGTTCTATAAGTGTCCACATAGTCTGTCTTTTTGCCAATGGCATCCAGGTATGCCATGAGAATCAGGTTTATCCCACATTTTGTGGGAAAGGAATTCTGCCACCAGCTCCTGGCGTTGATCTCGAGCAGTCTGAAATTGCCATCACGTTGATCTTTCTTGAACTCTGCTTCGAATATTCCATGATATCTGAGTTTCTTGAGGTAGTTTTCGACTGTTTCTTTCAAGCAAAGAACATCTGAAATTGGAATACTCTCTAT
>Ga0315309_1001855_pt1 | contig 12547 bp, 11 predicted proteins | sample TDP4_MG_FD_203080 | JGI IMG/M metagenome (GOLD analysis project Ga0315309, IMG submission 203080) | Freshwater sediment microbial communities from Lake Towuti, South Sulawesi, Indonesia - TDP4 | ecosystem: Environmental > Aquatic > Freshwater > Lake > Sediment | place: Indonesia: South Sulawesi...
CATACATTTAACGCCCACGGAATACGACATTCTTAAGGTTTTTATACTCAATGCCGGCAAGGTATTAACCCACAGGCAAATCCTGCGAGAAGTTTGGGATATGAGTGATGATTTTGAGGGGATAGAGCATCTTCTTCGCGTAACTATAAGTAACCTGCGTAGTAAAATCGAGCCCAATCCTGACCGCCCCACATATATACTCACCGAATCAGGAATCGGATACAGATTCCGCGCCCCATCAGAGTAGTATTGACCACCTCTTTAAAAATTTTGACATTTTTTTGACTTGTCAGCTATCTTCCTTTAGCATTATCATATATTGATATGCTTAGTTTTTAAAGAGGTGGATTTGTATGAAATTTCTTAAAAAATTATCAACCATTCAGCTCCTGGTCATAGGATATCTATTTGTTATAACAACGGTTGCTGTTTTACTTTCACTTCCGATTTCTTCTGCGAGCGGGCAAAGGCAGCCTTTTCTTGATTCGTTCTTTGTCGCAACTTCAGGCATAAGTACAACAGGCCTTACGCCAGTTGACATAGGAAGCTATTATTCTTTGTTTGGTCAAATAGTCCTGTTGATTGATATTCAAATAGGAGGGTTGGGGTATATGGCCTTTTTTGTTTTTCTCGCTTCGTTGATGCAGACGAAATTATCTATGAGAGGTCATCTCGTGGCTTCGGAGTCCGTTTCCGGTGCACATCCAGGTTATACCTTAAAATTTTTTGAAAGAGTTGCAGCCTTTACTTTTATCTTTGAGTTTATAGGAGGCATTGTACTGGGTTTTTGTTGGCTGGAAAAATCCCCACCACATAAAGCTTTCTATTTTGGTTTTTTCCACTCTATCAATGCCTTCTGCACCGCTGGTTTTGGGCTGTTGCCGGACAGCTTTATTTCTTTTAGTAAAAACATTCCTGTTAATTTGACTATTATTTTTGTATCTTTGATAGGAGGCATAGGTTTTTATGTGATAAATGAATCTTATACCATAATTAAGAAAGTGATAAATCGGCAAATGTACAGAAAATTGTCTATTCACAGCAGATTAGCCGTCACAACAACCCTCGTGCTTGTTCTGATTGGAACTATAGTTTTCCTTGTGTCTGAAAATTGGGATGGGTCTTTTCATTTCCCTGACAAGGTCGTGATTTCTCTATTCCAGGCAGTTACGGCTCAGACTACAGACGGTTACAATACCGTGGATATCGGGAAGATTTCTTCGGCAAGCCTGTTTATGCTGGTTGTGCTTATGTTTATAGGGGCTTCTCCCGGGAGCACTGGCGGTGGCATAAAAACCACAACCATAGGAACAATTTTTCTCTGTTCAAAATCTTATATATTAGGCGATAAGGACGTTAATTTTCAAAAAAGGAGGCTTTCGGAAGATACGATAAAGAAAGCCTTAGCCATTTTGTTCCTATTTCTTATAGTATGTTTTGGGGATATGATAATTTTGACATCTGTGGAAAAGTTTCAATTTCATCAAATTCTATTTGAGATTGTATCGGCTCTGGGAAATGTCGGCCTTTCCACGGGTATCACAGCATACTTGCACAATATGAGCAAAGTGTTTCTGATAATTACAATGTTTATAGGAAGGGTTGGTCCTTTAACAGTTGGCTTTGCGCTTATGGGAAAGAGAATTTTTGGAAGTTTTAGATATCCGGTTGAAGATGTTTTTATTGGATAGCAAAAAAGTCAATTCAGCAAAGGACATGGCGCCTCCTTACACGCTTGTCTGATAAAATTTTTGATTTATTGTCCCTGCCAAATTCTGCTCCATTTCTCCAAGCCACCGTTGAAACTCATTTACTAATTTGAAGGAATATGCTATATTATCGTTTAGGATTCTTTGAAATAATTACGAACTACGGGTGCGAGACGGTGAGCGCCCCGGAATCCGAAGGATCGCGGAAGTGAACGCCCAGCCTGATGAAAGGTGAAGTTAAGGGTAAGTGAAGAAGGCGAGTCCTACCCGGGAAGCGCCGATTGAAAAGGATAAAATATGTTTAAACCAGAATTTAAATATACTCATAAAATAGTAAATCTTTTAACAAAAATTTCGAGTGCGAGGGATTTGATTCTTAATTCTCCATTGATACCCAAATGGGAAGTAACCATCCGTAGAGAAGCAATAATTCATAGTGCTCACTCGTCTACGAGTATTGAAGGGAACAGACTGTCTTTAGAGCAGGTAAGTGAATTGGCCCTGGGAAGAGAGGTAATGGCTTCAAGGAAAGATAAACAAGAGGTGCTGAATTATTTAAAGGTGCTTGAAAATCTCGGGAGACTGGTGGATGGTCAGGAAATCAGTGAGAAGAATATTCTAAATATCCATAAAATGTTGACTAAAGATACATTAGAAAATCCTGCTGATTGTGGTGTTTATCGTAATCGGTATGTAGTAGTAGGAAATAGATTAACAGGAGAAGTTATATTTAGACCGCCAGATAATGAGGATGTTCCAATATTGATGGGGAATCTGGTGGAATGGCTAAATTCATCTGAGGCAAAAGAACTTGACGCTGTGATTGAAGCAGGGATTGCTCACTATGAGTTTGTTAGAATACATCCCTTTGTTGACGGAAATGGAAGAACAGCTCGTGTCCTGGCAAGTTTGATACTTTTTTTGCGAGGGTTTGATATAAAACAATTTTTCTGTCTTGACGATTATTATGACTCTGACCGCCAAGCATATTATAGGGCATTACAGAGTGTTGACCCGAAAACACTCGATTTAACCAGATGGCTCGAATATTTTGTTGAGGGAGTAAATGTAAGTATTAATGCAGTTAAGGAAAGAGTCATAAGGCTAAGTACTGAAAGACTGAGAAAAGCAAAAAGAGGACAGATTGCTCTTACGGAAAGGCAGATGCAGATTGTGGAATTTATAAATCAGAATGGGAAGATTACTAACAAAGAAGTCAGGGGAATGTTTAAGATTTCTAATAGAGCTGCATTAGATGAAATAAATAAACTCTTAAGATTAGGTGTATTACAACCAAGGGGCAAAGGAAGGTCGCTTCATTATATTTTAGAATAGTCCTTCATGATTAGGTTCACGATTAGGTTCATGATTAAAATAGGGAGAGCGACCATTTTTTGAGAAAATAGGTAGCTGTCCCCATTTCCTCCCCATTTTCGAGGATGGCATATGAACGCCAAATCTGAAATCCCACCAACCGAGAATCGTCAAAACGTTGCGGCAGGCATTATCATGCGGTTTGGACAAGTAGTGACCGTCTTCGTCTTGCAAGCGGTTATCCTATTCCTGGCTGCCGGCCGACTCAACTGGACATGGGCGTGGGTCTTCCTGGGCATCTGTCTCGTGAGTCTATTAATCAGTGGACCGATAATGCTCCGTACCAGTCCCGAGACCGTCGCGGAGCGCGGCAGACTCAGGGGGACGAAGGGCTGGGACAAGGTCGTGGCTGGTCTCTATGGCTTATCCCTATTTCTTGCGCTCCCGCTTGTGGCCGGTCTGGATGTGCGTTTCGGTTGGACCCGAGAGCTCAGCGCCACGCGGCATATCGCAGGTGCCGTGCTGCTTGCGGTTGGACTGGAGCTCGCCACATGGGCGATGATAGCCAATGCATACTTCTCAACGGCAGTGCGCATTCAGAGTGACCGCGGCCAGACGGTGTGTCGCACCGGGCCCTATCGGATTGTGAGGCACCCAGGGTACGCAGGATTCATTCTCCAGTCTCTTGGCACTCCCTTCCTCTTGGGCTCGTTGTGGGCGTTTATCCCTGGCATCGCGGCGGCGGCTCTCATGGTCATCAGGACGTCTTTAGAGGATCAGATGCTTCAAGCCGAGCTGCCTGGCTACCGGGACTTCGTCCAGGAAGTCCGCTACCGTCTCGTTCCCGGCATCTGGTGAGTAGCGTCCAGGACGATGGTATGGGAAGCTTGATTCCATTGGAGCGTTAGGATATGAATGAAGAGACAATAAAAGTTAACAATCTTTCAAAATATTTTGGTTCCATTAAAGCCGTTGACAATATCTCCTTTGAAGTAAAAGAGGCAGAAGTCTTCGGTTTCTTAGGCCCAAATGGCGCCGGCAAAACCACAACCATAAATATCCTCTGCGGGCTTCTTAAGCCTACTTTTGGTGAAGCGTTTGTGAATGGATTTAACGTGCTTACTCATCCTAAAGAGGTAAGAGCTTCGATTGGCATAATTTTTCAGGACCCGAGTCTTGATGAGCGGCTGACCGCTTATGAAAATCTAAATTTTCATGGAATGGTTTACCATATGCCAAAAAAATTGCGCAAGTTGCGGATAAGAGAAGTTCTGGATATGGTGGGTTTATATTCAAGGAAAGATTATATTGTGCGGACATTCTCCGGAGGGATGAAGAGGAGACTCGAGATTGCCAGAGGCCTTATGCATTCTCCCAAGATTCTATTTTTGGATGAGCCCACGCTCGGTTTGGACCCTCAGACAAGACAACATATCTGGGATTATATCTTAGACCTTTCAAGTAGAGAAAAAATAACCATATTTTTCACTACCCATTATATGGATGAAGCAGAAGTTTGCCAGCGCGTAGCAATTATTGATTACGGCCAGATTATTGCACTGGATAGCCCGCGTGGATTAGAAGACAAGTTTGGACTTAATAGTTTAAATGAGGTATTTTTAAAACTCACTGGCCGCGATATTCGGGAAGAGGAAGCGGATAGCAAAGAAAGATTACAAATGTTGCGCAGGAGAAAGTTGAGGTGATAAAATGGATTTCGATGCTATATCTATGATTTGGTTAAGAGACCTCATCAGGCATCTCAGGGATAGGGTTCGGCTTTTGGGTTCTATATCTCGACCAATTCTCTGGCTCTTAGTTATGGGAACAGGATTAAGAGCAGTCTTTAATGTACAGGGAATAACATACACCCATTTTATTTTCCCTGGAATTATTGCGATGAATCTCATCTTTGCCGCAATGCAGTCAACCATAAGTATTATCTGGGACAGAGAATTCGGTTTTCTAAAAGAGATTCTCGTAGCTCCAATATCCCGCACTTCTATAGTGCTCGGCAAGACATTAAGTGGTTCAACCATCGCTTTTATTGAAGGGGTTATCGTCCTGGTCTTTGTTCCTCTTATCAAAATTAATATTCCTATAAGGCATCTCGTCTTGCTTTTGCCTTTAATGTTCTTTGTTGCCTTTGTCTGTACCACAGTGGGTATCGTTATTGCGGCTCGAATGACCTCTTTTGAAGGTTTTGGCGTAATATCTAACTTCGTAATTATGCCTATGTTCTTCCTGAGCGGTGCAATGTTTCCCATAGATAACCTTCCCCACTGGATAAGCTTTGTTGTGCGGATAAATCCTTTAACTTATGGTGTAGACCTTTTGAGGAGAGTTACCCTGGGGATAAATGTATTTCCCCTGCGCACGGATATCTTGTTGCTTCTGATTTTTGCGTTCATTATGTTGAATATAGGTATAATCGAATTCAATGTTAAAGGATAGAAAGCACGCCTCAATCTCTCCCTCAAATTTTCCTCCTGTAGAACTTTAGATGGTTCTCCCTATCAGGATTCTTGGGATGACTTAATTTTTTGCTTGACTTTTGGTATCATATATGATACCATTTTTGGCAGAAAGTGGTATCATAAAGGGAGCCGACAGATGAACAAAGAGGTCATAAAACAGGTTATCAAAGAATCCCAGGAGTTCAGATTTCCTAAGATTGTTCCCAGGGAAGTAGAAATTCCTTTGTCATCCGAGAAAATTATTGCCATTACAGGTCCCCGTAGAAGCGGTAAGACCTACCTTCTATTCCTATTGATAAATAAATTAATCTCTAAACGGATTTCACCTGAACGGATTCTTTATATTAACTTTGACGACCCGCGGCTTTTGCCATCTAATGCTCAGGATATAGAAACCGTTTTGGAGGGCTATAGAGAACTTTATCCCGAACATGTGAACAGGCTTAATTTTGTTTTTTTTGATGAAATTCAAAATGTAAAAGACTGGGAAATAGGTATTCGGAGAATTTATGATACCAGAAAATTCAATATATTTCTAACCGGCTCCTCCTCAAAACTCTTAGGCAAAGAAATTGCTACTCGCCTGAGAGGCAGGGCAATTAACTTTGAAATTCTACCTTTTTCTTTTAAGGAAGTTCTCCTGGCGAAAGGAATCAAACCAGATAGAAAAATGGTCTATTCTCAAGAGCGATTTACTATTAGTAAGTATTTAGATGCTTATTTAAAGACAGGTGGATTCCCTGAGATAGTACTGGAGAGAAATCCAGATTTAAAGATACGTATTCTCAAAGAGTATGTGGAGACAATGTTCTTTAAAGATTTAGTAGAGCGGTATAACATTAAGAATCAATCGCTTTTAAGAGAATTGATGAAGTACCTTGTAACTAACACAGCAGGTCTTTTTTCTCTCAATGCCTTCTATAAGTGGATAAAACAAACATATCCTGTCACGAAGAGGACGTTGATAAATTATGTCTCTTCTTTAGAAGATGTAGGTTTATTCTTTTTAGTAAGGAAGTTTTCCTATTCTTTGAAAGAACAGGTTCAAACACCACGAAAATGCTATACAATAGATAACGGCGTCAGAAATGTTTACGGGTTTAAGTTTAGTGAAGATAAAGGTAAAACATTAGAGAATACAGTATTCCTTGAATTAAGACACAGGCAGGCAAAGAATCCCTTGATGGGAATATTCTACTGGCAGGATTATAAAAAGAGACAAGTCGATTTTGTAGTTATGCAAGGTAGAAATATCAATATGCTTATTCAGGCCTGTGCAGATGTTGGAGACTTCAGAACTAAAGAGAGGGAAACGACATTCTTAGTAAAGGCAGCGGGCGAACTAAAATGTAAGAATTTGCTAGTTATAACTTTTGATTATGAAAAAGAAGAGGTAATTGATAAACAGAAAGTGGTTTTTAGACCACTCTGGAAATGGCTAATCGGCGCATAATTGATAGCATGGTGAATAATTCGTGAGTGTTTCTAATTGGCAGTTGACTTTTTTGACGCTGAGCATCCTGGGGAGCAACATTCTGGGAGTAATGGTTGCTTCCCTGGTCGCTATTCTTGTGGTGACAAAAGTTATAGGCATAGTCTGGGACAGGTACAAAAGAAAACGACAGGCAGTTCTCAAGTCCCTGGCTCTTGAATTTCTGCGTACGGGAAACGGTGAAGCGAAACTTCAATTGAAGGATTTGGGGTGGGCAGATACTTTGATATTCAAAGCGATTCTTCTGGAAATGTCAGATGAGCTTTCTGGAATTCAAGAATGGAGGGCTACGGAACTATATGAATTTTCCGGTATTGCCGATAAGGAAATCTGGACTCTCAGGCGTTCCCGGTTCTGGTGGCTGAGGGCAGTAGCGGCGCACAATCTTGGCCAGATGCGTGTCAAAGGCGCCAAAGGAGATTTGGTCCAGGCACTTCGGGATAAAAGTATAGAAGTACGACTGGAAGCTACCTGGGCGATAGGACACATGGGATTTGTGGATACCTTGCCTCTGATTATGGAGAGTATGTCCCATTTCTTCAAGATAGCCGCTTTACGGATGGATGCTTTCATTTTTGAGATGGGCGCCCCGGCTCTTCCTCTGTTGTTAGATTTGTGTAAACATCCAGAACAGGAAATACAGCTATTGGCGATCCACCTCGTTGGGGAATTTAAGGACCCGAGTACGGTTGAACCACTATTGTCCCTGCTGGATTCCCAGGATTTGGAGATTCGCATAGCCGCTTGCAAAGCTATAGGTTCGATTGGCGATCTAAAAGGTTTGTCTGGTATCATCCCCTACTTGGAGGATTCAGCCTGGCAGATGAGAGCCCAGGCTGCCAAGCAGTTGGGACGGAACCGTTTCACGCCTGCCATTCCTGGTCTATTAAAATGCCTGGAGGATAGAGCCTGGTGGGTGCGGCTAAATGCGGGAGAAGCGTTGAGCCAAATGGGAAAACAAGGAGAAATTGGTCTCAAAAAAGCGCTAAAATCAGAGGACCGCTTCGCCAGGGATATGGCTAGTCAGTGGCTTGATGAGTTGGAGGCAACTTCATAATGGCATATCTCCAGATGGGGATTCTTATCTATTTCTTCTTAGTCAATGGTCTCTATTTGCTGCTTTTCTTATTTTCCTGCGCTATCATTATCAATTATCGTTTGGTCTCCCGCTTCAGGGGACCTTCTGAAATACTCCAGGCGCGTGTCACACCTCCTATTTCCATCCTGGTTCCAGCTTATAATGAAGCGAAGAATATTGTCTCCAGTGTTCGCGCTCTCTTGGGACTTAACTATCCGCAGTATGAAGTCATTGTGATAAATGATGGGTCCACAGACAATACTCTCGGTGTGCTGGAAAAAGCGTTCTCTCTCAGGCGTACTGCCCATGTCTACCACCGGGAGATTCCTACGGCAACGGTAAAGGTGGTGTACCGGTCGAGGCTATATGCTAATCTCTGGGTCCTGGACAAAGAAAATGGCGGGAAGGCGGATGCCTTGAATGCGGGGATGAATTTCTCCCAGTATCCGCTCTACTGTGCTATTGACGCGGATTCGGTCCTGGAAAAGGATGCCCTGGTCAGGGTGGTTCGGCCTTATATGGACCGTTTCCCGGAGGTGGTGGCGGTAGGAGGGATAGTGCGCGTGGCAAATGGATGTCGCATTACAAACGGGGTTGTAGAAGAGGTAGGCCTTGCCAAGAAATGGCTTCCCAATTTCCAGGTAGTCGAATATCTCAGGGCTTTCCTTTCCGGTCGGGTTGCCTGGGGTGCCTGGAATGCCCTTCTGGTCATATCCGGGGCTTTTGGGGTATTCAAAAAGCAGCCGGTTATGGATATGGGAGGCTACTCGATTGAAACGGTGGGCGAGGACATGGAGCTGGTGGTACGGCTTCACCGGAATCTGAGGAAGCAGAAGAGGAGATACCACATTCATTTCATACCGGATCCCGTGTGCTGGACCGAGGTCCCTCATCAATGGCGCATGCTGGCAAGACAGAGGAACAGATGGCAGAGGGGACTTGGACAGGCTTTATACCGTAACCTTCCCATGTTCGCCAATCCCAAGTACGGTTCCATAGGGATGGTAGCTATGCCATATTTCTTTATGGTGGAGCTTCTAAGCCCGGCGGTGGAACTATTCGGTTACGCACTCTTTGGCACTGCCTTATATCTGGGTCTGGTGTATTGGGAAGCAGTGGCGACCTTTCTTATTTTGGCGGTATGGATGGGGATATTCCTGTCTCTACTTTCCGTCTTATTAGAGGAGTTCACACTCCATAGGTATCCCAGAGTGGGTAACCTTGTGAAGCTCCTCTTTTGTGCGGTTCTGGAGAATTTTGGTTATAGGCAAATGACTGCTTTCTTCAGGCTAAAGGGGCTATATGACTTTGCAAGGAAGGAAAACGCCTGGGGATTTGTTGAAAGGAGAGGCCTTGAAGCTTCGCATTAGTCAGTCATGTCTTGTGGTGGTGCTTCTGGTTTCGTTCTATTCCATAGCGGCTGCGGGGAAGATACGCCTGGATTCCGGGGTAATCTTTGAGGATTTCAGCTTCGCTGATCTGGGCCATACCGAATGGGCGCAGGCAGTGATTCGGGCTTCAGAGAGATTCTCTTTATTGGGACGATTAACTGGGCTCAGCCGGTTCCAGGAATTTGACTTTCAGGGGACCGTCGGGGGTTCCATTCGCCTTGGCGCCAAAACAGGGCTTGAGGGAGAGATAAGCCTGAGTCCAGGTGCCGAGGTTCTGCCTGAATTTTCCACTTCCTGGTCATTGTATCGAACTCTTGCCTCTGTGGAAATTATGCCGCACTACAGGTTCTCTCGCTTTGAAAGGGCGGATGTCCATCTTTTCGCGCTCGGCGCCGTCTGGCCTGTCATGAGAACTTTTGAAGGTATAGGCCGGGCATATGTCAGCGCTACGCGGTTTCATAATGGCCCAACTGAATGCAATCCGGCGTTCCTGCTGCAGGGGCGGTTCCTGTTGAATTCCAGATTCACCATTATCCCTTCGTATTCTTTCTATAGAGAAAGCTTTGAGGCAGGCGCCCCGGATGAGACAGGAAGATTCTCGGCTAATGTGGTAAGGATTGAAGCCTGGCACAGGACCTCAAGCGCTCTTTTGATGCGCATTGGCTGGGAATATGAATCTAGGTCAACAGATACATCCGTTGGTCGGTATGATTTTGGGATCCAGTATCAATGGTAGTCTCTGGTCTTTTGGCTTGGGTAGCGGTTGATATCATTGTACAGATAGCATTTCTTATTTTTCTTGTTCCTTTTCAAAGTGGAACTCTCTTTGAGGAGCTTTTTCTCTTATCAATTTCGAAACCTTACCAACGAATTCCTCTGCAGTTTTAATAGCATCCTTTGCCTCTTTCATTGAACAAGGAATATCGGGTTCATAAATAAATCTATGCCTCTTTTTCCTCATAGAGTCATAATTGTTAATGAGACTCTCAAATTCATCTCCTAAAATTGAGCTTGTGAATCTGACAATAGTTAGATGCTTATCTTTAATCTCAGGTCTAAAACCTTCGCTGAACATTAAAGCCAATCCTGAACGCAACATAGCATTATAGGCATAGTTGTAAGCGCACTCATGGTCGTCGTGCAGGTTTCTTTTAGCAGTTTTCAGGTCGACGTAAGCTCGTTTTATTAACTTTATTATATTCCTGTAATCGATCGGGCACTTCTTAATTACTCCTTCTTTTTGAAGGTGTAGCTTGGAATCTTTATAAAGCATCTTCTTTTCCTACCAACATTATTTTTGGAGTTTTTAAAAGTTCCATAATGAAACCGCTCTTGGCTCTTTTCTTAGCTTTATATTCTTGTAAGGAATAGATTGTTTGATTTATTTCTCTTTTGAGTTTCTTCTCCAGTTCAATGATTTTTTCATTTAGCAGGGAAGAGTCAGGATTGCCTATTATCATAAGGTCTATATCGCTCGTTCCTTTTTCACGTTGGGCAGCAAAGGAGCCATAGATAAATGCTATCTTTACATCCTTAATGGATGATAAAATCTTTCTCAACTTACCTTCAGCCCCGACCGTTTTGGAAACAATACTTTTCAATTCTTTAAACAGAGGATGCTTGGTATTTAAGGAATAGTAGAGTAGATTTCCCACCTCTTGAGTGTTAAATAAATTATCCCTTTGAAACTTCAAGAGCTCTCTCCGTATGCTTCCAGCAGAGTATCCCAATATACGCTGAAGTTCTCTCAAGTAGTATCTTTGAGACGGATTAGTGAAAAAAAGGCTGAGTAGGTCCTGTCTAATTTTTGATTTTGTAATATATAAGCTTTCTAACATTTTTACTCCTATTTGAGTACAATTGTACTCAATATTGCATACAGTGTCAACACTTTTTTACAAAATTTTCTTTAGTCGCTAAATCCGTTCCCAAAGGGGACCGATCAATTTTGATAATTGTTCGGTTTTTTCTCCCGCTTTGAAACAACAGACAGCCGTCTTTCTAAAGGAAAAATTACTGTTGAATTCCAGATTCACCATTATCCCTTCATATTCTTTCTACAGAGAAAGCTTTGAGGCAGGAGCCCCGGATGAGACTGGAAGGTTCTCGGCTCATGTGGGGAGGATTGAGGCCCTGCACAGGACCTCAAGTACTTTTTTGATGCGCATTGCCTGGGAATATGAAGCCAGATCAACAGATACATCAGTTGGCCGGTATGATTTTGGGATACAATATCAGTGGTAGTTTGTGCCTCAAGAGAAAAGAGGCTGAGCCTGCTACCCTCAAATCCAGATGCCCGGGATGGTAGCCCCGCAGAATTTACACTTTCCCTCCTTTATGTTGTTGGTCAATACCTGAAAATGGATGCGGTGAATCAGTCTTTCTTTGCAGTTGGGGCAGAATGTAGAGTTGTATTTGTGTCCGGGCACATTGCCAATGGTGACATATTCTAAACCTACCCTTTTAGCGATTCTGTGTGCCTGTTCGAGTGTCTTGATGGGTGTGGGAGGGAGGTTAGTCAGTCGGTGTGCGGGAAAGAAGCGAGAGAAATGTAGCGGAGTATCTTTTCCCAGATTCTCTTTAATCCAGAGGCACATCCTTTCCACATCTTGAGGGTTATCGTTCAGAGTAGGGATATGCAGGTTCACAATCTCCAGCCATACTTTTTCCTCTCTGATTATCTTCAGTGTCCTTAACACGGGAGCAAGACTCGCTGAGGAAGCATTCTGATAGAACTCTTCAGTGAATCCTTTTAAATCAATGGTAACGGCATCAGTATATTTTAGGAGCTCTCTTAAGGGTTCAGGGTTGAGCGCGCCGTTAGAATGCCAGAGTATCCTCAGGCCTCTCTTCTTGGCAAGCCTGGCGATATCGTAGACATATTCGTAGAAGGATGTGGGCTCATTATAAGTAAAGGAGAGCGTGGGAATCTTCTTATCTAAAGCCATCTGGGCCGCATCTTCTGGCGGGAGGTCAAAGGTATAATCCATCTCTTCGATTGACCTCTGGGAAAGTTGCCAGTTGTGGCAGAATTTACAGCGGAAGTTACAGCCGGCAGTGCCAAAGCAGAGGATATAGGTTCCCGG
>Ga0315309_1001857_pt1 | contig 12543 bp, 8 predicted proteins | sample TDP4_MG_FD_203080 | JGI IMG/M metagenome (GOLD analysis project Ga0315309, IMG submission 203080) | Freshwater sediment microbial communities from Lake Towuti, South Sulawesi, Indonesia - TDP4 | ecosystem: Environmental > Aquatic > Freshwater > Lake > Sediment | place: Indonesia: South Sulawesi...
TAGCCTCTATGATTCATGAGCGCAAGTTAGCTCCCTATGGATCTTGGAAATCTCCGATAACTGCTGAGCTTTATGCATCCAGTTACCTGGGTGTCGACGAGCCGTCATTTGATGGAGATCAGGTCTGGTGGAAAGAGGGGAGGCCCAAAGAAGGCGGGCGCTGCGTCCTGGTACGGCGAAGTCCTGAAGGCATGCTCACGGACATCACTCCAAAGGAATTTAACGTGAGAACAACGGTCCACGAATACGGAGGGGGCGACTACGTCGTCCATGGTGGGAAGGTCTACTTCTCCAATTTCAAAGACCAGCGCCTTTACGTCCATATTGCAGGTTCGCAACCGAAACCAATTACTCCCCCAGACATTGACCTAAGGTATGCAGACGGAATAGTTGACACAAAACGAAACAGGCTTGTATTGATTCGTGAAGATCACACGGTCAAAGCCTCACAAGCTATTAACACAATCGTGAGCATTGACCTAATCAAAGGCGGCGCTGGCGAAATCCTGGTCTCAGGGAACGATTTTTATTCTGACCCGCGCCTCAACCCTGACGGCTCACGCTTGGCGTGGTTGACTAGGAACCACCCCAACATGCCATGGGACGGAACTGAACTATGGGTCGGCAAATTAGGGTCGGATGGGCTCATAAAGGAAAAGAAACTGGTCGCGGGTGGAACTGAGGAATCTATCTTTCAGCCCGGGTGGTCGCCAGATGGAACCCTTTACTTCGTGTCAGACGCCACGGGCTGGTGGAATCTCTACAGGAGCAAAGACGACAAGGTCAATCCCCTCCACCCAATGGAAGCGGAGTTTGGCCAACCTCAATGGGTCTTCCGCCAAAGGATGTATGCATTTGAGTCCCCCCGAAGGATTCTTTGCAGCTACATTGTGAGGGGGGCGTCCCATCTTGCCCGATTGAACACGGATACTGGTAGTTTAGAAGAGATATCAATTCCCTACACAAATATCTACGATGTACTCGTGGGATCTGGTTATGCCCTGCTTCTAACTGGATCTCCCACGTCCGCTCTGTCACTTGTGAAACTCGATCTGAAGACACTTGAGATCCAAGTCCTTCGGAAGGCACGAGAGGAAATCATCGACCCAGGCTACATCTCGGTTCCAGAGACAATCGAATTTCCGACTGAACAAAAAAAGACAGCCTACGCTTTCTATTACCCTCCCAAGAACAAGGACTACGTCGCACCGGCTGGGGAACGACCGCCTCTTCTCTTGATGAGCCACGGAGGTCCGACTGCATCGACTGGAACCACACTCAGGTATGGAATCCAGTTCTGGACAAGCCATGGCATAGCAGTCGTTGATGTTGATTACGGTGGAAGCACGGGATACGGACGCGACTACAGAAAACGGCTCGAAAGAAATTGGGGAATTGTGGATGTCAACGATTGCGTGAACGCTGCACGTCACTTAGTCAAGAGAGGAGACGTTGACGCGAAGCGGCTCGCAATAACTGGCGGCAGCGCAGGCGGATACACAACACTATGCGCTCTGACGTTCAGGGATTTCTTTCATGCCGGCGCGAGCTATTTTGGAGTAAGTGACTTGGAGGCTTTGGCAAGAGACACCCACAAGTTCGAGTCTCATTACGAAGAAAGGCTGGTAGGCCCTTATCCAGAGCGTTTGGATCTTTACCGTGAAAGATCGCCAATCAACTACGTAGACAGGATCTCTTGTCCCATTATTCTCCTTCAAGGTTTGGAAGACAAGGTTGTACCCCCAGATCAGTCGTCAAAGTTCTACGATGCCGTCAGAAAGAAGGGATTGCCCACAGCTTTCGTCACATTCGAAGGAGAGCAACACGGCTTTAGAAAGGCAGAGAATCTCAAACGGTCAATAGAAGCCGAACTGTATTTCTATTCCAAGGTTTTTGGTTTCAAGCCTGCAGACCTCATCGAGCCGCTTAAGATCGAGAATCTGCGGGACCCCTAAATCGATCCAATCGCAGTAAGCGACCATGACTGCTGAATTCAGCGCGCTTGATTGATTAAGGGTAAGTTCTTGAATGAATTTTACCCTTCATGCTATTAGTGCTCTATCCTTATCCTATTCCATTATGCCATAGGTGTGAATTCTTTAACATTTTTTGGCTCTATCCAGCCTAAATGTTACGTCCTTTTTTGGTTAGTTAGATAAAAATTCGGAACCAAATTCACACAGCCACTGCACGGTTTCGCTGATCCCTCACTTTTGATTTCACAAAATCGTTCAGAGATTTTAGACGGACTTTAGAAAACTTTTCATTCTCAAACAGCATTTAATTATGCTTCAAGAAATTAGGAGTTAATTGAGCCAAAATGAAACGAGAAGATTTTCTTAGCACACCTGTGGAACACATGAAAATTAAGCCCAGCATGACTGTGGATCAGCTCATACAGCAATTTGACAATGCGGGTTCTTTTGGAGCGGGTAGACTCGCTTCCGCCTGCGACGTCTTTGAGCACATGGTTAGAGACAAACAATGCACCGTTTTTCTCGCTGTAGCAGGTGCTGTGGTGCCTGCTGGTCTACGCACAACAATTGCTGATTTGATTAGGGCAAGGCTCATCGATGGGTTAGTGAGCACTGGGGCAAACATGGTGCACGATCTAATCGAGGCTTTGGGAGGGCATCATTACAAGGGGCACTGGTTCGTTGACGACTATCTGCTCTACCAGTATCACGTATACCGCATCTACGACGTGTTTGTCCCAGAAGAAGACTTCGTAAAAGCCGACAGAATCCTTATAGAAATGTTCGACGAAATAGCCGCAAAAAAGAATGGAAACACGCTTTCCACCAGCGAAATCATGCGAGAGATTGGAATGCGGCTCAAAGACCCAAAGTCGATTGTCAGGTCTGCGTACGAATCCAAAGTTCCAATTTTTTTACCAGCCATGCGTGACTCCGAATTCGCGTACATACACCGCGTGCACACCGTTCGCAACAAAAAAGGGAAGGCACTAACGATAAGCGCTTTTCTAGAGGTGCCTGAAATGTTAAAAATAATGGAGCAGTCAGAAAGACTCGGCGCTGTTATCCTCGGAGGAGGCGTGCCTCGCAACTCTCTTCAACACGCCGCCTTGATGACAGGGAAAGGCTTAGACTATGTGGTCATCATCACCACCGATAGACCTGAACCCGGCGGGCTTTCCGGGTCCACTATAGAAGAAACAATCAGTTGGGGAAAGACGAAGCGAAAAGCCGACAAAACCATGGTGATCAGCGACTCGTTGATCGCTTTTCCCTTAATGGTTGCGGCTGTTCTGGAGCGTCTTGGAAAAGATTTTCACCGAAAAGGGAACCCGTGAGAAAAGGAGGATAAAAACTCTTGAAAAAAGTTGTCAAATCTGGAAAGAGATTTTGCGGAAACTGCCGTTACCACAACGCGTATGATTATCCAGACCGAATTTTCTGCTTTGTCAAATTTCAGAAACTGGGCAACCCTGTTGTTTCAACCCTTGACCACTGCGATGAATGGGAGTATAACCCCCAAGAGTGCTTCTGTCTTGAGGATACGATGAAAAAGAACAAGAAAAAATTTAGAGACGTATAGCACTATTGCTATCTAAACACACCAGAGTTTAAGGAGAAAGTTTGTTAAGCCGTTTTCTTCCTTCTTCGTCTTCTAACAGGTTTCTCTGCTGGCTTCTCCTCTTCTACTTTCGCAGGCTCTTCCAAAGCTGGGGCTGGAGTTGGGGGAGTCGGAACTTCTTCTGCTGGCGGAGGTGTTGGTGGAATCGGTGGAACTTTCTCTTCTGCTGGCGGAGGTGGTGCAGCTGGAACTTCCTCGACTGGTGGAGGCGATGGAGGTGGAGAAGGTTCAACGGGTGATGGCGCAGGCGCTGTGGGAGCGGCAACTTTAGGTCTTAAAGTGTAGCCTCCTGCGGCGAATAGTATACCCAAAATCACGAAGATGCCCAAGGCAACTTGATTCATAGTTTGTTCGATTCCTATGGCTAGGAACGCGCCTGCGATCACAAAACATATCAGGGCGACAATGTATAGGCTATAATCTAATCTCATTTCGTTCTCCTCTTAGCAGTCTGTTCTAGATTCATGGGAAATGACTTAAATAACTTTCTAAAGAATTTATCATGCTTGTAATTGAAAGAGGCTTTGAAACACTACTTCTCCGCATTTCTAGCGATTTGCAACCGACCAATTTAATAATCTTAAAAATAATCTATTTAAATATGCCTCAGAAAGCCGTTCTCTATGAAGATGTCGATGGAACCACGTATGAGGTTGAACTGCCATTAAAGTCAAGTGTTGATCCTGAGGAGATAAGAGACGAGCTTGGTGTGCCATCGTATGTCGACATGGATTACTTCCCAATGAAGAACGCTATGGTCACTATTTGGGCGGCTCTCAAAGCACCGGAACTCCAAAAACTGTATCCTAACGCTTTTGAAAAGAAGGTTGGTGACAAACCCATTCCAGTTCTGTTGTTTGGCGGGGCAGCTGTAAAAATCCTCTGCAAACACGCTAATGGCACCAGTCCTTTAGCGAGGAAAATTAAGGATACAGATTTTATAGTTCCTAAAAAGCAGGGGTCAGATTTTTACAAGCTTCTTTTGAACATGGACCGAGCATTTGGGACTCATTATAAATCCTTTAGCACCAAAAGTGATAGGCTCTTCAGCGGATTGAGGCATGGAGAGAGATACAGGATTAGAACAATTAATGGAGTGACGGAGGAAGGGCTTCCCACCGTAACTGTGATGGATATACTCTGTGACAGCATAAGTTTGAGGCACAAGGTGGATGTCAGAGAAGCATTTGGACAATACAGAGAAAATCTGTGCACAATAGGCTTGGAATATTTGATACTGTCTAAGACTCAGTTCATCATGGACTTTCCAAAAGAGAAAATGGAGGAACTTAAAGAGTTCAAGCAAGAGTTCAGAATCCTGCCTTACCCAAGCTATGCAGAAGACAAAGTTATCCTTGGAATGGAGGACAAAGATGTAAGAGACATCTGTGCGATATTTCTGGATCATTCGATCGGAAACGGAAGAGAGGAAATAGACCCCGAGAAAATAAGGAGGGTCTTGGAAAAAGACCAAAAGTTTGCCTTGACAACCACTCTTAATCTTCGAAACCTGGTTGAAAAACCTTGGGTGCCTGAAATGTGGGTAAAGAAAAGTGAGGCTGCAACTATTTTGGAGAGAATCCACACTCTTTTAGAAAGACTGCCAAAAGTAGAGAAGAAATGGGATAAACCCTGGTGGAATACCGCCGTCGAGACTCCATTGATTACATAAGTCTATCTTCTCTTTATTAGCTCCCTAACTGCGTTGTAGGCGTCTTTTCTGGATAAGCCAACTCTTGATAGGGGTAGGTCAAACGTCTCTTTTTTTGAATGTAGTCTTATGCACGTTTCATATTGTGGGGTGATGAATATTGTCGCGTCTGTATAGCTGGACCATTTTCCCTCTGTTACTGTTTTGCCCTTTCGGAGTTGGAATCCTCTGTTGTTTAGTGATAGAGTTGTGTGATAACGTGTTTTGTACACGGGATATGCCCCTATTAGAGAAAAAATGGTCATGAGCAAGAGGGTTAAAAGTGAAAGTGCTTGTTGCAGTCCTGAGAAATAGAAAAAGATTAGCATAAGTATGCCGAGGAATAATATCATGACAAAGCTTTTCAAATAGTTGGGCAGGTCGAAAGCTTCGAATTTCGCTTCGGTTAGCTTAAGTTGTTTTGCAAGGTTTCTTCCAAGAGCATTGTTAGATGAGACCGTTTCCTTAGATGCGAGGGTGTAGATAGTTATACCTATATTCCTGTCAGTCATGTCCGCAACAATCTCTTTTGCGGTTTTTCCAAGTGGTTGACTTTGCACCAAGCCTAGGAAAACCCAGTCGTCTTCGCCGAATTTGTTTTTGAATTTTAGAATCATTTTTCTTAACAAGTTAGGGTCAATTTCAGGGCTTGTGCAGAGGAGAAAGTGGATTTTGTATTTCGGTGTTACTAAGGCTGAGAAGAGTCTGGAAAGTAAGAAGCCTCTTTCTTGTAAGCTTCCTGAAGCATATATTGGAAACGTTACGCCATCTATTTCGTAATCTCTGTGGATTTCGTTGAAGTTAGCTAACCATCTTAGGTTTCCTTTGACGAGTCTCTCCTCTACCATGTCGGTGATGAAATCTAGTTCAGACATGCTTAAAGCACCTGTAATTTTAATGTTGAAAAATAAAAAGAGGGGAGGAAATTTAAGCTTACTCTGGTGGGATGTTCAAGTAGAGGGTTCGCATGTCAACGCCTTTGGTTGAGTTTCGGTACATAAAGCCGACGTAAAGCAGTAGTCCAGCTAAGACGAGGCCAATTAAGCTAACTGCGCTTATTATGTCACCGCTTGTTGCCCCAGTAGTGAAGAGCGACCAAATCCATGGCGATTGTTGTATGAAGATGTATAGGCAGAAGGATGCGCCTAGGCTTGCTATTAAGCCTAGGAGAACAACAAAGCCTGGTGAGTGTTTGACAGCGGCTCTATCGAAGATGTCTTTTCTCTCTAATGGAAGCAACATGCAGGATACACAGAACAGTGTTAGGAAGAGCGCATCAAATATGTCGGTTCCAACCACTCCGGCAAACGCCAAGTATTTGGATGCTCCTACTGGAAAGTTTGCCTCAGTCATGCATGCTGGAATAGCGAAAACAGCAGTAGCTATTATCGACCACACTGGAGCATGCCATCTTTCGCTGACGTAAGCAAATTTTTCAGGCATCATTCTGTCAAATGACATAGCAAAGAATGTTCTAGAAGCAACAAGCAGGAAAGGTGGAATGTCGTTGAACAACCAAAATACACCGCCTATAGCGATTAGCCACGAAATCGCTCCCAATCCCATTCCTCGAGCAGTGAAAGATGCGACTCCTGTAGTCCATGCATCTTGGAAATTAGGAATCGCGGCATTACGTGCTGCAATCTGTGCTGCGCTTAGACCAGTATCCTTATAATTGCTTAGCCAGCCGTAAGCTTGGAAAAAGCTCCACTGATGGCCTGTAGCAGGGTCAGTCCAAGAATATACGTTTATGGAAGAGATTGCGGAAAGCGACGTCGACAGCACGTAAACTACTATTATGATGAGTCCTGCTGTCATAACTACCATTGGAAGCTTTTTGTTTGCCTCTTTCACCTCGCCTGCAAGGAAGGTGGTTGCGTACCATCCCATGTAAGCCCAGAACGCTCCTGGAAGCGCATATGAGAAGGCGTCAGCGAAGCCTACAGGATTTTGAGTCATCCCCGTATTGACAGCGACGGTCATAAATGTCGACGGTGGCGCGCCCAGAGCCTCTTCCACTCCAGTTGCAACAACACTCGGATTCATTGCACCTGCTATCCACATGGCAAAGAACAATATTGTGATTGCTGCTGGCACGTAGAACATTACTTGAAGGAGTCTGCCGTACATTCTTGTCCCCAACAGAGCGAGGATTGCAAATACCCAAACTATCGCAATACCGCCAAGGAACATCGCACTTGCATCAAGAGATAATGAGTTTGGTGCTGCCGCGATGCCATAGAACACTGTGATTGCCCACATCACATCTACCCCGATCAGCCCGTAGGAAAAGGCTTCGGCGAGGTACATTAGCCATCCACTCATGTAGCCTACTATTGGGTGGATAACCCTTGAGATTGTGACATATCCGCCGCCTGATCTTGGCATTGCAGCTGCCACATAGCCAGCTGTATAGCCTGTGATTAGCACGATTATGCCTACGACTAGGAAAGCCCAGAACATTGCTGGAAGACCGAGTGGCATGAGCTCAGTGGGCAAGGGTCTTGGTCCGCTATATTGGAAGACTCTCATCTGCCAGCCTAAGCCGATGGTGTGGGTAAGGATAATCATGACACCAAGGCTGAAACCGATTTCCCTCACTAGTCCAGTAGCTTCTCTAGCGAACAATCCGGGTTTACTTGCGCCCATATTTTTTATTCACCAAAACTCTACTTTTTAACTCTAAGAAAATTTAAGCCTTTCCTAGGAATTTTAAACTTAAATATTTCCGCAATCCATCTATGTGTAGAAAAACAGACTTAGGAACGATTTGATTGACATTTCTGTTAAAAAAGAAAAAAGAACCGCAAACAAGAATCCTCTTCGCCACAGACATGCACGGGTCAGAGGGCGCATGGAGAAAATTCCTCAACGCCTCAGCCATGCTCAAAGTGAACGTAGCCATCTGCGGCGGAGACCTGACTGGAAAAATGATTGTTCCAATAATAGAAAGAAGCGAGGGAAAATACAGTTACTACCTAATGGGCAAGACCTATCAAATCGACTCAACCCAGTTAGAAAAGGCATTCAAAGATGTCCGCGGAATTGGCTACTATCCATGCCAAATCAACGAAGGCGAATATGAAGAGATGAGACAGAACCCAGCAAAGGTGGATGAAACCTTCCATAAATGCATGAGTACAACTCTGAAGAACTGGCTCGACATTATCAGGCAGAAGGTTCCAAGCGAAACCCAAGTAATTGTGTGCCCAGGAAACGACGACAGAACCCTCGTAGACGACGTGATCAAGGAACACAAAGACGTAATCAACGCGGAAGGCAAAGTGATAAACATAGACGACATGCACGAGATGGTAAGCACTGGTTGGGTGAACCCAAGCCCATGGAAAACAGCCAGAGAAGAAGACGACGATAAACTGGAAGCCAGATTAGAAAAATACATTTCGCAGGTAAAAGATGTAAAGTCAGCGATATTCAACTTTCACGCCCCACCCTACCAGTCTAAGCTGGATGAAGCACCCTTGCTTGACAAAGACTTAAACCCCATAATCCAGAGCGGAAGCGTCGTCATGGTGCCAGTGGGCTCAAAGGCTGTAAGGAAAATGATTGAAAAATACCAGCCCTTGTTGGGGTTACACGGGCACATTCATGAGGCATCAGGCTCCATAAAGATTGGCAGAACTCACTGCGTCAACCCAGGAAGCGAATACGCAGAAGGAATACTACGAGCCTTTTTAATAGAGTTGAAAGGCAATGAAATCATTAGGCTTCAAAGAATAGAAGGTTAAAGGAGAACAACAGCGCCAATGAGTTGGATGTTGGACAAAGAGATCAGAAGAGAACTGCCTGACGAGTGGAAGGGAATAATTCCCACAGAAGTTTTTCTCAACGAAGCAGAAACAATAGTCAGAGAAGCCGACAAAAAAGGTGTGACTCTGAGGATACTGGGCGGACTCGGAATAGCCATACACTGTCAAGACGCCAGAGACTTCGCAAAGAAACTGGGCAGAGTAGGAACAGGCGCGGTGAAGGGTCAAGAATACAGTGACATAGACTTCGTGTCTTATGCCAAGCATAGGGAAAAAGTCAAAGACTTCTTCAATGAGAGAGGATACGCCAAGAGGAGGGCAACCCTGTCTTCAGCAGCGTCTGAAAGGCAGATATATTATCATCCTAAAGGCTGGTTCTACACAGACGTTTTCTTCAACAAGCTGCTGGTGGCAAATCACCCACTTGACTTTGCGGGAAGACTGGAACTAGATCACCCAACAGTCCCTGTGACCGACTTGCTGCTAGAGAAAATACAGATGTGGGAAGCGTTCAGTGCAAAGGACCTAAAAGACTGCTTGTTACTGCTGAAAGCCCACAAGGTTGAGGAAAAGGGGCAAAAGGAAATCATCGACACCTCGTACATAGCCAAACTATTATCTGGAGACTGGGGATTTTGGTACACAGCCACAACCAATCTCCAAAAAATCAAGAGGTTCATTTCTGAGATAGACAAACTAGGCGCGGAAGCCGAAATCGACCCAAAAAGCCTTGAAAAAGAAGACAGAGAAGAGATAGTTCAAAAAATAGAAACTCTGCTGGAGAGAATAGAAAAGGAACCCAAGTCATTCGGTTGGAAGATGAGGTCTAGGGCAGGTACCATGAAAAAATGGTACAACCCTGTTGAAAGACCCGAAACAGTGGGCGGTTTCCAAATCTGGGAAGCCCTGCTTAAAAAAGAATAATCTGAACCTGAAGCTACAACGGTTTTTTCATGAAGACCACGTCTTGGCCTGTGACTGTGTCTCTCATGAAGCCTGTTACGATGAAACCCTTCATGGAGAAGAGTCCCATGGCTTTGTAGTTTTCGGCGAATTCGTTGTGGAGAATGAACCGTGCTTTAGGTGTGCGTTTTCTTGCGGTCTTTAAGAATTCGTCGATGAGTACGCTGCTTAAGCCCTCTCTGGCGCTTTGCGCATCTGTTACGGTTATGAAAGTGATTCTAGGTTGAATAGGCAATGTGCCGCTGACTAAGCCAACTATTTTTTCCTCTCTCTTAGCAACTATTGTTTCCACTTTTTCTCCATATATCATTTTTTTGATGGTTTCCTTGTCCTCGCTTATTGTTGTGAGTTGACCCTTAAGGGTTGAGAGAATAGCGTCTGCGCACGCGTCTAGGTCTTGTTCTCGAAGTGGTTCAAACTTGAACTTCAATTGGAGTGCTCCCTTGCGTTTAGGTGTTAGTGCTTTGTTTACTTATTTTTTGTGTGAGTTTTCCACAAAGAAAGACAAGAGTGAAACTGTTTTGGAAAGGTTAATAGGCGTCTTTTATGAAGTGCAGATAGAATCTGAATTTCGTTTGGAGAAAAAACTATGACTCTTTTCGATACATCCAGCGTTTGTAAAAGACATAACTAGAGCATGGGACAAGGCGAGAGGAAAATAACTACGCTCACTTACCTAGCCACTCGGTTATTTTTGCTTCCACCTTAGCTTCGGTTTCAAATCTTATTCCCATGGGCTTGAAAGTTTGATTCAGCGCCGTTGTTAAATTGCGCACATAGTCTTCAACGTTGATTTCTGAAACATTTTTAACGTGGTCTGCGGGTTTAACCGTGAACTCTCTTCCGCGAGAGGTGAAGGGCTTAACCTTTATGAAAGAAACCGTGTCTCGTTGATTCACTTCTCTGCCAGAGTCTATGAGTTGGGCTGCACACTGGTAGGGTTGAGGCAAAACCTTTGACTCCAACTTTTCCCTCGGGTCGTGATAAAGGTTTACTGAAAAAATAAGGTCTTTGAGTTCAATTTTTCTGTCTCTCAGGTCTTTGATGGCTTCTTGAACGATTGCTGCGATTTTCACTCTCGCCCGTTCGTACTCTTCAGCGTTTTTTACGTGGCTTAACTCTCTTACGCAGTTTTTGAACACGTTTTGAATCCACTTTGGCGCGTTTGACTTTATGGCTGTTAATCCCTTCAGGTCGGGTGTGCCGTCTGATAGGATGCCGAAGTAGGCTTTCTTAGCCTTTGACAGCACGCATACAGAGTAGTGCCTTTCAACCGCCAAGTCTAGTCGTAGCCGCTCTTTCGCAGTCTTAATCAACCAGTCAACCTTGTCAAGGGGAGCATTTTCCAAGAAGATTGAGTCTGTGTCTCCGTAAACCGGGTGCAAACCATTTTGTTCGGCGATGTTCCACGTGGTTTGAAGCGCCCATCGTCCATAACCAGTTATCGACTCGGCTAAGGGCGGGCATGCCAAACCGTGGATGCGTACACTGACGCCGTAGCTGGAAACCGTTATCAGCTTTAACAGCTTGGCTATGAGTTCTGCCTTGTGACGCTCGCTCTCGGTTTGCGAGTTGTCTTTTGATAGGGGCTTGAACCATCGGATGCGCAGGTCTTTCAGGGCGCCGATCAAGGCTGCGAGGAAGCCTCTTCGTTTCACGCACACGTGATGCCCAACTTCAGCGACTTTGTTTGCCTTGCATTTTTCGTGGTTGCAGTCAACTGTTTCATAGGAAAGGTTGTAGCTGTCGATGCAGCTTGGGTATAGGCTTTCAAAGTCGGTTACAACAGTGTTGAAGTAGATTCCGCTTTTGGGCGTGATTGTTAAGGCGCCTGGAACCACGTGGGTTTCTAATCCTCTGCGTAGTTCTTTGGACGTTGGAATCAAGATGTTGTTTTTGCGCAAATACGTGTACATCATGGACTTTAACCAGTCACTCACACTTCGGCTTGCATAGGTTTGTGGAACAGGCAAGTTGACTATCCTTGACAATATGAAAGCAACATGGTATTTGTCAGGGTTGACCTCTCCCTTCACACCTAACATTTCAGGCTTGACCTGCGGCACGGGCTGATGGAGAAGACTGAACCAATGCTCAAGTTGACTAAATTTTAAGGAGTCCACGGCTTTGACGTTTCCAAACACTTCATCAAACTTTGCCTTTAATTCATCTGGGATTCCCAGAATCGGCGTGAAATTGTTGTCTTGCACCTGGTGTTGGGCACCAAAAGTCAAGCCGTGGTCGTAAACATAACTGTGGCGGAACTCGATTTCGCTCTCCCAAGGTGTTTCAAACCTTTTCATGGCTTTGGTGAGAAACTCGGGCTTGTACACCTTGACCTTGGCAACCTCTCTCACTTCGTTTGTGTACAAGTCGGTCTTTTTGACAACTTCAACCTCACCGTAAAGACTGCGAATCTCCTCTTCATCATGCTTGCTGAGCGGGTAAGGAACGAAAAAATACGGCTTGTAAGTGTTGTCCCTAAACTCTTTCAGTGTGCCGACTGAAGGGTCGAAAAACTTG
>Ga0315309_1001858_pt1 | contig 12540 bp, 13 predicted proteins | sample TDP4_MG_FD_203080 | JGI IMG/M metagenome (GOLD analysis project Ga0315309, IMG submission 203080) | Freshwater sediment microbial communities from Lake Towuti, South Sulawesi, Indonesia - TDP4 | ecosystem: Environmental > Aquatic > Freshwater > Lake > Sediment | place: Indonesia: South Sulawesi...
GTATGTCCGCTCTGGTGTATGTTGTGTTTTCCCCTGAATTCACAAATAGGTTGATGCCGTAACGTTGATGGTTTGTCGCGTTGTTAACCCATAGGGAGATTATATGAGAAGTTAAGGCTCCCTCATTTTGGAATGTGAAACGCGTCCCGTCGATTACCGCTCTTACGCCAAGAAAATCGATGTCGATGGTTGTGCTGTTGTTGTCTTGACTTTGGTCGATGAACTGTACATAAATTGTGCCGTTGTTCCACACATAGCTATCCCAACTTGTCGTAAGGTTCACGGTATAGTAGTCCCAGCCTGTTGTTGGCGTGTGGCCTGTTGTTGAGTTGAAACCGATGTCGCTGTATGTCGCTTTTGTCCAATTGTAGGCTTTAAGGTACCATTTTTCGCCACCGTCACTTGCTCTGTACCTCAGTTGGATTTCAACGGTTTGGATATACGCTAGGGCGTATGTGGACAGGTCAATTACATAAACGCCATTGATGTCAAGTCTGTTTTCGATTTTGTAGTAGAGCTTTATCTGGTTTATTTTCTGGAGGTATTGTGAAGTGGTTGATCTTACTCCAGTGATCTTGATTTTGGCGTTTCCGTTTGAGGTATAAAATTCTGGGTTGGTGTTTATGCTGAGCAATTTGGTTTCGTTTGACCCGCTGGACGTGTATGCTATGTATCCTTCACCGCTGGTCACGTATGCAGATGAGGAGTAGTTCCAGACTTGGATTGTTACGCTCACGTTGGCGATGTTGTATTCGCTTACGACTGTGAAGTTTAGTTGTGTTGGAATCTTCGTTTTCATGTTTGAGAATGTGAATTCTGTTGAAGTCGTGTATTCGGTGTAGTACGTTGATTTAAACTCTATCCAATCGGCTTTAAAATCGAACTGAGCCGTGGTAGTCTTTACACCTTTCACTTTTATTTTCCAATTGCTCGAACCGTCGCGAAAATGGATAGGATTTGTCGTTATTGTTTGTGTTTTTGTTTCATCGGTGTTTGCTGTCGCACTCGATGTGTATGAAATAAAGCCGTTTCCACTCGTTGGATAGGCGCCAAGCGTATAATTGTAAAGTTGTAAAGTAACTGTTACGGTGCCAGTTGTCCAAGCACTATCAACGGTCCACACGAGTTGGCTCCACCCACTTTCAGTGTTGCTTGAGCCAGAAAACTCAACTTCGGACATGTATGCGCTTGGTAGGTAAATGTTATTTGCCCTTGTTTGGTCTGTGATAGCCAGAGTGTTGTCGTCTATTCTGAGGTAGACAAGATATCCTGCTTTAATCTGGGTCACTTCGATATAATAGTCAATTTCTAAGTAGTCGGTTTGATCAATAACTGGGTAAGTTGCCCATGAGTAGGTTCCTAAAACTGTTGACCAAAATGTGTTGAGGGCGCCTGAGTTCGCTACGTTTGTTGCTATTGTGGATCTAATAGTGCCGTTTGACATTCTAACTAAAATGTCGACATCGCCATGCGCTTCAACGTTGACGTGTCCCTTATAAGCTCGATAATAAATTGTCCATGTGCTTGCTGGTATGGATGAAACTCCAGTTAACTGATACACGAGCTTGCCCATCAACTTTCTTCCAGTCGTAGTTCCCGCATCAGCAGACAATGTTGTTCCAGCAGCATCAGCACTGCCGAGTTTAAGAAGATAATAGGTTAAACCACCAATTGTTGTTGTCTCTCTGTGGGTATAGAGTGTTTGAGCTGAAGTTGTGCTGGCATAACTCCGAAAGGTCATGTAAACACCGTTATTTGAGGTCAAGTCTCCGGTTGTGCCAGAAACAAGGGTCGTGCTTCCAAGCAAAGTACAGCCCGAAGGATTGTATGCCATTGTTGAGGATGCTGTCCCAATACTTCTCACGATGAAGTAATTCGAGTCAACCGTCTGAACGCTACCAGGAACAGCGCCAGAAAGATAGGTTCCATATGAAACACTGTATCCGTTTGGGTAATAGGTGGGTGTTGCTAAGGCTTCCGTGAATCGCTCATATTGGCTATCAACAGCCTGCGTATCAGTGTAACTGCCGCTTACGTAACTACCATCGTTCACTGTATATTCGCTTTGAGTCACAAACCAAGAAGAGCGGTTGATGCGTTCAACATTGCTTATGCTTATATCCTCTTTCATTTTCTCCCAATCAAGTTGGTTCATTTGGTAACTCCAAAGTACCACGTTTGAAACTACAACTACTATTAGGACTAGGCTTAGCATTACAACTATCACATTGCTGACGCCTCGTTTTTCATGTTTAAGACGTTTAAGATGCTTTGTAATAGTCTGCAACATGAATCCCCCTTGTTGTAACAATATCTATGTAGTATAGTTTGCCAGAAGCCCAACTATATGAAATGTTAAGCCAGCCATGTTCGCCTATTTCTAAACTGAAAGGCGAAGTGAAAGGCTGGGAGGTATGGTTAACGTAGACGGCTGAAACATGAACAGCAACCTTTCCAATATTGCGAAGATAAACGTTAATCTTGCCAGTTGAATTGTTAAACCACAAATCTTCCACGATGATGCGTTCACTCATGGTTTCCCGCAGATTAGTCGTTATAATGTAGGTTGCTGTTGATGCAATTGCCATGGCAGCCACGGCCACAACCGTAAGCAAAAGATTGCTCAACACCGGAGTTATAGCCCGTTTATCACAGAAAAATCTCTTATGCATCTTTGCCATGCGCTTTCACCTCACAGGAATAGTTTTAGGGCTATGTAGCCGCAAAGCATCATGATTAAGCTGTGTTTCAGGCCAGCGTTCATCGTCCCTTCCCCCATTTTTCCGGCGACTAGCCCTCCAAAGAAGGCTTGGATTGACGTCATGTGGAAAAATATGCGTTGCATTTCCTCTGGTAACATGACTGCCATTCCAAGGATTGGTAAGCTTTCTACGCTGGCGAAGAATGATTTGAAAAGCAGTATGATGGTGAATAAGAACACAAAAAAGGCTACATAAATTATTGCAATGTATGGTCTTGTTTGGTTTCGCCTTTCTTTATCAAGCAGAAGCGTTGTCTGTATAAACTTGCCCATGGGATCAAAAACCTTCTCCACGCGTCCACCGGAACGGCTTGCTTCAATTATTAGCGGTACCGTTCTCTGCATAAGAACAGTGTTAGCACGTCTTCCCAAAGCTAAGAGCGCCTCTTCAAAGGTCATTCCCCATGAAATTTGTGCAGTCATTTTTCTCAGTTCAGTTGTAAGTGGGCCGTAATTTCTCTTGGATGCCTCCTCCAAAGCTTGAGGGAGAGTCATACCCGTCTCTTGAGCTTGAACTATGCTTCTGAAAAGATCTGGCAAGTGCTCGTCTACGGCTTTTCTCCATCTATAATCGATATAGTTTAAGACGGTTGGAGGAAAAACAGCGATTATAACGGCGAAAAATACAAACTCATCGAATGTCATGGTTCCCCAGAACATGATGTATGCAAATGAAATTATGGAGACGGCTAGCAAAACCGAGGCAATCCACGCAATTTTTTTCACGCGGTTTTCTATTTTCGGCATGTTCGTTACCATTTAGGTGAAACAGCGTCCAAAATTATCAGGAACATTATGGAGCCCAACGGTATTCCAAGGTAGGTAAGCATGCTCAGCAAGAGGTTTGGGCTTAGTATGCCTAAACTGCCTCCACCCAGCATTGCCATAACAGCAAGCATGATGACCAGAAGCAGAGGACCTGTTACAAGTAAGGTCACGTAAAATTCAGATAAAATGGATAGCGTGTCTGAAAACTTGCGCAGGCTTATTCTCTTCAGCTTCATGTATTGTCTAGATTTTTCGTGGAGATAAGCAGCTAGATTGCTTCCTGAATGTATTGTTGAAATAAATCCTTCCAGCATTTCACGAAATCTTTCAGAAGGAGTTCGCTTTGATGCTTCCTCTAGAGCGGAAATTATGTCTAAACCAAAAAGATTCACGTCCCTAACAACATTTTTAGCTTCTGCGGAGACAGTTAACGGCATGCTGAGATTTGACAGCGAGTAGAAAATTTTTTCCGAAGAAACGCCAGCACTTGTAAGAATTGCCATGTAACCAGTTGTGAAAGGCAATTCGTCTTCTAACTCTCTTCTAAGTTTATCTGCACGATAAATTGGATAGACATAAAATCCAACAATTGAGAACGCGCTTGTGAATAAGCTTCCGCCAACACCAAAGAGAATTGCTGGTAAAAGCGGCACGTTAAAGGCGAAAATTAGTAGGCATGGAATAAAGGCAAGCGCAGCAGATGAGGTTAAAATTGTGGCAAAAACCGTTAAGCTAACATAAGCCTTAAAGTTAACTTTTAACCCTGATTTATGTAATTTTGAGTCTAAATCTCTAAAAAGTGGCAGAAGACTTCCTGTTTTTTCTCCAATAAGCTGGTAAGCTATGGAATGCGGCTCTTTAAACTCAAATTTACGTTTTTCCTGTTTTTTCTCTGATTTGAGCCTCGAAAATTTTGTTAAAGGCAGTTTAAGCATTGGTTTAAAACGATTATAGAGCATTTTGATTTTTTCAGAGGCTTTGTTGTTTTTCATTTTAGTCCCACTCTGGCTTTTTGGAAAACACGGTTTGGGTTAGCATAGTATTCTCGAATCACGTTTGCAACATCCATGTAGCGTCGAATGCCTTTACGCACCATCCATTCCAAAACAATCTTCCTACGGTTTAATTCTCGTCTAATGTCTTCTTCGTTGATGTCAAATTTCTTCACGTGTCTTTCCAGAATGGTACTATGACCAGAAAAGACAAACTTGTCTCCTTTTGGGTTCCAGCGAAAAACCTCTTCAGTTATTATATTTTTTGTTTTTGGATCGAGTTCTACAACCTCTGCTGTTGTGCTAGCTTTTCTTGCTGGTTTTTCTTCGATTTCTGTTCTCGTCATAACCATTATGACGTTTGTCATTGCAATGAGTGGTTTCGGAATGTTCATTGGTTCAGATTGCAGACGGTTTATTACGGCTTCAACCGATTCTGCATGTATTGTGCTCATTCCCAAGTGACCAGTCGCCATGGCTTGAAACAGAGTGTAGGCTTCTTCTCCACGGACCTCTCCTACGATAATGTAGTCAGGTCTTTGTCTAACAGCAGCCTTTAACAAGTCAAATAGGGTTATTGCGCCGCCCTTTTTGTCTTCATGTCCAAAACCTAGTCTTACAACTGACGGTATCCAGTTTTCATGCGGAAGGTTAAGCTCCTGCGTGTCTTCTACACTTACTATTTTCATTTCAGGCTTTATGAACATTGATAGGCAGTTTAACATGGTTGTTTTTCCAGATGCTACACCGCCGGACACTATGACTGAAGCTCTGTTTTCTATGATATACCATAGGTATGCAGCCATTTCCGAGGAAATCGTGTTAAAGGCAATTAGGTCTGAGATAGTCAGCGGGTCAACTCTGAAGCGTCGAATGGTGAATGTTGAGCCTCTTCTCGTAACTTCATTTCCATAAGTTAATTGTATGCGGCTACCGTCTGGAAGTGATGCGTCCAAAATTGGGGATGCTATGGAGATGTTTTTTCCAGCTAAATATGCCAGATGAATTATGAACGAGTTTAGTTCTGTTTCATCCTTAAATATTATATTTGTAGGTAACGATTCGTAAAGCCTATGCCAAACATAAAGCGGTATATTTACGCCATCCGCTGATACATCTTCGATTAAGTGATCCTTCATTAAAGGATCTATTTTCCCGTAGCCTATAAAATCCCTTACAATGTAATATATGAGTTTATCAACTGCTTCTGGCGGAATTTTTATGCGGTATTTTTTGATTATTCCCATTGTTTTCTCTTTTAGATAATTTTCCGCCTTCTCCTTGGTCTCTATTTCTTTTAGGTTTACGTCTAACTCTTCCATTAAGAAGGCTTTTATTTCTTGTAGCCGCCCCTCTTCTTCTTTCTGAAGCGTGGGTTCTATAACTTCATAAAACGTTTTTTGGGTTTCTGGTTCCTTCACTATTGCAGCGTAGACATAAGGCTCCCGTACGGGATAGACTTCCCTAAAAACAGTTGGTTTTCTCCCTTCCTCCTTTATTATTACACCTACTTCTTCTATTTCTTCTTGGGCTTTGGAGGTTTTTGGCATCGGCTTCTTCACCGTTGTTTTTGTCTTTTTGCTTAATGTGTGGAGTGTTTTTTCCATTAATATAGTGTGTCGTGAGTCTTAATAAGTTATATGCATGCCTAATCTTTAGCATGCTTAATGCCAACCAACTTTACCCAGAAGTAAACATGAAGGAAAAATCGTTAAACCGTGGGCTTACTTGTATCTTTCCCGTCTTTTCTGCCGTTTCTTCATCTGCCGGCGCATTCTCTTCTTTTTCCATTTAGCGCGTATGGCTTGCACACTCCGAAATTTCTTATTTCTATTCTATTGTTGCGTGTTTGCGCTTTAAATCCTCTTCAGTTTGTCCTAACCTGCGCATCAACTCTACAATTAAACTATCCAGAAATACCATGCAATTGTTCTCGAAAACGCTTCCAAGGGGGGTTAGAGGTTCGCGTTCGCCGATGATTTGCCTAGCCAAATAATCTTCTTCTCTAGGCCATCCAGTCTTTGTTCTACCTTTGATTCTTACGATGTGATCAGCCATTTGACCCAACGGGGATTCTGAAAAAGATGTGATGGCGATTACTGTCGCGCCGATTTCTCTGGCGGCGGAGCTCGCGGTTAAAACCATTTTTGTGGCCCCTGTTCCTGAAATGGCGATTAGTAGGTCTCCTTTTTCTGCGGCAGGTGTTATGGTTTCGCCTAAGAAATAGACGTTAAAACCTAGGTTCATTAGGCGTAGAGCGAAGGCTCTGGCAACGAATCCGCTTCTTCCCATGCCTACAATGAAGATTTTTTTGTCTTTCGCTTCAAGCAAAAGCTCGATTAGCCGCTCAACTTCTTTCATGTTAAGCTCTTCAATAGAACGCTTAATGCCAGCAATGATTTCTTCCGCCGCTGCCTTCAACATTTTCAACTTTTCCAAACTCCGAAAACTCATTACACAAACGCCTATATTAAAAGTCTTGCGGTTTAAAACAAGCTCCCTAAAAGTTCATTTAAAGATGGAATCCCAAAGAATAAACGGATGTAAATTGAGGTTGCCAGAATTCCAACAGTTATTGCTATTAGAACAAAGTCGCCTCTGTGCATTTTGAGCACGTATAGATTCGTGCGGTTTTTGGTTGTTCCCCACGCACGGGACTCCATGGCTTCAGCTAATTCTAGGCTTCTACGAATGGCGCTCACGATTAAAGGTATAAGAATCGGAATATAGTTTCTAATCCTTTTTAGAAAGTTTCCACGTTCAAGCTCTAAACCCCTAGCTTTTTGAGCATCCATGATTGTCTGGGCTTCTTCAGCTAGAACTGGAACAAAACGAACAGCAGTTGTGAAGGCAAAACAGAACTCGTAGGGTATATGCGTCTGCTCCAGGGCTAAGCCTAAATGGTCCGGTGAGGTTGTTAAGAAGAAAATGGAGAAGGATTCAACGAGCACTATGAAACGCAGGGTCATGGCAGCAGCATTTTCTAGGCTCTTTGCTGTAACTATATAGCCAGCCCCAATAAATGCAACAACGAAGTTTGTTAAGAAAATTACTGTGGCTAAGAAGGCTGCTCCTCGCATTGAGCGGAGCCACTCGCGTTTGACACCAGCCAAAAGAACAAATGGAATCTGTACAAGGAAAAGTATTATTAAAGGTAATAGTTCCCAAAAGATTATTGCAACCACAAAAATTGCGCAAACATAAACAAATTTTATTCTCGGGTCTAAATTGTGAATGGGAGAGTAGACCTTTCGAAATTTAAGTCCATCAAAAACGCTCATGTGGCTTTTTCTCCAAAATGTTAAGCAAGATTTCCCGTGCTTCGTAGATGTCAATAACGTTTTTGGGAAGTCCCAAATCAGATAGTTGTAGGAAAATTTGGGCTATTTGAGGCGGAACAATAGATGCTTGGATTAAAACTTCTGGGTTCGTGAGTACTGCTCCTGCTTCACCGTCAGTTACAATTTTTCCGTCACGCATTAACAGAACCCTTGGGTTACACTCAGCCACAAACTCCACATCATGTGTAACGATAATTACTGTTTTTCTCTGAGCTTTCATCTGCAAAATGAATTGTCTAAGCTTCTCCTTCTGTTGATAGTCTTGCCCTATTGTTGGTTCATCTAGTATCAATATTTTTGGGTTCCATGCCAGAACCGAAGCCAGGGCTACACGTTTTCTTTCCCCGCCGCTGAGCATAAACGGTGAGGTCTTTCTGTACTGGGTTAACCCTAAAATGTTTAGAGCCCATGTCACCCGCCTTTTTATGATGTTTTCTTTAAATCCGAAATTCCTTAAGGCAAAGGCTATTTCATCTTCAACTGTTTCGCTGAAAAGCTGATGATCTGGATTTTGAAAAACGAAGCCTACATTTTTGGCCAGGGTTGCAACGCTTACTTTTGTTGTTTCAACCCCATCAATAAGCACTTTTCCTTTAGTTGGCTTAAGTAGTCCATTAAAATGCTTGACTAAGGTTGTTTTTCCAGCGCCGTTTTGTCCCATTATAGCTACAAATTCGCCATTTTGGATGGTTAAGGGTACTCCCTTTAGAGCTTCTACACCGTTTGGATAGGTAAAATAAACATCTTCAACTTCAATCATTAGACTTTAAAGGCCTCCCTTAGCAAGGCTACAATCTCATCTGAGGACAAGGGAATTGTGTTGCCGAGTTTTATTCCGTCTTTCCTAAGTATGTGATAAAGGCGTGTTGCTTTTGGAATTCCAACCCCAATTAGGCGGGCTTCTTCGGAGCTTAAAATTTCCCGAGGTTCACCATCTAAAACAACCTTTCCCTCATCCATTATAATTATGTGGTCCGCGTATCTGGCTGTTAAATCAAGCCTATGCTCAACGAGCACAACGGTTATTCCAAGCGTTTTGTTCAGTTCGTAAATGACTTCGAATATTTTCTTTGCGCCTAACGGGTCCAGGAAGGATGTTGGCTCATCTAAGACTATTACTTCAGGCTGCATGGCCAAAACAGCTGCTATTGCGACACGTTGTTGCTGTCCGCCTGAAAGTTCATGGGGTGCCCTTTCCCTCAAATCATATATATCCGCAAGCTTCAGTGCCCAATCAACCCTTTTACGCATTTCTTCTCTTGGAATCCCAATGTTTTCCAGTCCAAAAGCCACGTCTTTCTCAACGGACAGAGCGAAAAGTTGGTTTTCTGGGTTTTGAAAAACAAGCCCCACATGTGTTGCTAGTTCATAAATTGGGTGCTTGGCAACGTTAAGTCCTACAACACTTATTTCGCCCTTCAGTTCGCCTTGATAGAAATGGGGGATTAATCCATTAAAGCAGCGGCAGAGGGTTGTTTTTCCACACCCACTTGGACCAGTTATAAGCGTGAATTCGCCTTTTTCTATTTTTATGGAAGCATCCCTAATTGACGGTTTTGTCCCACCTGGATATGTGTACGTAAGGTTCTTTGTTTCAATTACTGCCATGCTTGTGGTGCCTGCCCAATTTTAAGCGAGTTATTGGCTCATTTAAGAGTAGCTACTTAATTATTGGTTAGCTAACTTTTCCTTTAAAAGGCGTAAACAACGTTTAAACCCTGTTTCAATGTCTCCTACGCCGTTTACTCCAGCGGCTGTGGAGTGTCCGCCGCCCATGCCTTGAAGATATTCACCCAAAGGCTTGGCAATATCTTTGCCTAAATGTATGCCTGTTTTCTCATGGAATTCATGGGTGCAGCGTAGGCTAATCTCTAAATTTTCATTTTTTTGTCCCGCTACAGCGGCAACATGGGCGCCTAAGTCAATTATGGCTCTTGCTGCTGAAGCTTGATAGGCACTTACATGGGAAAGCGCAATTATCCATTCTCCAATCTTAAAAAGTTTGGCTCTTCTGCAAGCCTTTAACCTTGCAACCCGTTCAGAAAAGTCCATGGGTAGCGAAAGAAGGGACAACGTTTCTTGTGCGTTTACACTAACGTCAATGAGTTCTGCAATAATTTTTAATGTGGATGAGTTGGCTAGGACGAAGTGGCGTGTGTCGAAGGCTATACCCAAGAACAATGCCTTAGCCTCGTTTTCGCCCGGTTTGATGTCCTCCTGTTTAAAGAAGTCATAGACAATCTCACATGTTGATGATACTTCTTCGTTGGTTATGCAGAGTTTTGCCAATTGTTCCGTTTCTGGGTGGGCTGCATGATGGTCAATAACTATGATTGGTGCTTTTGAGGTTTTCACTTTTTCAGCCAAATTATTCAATTGTTGAATTGTATTGGTGTCAAGCAGCACTATTACGTCTGCTTTTTCCACGCTGGGCTGCATTTTCACCTCTATTGGCAAATATTTAAGGAGGTGTTTTGAAAGTCTGCTTATTCCTTGAGCCGCTCCAACCTCAACCTCAAATTTTGGTCTCAAATGTTTTAGTAGGCTTGCGAGGGCGTAAGCTGAACAAATTGCATCTGGGTCTGCATTATGGTGGCATAACAAAACAACGAGTTTAGCGTCTAGCTCGTCTAAAATTTTGGCTATTTCTTTGAATGACATGTTAGTTCCCCCAAATACTTTTCAGCCGATGTGAAAGCCTCCTTCACGGCTTCGTCAACAAGCTCTTGTACATCAATGTCTTTCATTAATGGTGACAAGGCAATATCTATGTCAACCGTCAGCGTCACGGGTTTTGTGCCTTCAGCCTCGACGCTTATGTTTAGTTTTTCTATTCTTTTTGAAGGAACCTTTGATAGAACGTATTCTCTGACGGCTTCCTCTGCAACAGCGCATAATTCTTCAATTTGTTCGCTGGTTAACTCTGGTATGCCCAACTCTTCCACAAGTTTCACCTAATTGGGCTAGGGCTGAGATGGAGAAACTGGACTTAAGTCTTGCTGAAGCTTAGCTTGTAAATCCTTTAGTTGACCGCGTAAGCGTTCCTCTTGTTTTCCTAAAACTGTGGCTCTAGTGTTGAGGAGTTCCTTTCGCTCACTTAAATCCACTGTTATTTTTGCTTTTTCCGACTTTACCAAAAGTGAGCCAATAGCCTTGTATATGACTGCATCATCAGTCATTTTCTGCAACTCGCTTGAAGCTTGTTCAATCTCTGTTAGTTCAATTTCTACCTGCTGTTTCTGGGCTAAAACTGATTGGAGTGTTTGTTGAAGTTGCTGAAGCCTTAATAGGCGTTCTTGAACTTGGGGTGGAAGCTTCGAGATTTCTTCACTCACTTTGTATCCTTCCATTCTGCACAGCAATAAGCCAAGCCCTTAATAAAGCATTTTCCAAAACACAACAAAAAACAAGAAAAAACGTAAATTTAAACCGCTTATGTTTTAAAATTTTAATCACAAACCCAAACCTCGTTTGAAAGCTAAAAGAAGTATGCTTGCGGTGGGGTTATATACTGTGCGGATGTTTTAAGGTGTTTGTGTGGTGATTAAGTGTGGTGAAGGCTTTAGTTGTTTATGACAGCATGTATGGCAATACTGAGAAGGTTGCGAAGGCTTTGGCTGCTGGTTTAGAGAGTGGTGGGGTTGATGTTGACGTTGTTAAGGTTGACGCAGTTAAGTTTGATGAGTTAGGCGAGGTTGATTTGTTGTGTGTTGGTAGTCCTGTGCATGCTTGGAATGCGTCGAAGCCTGTGAATGAATTTCTTGAGCGTTTGAAGAGTGTGGAAGGCTTGAGCGGTAAGAAGGCATTTGCGTTTGACACTAAGATGAAGAGTAGGTTAGCTGGGAGCGCTGGAGGAAAGATTGAAAGAAAACTGAAGGATTTAGGCTTGACCATTGCGAAGCCCAGTGAATCAGCCATCGTAAAGGGCAGGGAAGGGCCACTCGAAGAAAGTGCAGAAGGAACATTCAAGCAAATAGGTGCAGAACTCGCTAAAACGTTGTAGTTTTTGATTGGTTGGACAAAACTTTACCTCTAATTTTCATCTAGCTTTCAGGTTCCTCATCGGTCGGTTCGTAATCAGGTGGTTCCTCTTCTGGTGGTTCGAAGTCAGGTTCGTATTCTGGCATCTCATAATCTGGCATTTCGTAATCTGGCGAGTATTCTACTATATCAAGGTTGTAAGTTTTGATATAATTGTCAATTTGGACGCCGTAATGCTTCAGCAAATTGACTGATTCTGGAGATAGAATATGCCAAGATTTTTGCCAGGCGCACTCAAAGTAAGATTTTGCATCAAAAATTATCATTATGTCTCTTAATAAGCCAAGGTACGTTTCAATGCAATTGCAGTCAATACTCACTTTGACGAAGTCCTCGGGAATTGCCTTGTCCAACTGCTCTAAGGTTTCAATTTGAACAGTTGATAGCTCACGAATAATCTTGGCATCGTCAAAAAGAAACGGATAAAGCCCTTTTTCAACCAATTCTTTGAATTTCTTGCCTAAATAGACCTTCAATGATGCCGAGGTTATTCTTGTGCCAAGGTCTCCTTTTTCTGTCCTTTGGTGGACTTCAATGGTATACTCGTCAATTGAGGTTGCGATAGATTCAAAATTCCAATCCAACAACTCAAGACTTCCCGCAACAACAGCAAGTTTACGCTTCAGCTTGTCAGGTA
>Ga0315309_1001859_pt1 | contig 12539 bp, 17 predicted proteins | sample TDP4_MG_FD_203080 | JGI IMG/M metagenome (GOLD analysis project Ga0315309, IMG submission 203080) | Freshwater sediment microbial communities from Lake Towuti, South Sulawesi, Indonesia - TDP4 | ecosystem: Environmental > Aquatic > Freshwater > Lake > Sediment | place: Indonesia: South Sulawesi...
GTCGGCTAATGGGACTGGAGTCGTTTTGGGTGGCAGTCAATGCGCTATTTGCTTACCAACTCCAGTCCCTTTTTTCTCCTTTTATCGGAATACCCGTTGGCACAATGCCATCTGGCGTATTTCTTACAATTCATCATCATTTCAAAATCGCAATCCTTGGATAGATTGCAACTAAGACAAGGACATTCTTTCTTTGGCCTTATGTGTGACATTTCCAAAAACTTCTCTCTTTTCTGCTCAGTCCATTTATTGCCGTTAGCCATTGCCGACCTCCTGAGGCAGGGAATCGCAGACTTATAGCGGTCGCCCGCGCGGTTAATTCCCCGCCCCAAAATAAAAAAGGGGATAGCCCAGGCAACCTGACGGTAAATCCTGAGTCTACCCCCGTGAAGGGATAGCCTCTCCTCCGTCAGGTTAGCCAATTGGCTCAGAAGAGATTATCTCAAATATTAATTTCCAAAATAAAAAGCCTTGACCGGAATTGCAGAAGTGCTGTGGGCTTTCACAATGACCAGCACTCGGCCGTTCCCTTCTCCTTATCAGACCCTATGAAACCGGCTACAGTTTACTAAATCGGTCCCCTATTTGTCAATGAGATACAAATTTTTTTCTAATTTTCCCGATTTGTCCCTAAATTTTTACGTCGTTAGAACTATCAAAATGACAAGAGCTATCGCTAAAATTGTTAATCCAATAATATTCGCCTCCTGTCGGCTAAGGGGACTGGAGTCGTTTTGGGTGGCAGTCAATGCGCTATTTACTTACCAACTCCAGTCCCTTTTTTCTCCTTTTATCGGAATATCCGTTGACGCAATGCCATCTGGCGTACTTCTTACAATTCATCATCATTTCAAAATCACAATCCTTAGATAGATTACAACCAAGACAAGGACATTCCTTCTTTGGCCTTACGTGTGACATTTCCAAAAACTTCTCTCTTTTCTGCTCAGTCCATTTATTGCCGATAGTCATTAGCAACCTTCACGGGGCAGGGAATCCAAACTTTTTACGGTTTGCCAGCCGGTTAATTCCCCGCCCCAAAAATGAAAAAGGGGTAGCCCAGGTAACCGTCTGGTAAATCCTGAGTCTACCCCATGAAGGGATAGCCTCTCCTCCAGACGGTTAGCCAGTAGGCTCAGAAGAGATTATCTCAAATATTAATTTCGAAAATAAAAAGCCTTAACCGGTATTACAGAATTGCTGTGCGCCATCACAATGCCCAGCACTCGGCCGTTCCCTTCTCCTTATCAGACCCTATGAAACCGGCTATAGCTTACTAAATCGATCCCCTATTTGTCAATGAGATACAAATTTTTCCCTATACAAACTTTTTTCTAATTTTCCCGATTTGTCCCTAAATCTTAATGTCCTTAAGGCTATCAAAATGACGGAAGATATTAATCAAATTATTAGTCCAATAATTGACCTATTCTTCCAACGCCTCCGCGCAACGGCAATCTTCAAGCCAAGCCACACAGGGATCCATTGCGGGACGCCTATCATTAAGGCTGTCGTATACAATAGCCGTTCAACAATTACTCTGCCAATTCTAGAAATCTCTCGTTATATCTTTTACCTAACCTGTCTTGGTGCCCCCGGAGAGATTCGAACTCCCGACACGCGGTTTAGGTATGCTCTAAAACTCTCTTAGCAAGCCTATAGTCTTTTCCAATTATCTCCTTGTGTCTCCGACCATTCTGGTCATAATACTGGATATAGTAATTGAAGCCATCTTTAACTTTTCTTTTGAAAATTCCCATTTCTTAACCTTTCCTCGTTATATCTATGATTTGTCTTTAGACAAATCATAGATAAATCGAGTTACCTGTAAGCATTTTTTCTATGCCGGATTCTTAGCACGACAGGCCCCTTAGAAGCGATTTCATAAATGATCCTATAATCTCCTATTGTAATTTTATAGAGGCCTTCGAATTTCCCATGCAACTTCTCACCTGAAGTCGGTGACCTGGACAATCTCCCCTCAATCTTGTTGAACAATTGACGTCGTCGTTCTTCTGCTATCTTTTTGAGGTCTTTGGAAACAGACTTTTTCCAAAAAACTTCATATGCCAAGTAGTTTCCTCATTTCCTTACTAGAAATAATTTCGTCGCTTACATCATTCAATCGGTCAAGTGCAATTTGGTAGTCAACGTACTCTTTAAGGTAATTATGAAGGGCCTCCCTTAAAATGTACGTTTTCGTTCTTTCAGTAACTCGAGTTATAGAGTTCAGAATTTTAGATTCTTCATTAGATAGCCTCATTGTGATTGTAGGCATCTCGCGCCTCCTCTGCTTTCTATTCATAGTATTCGGAATACTAGGGTTTGTAATACTTGCAATACAAGTATAATATGTATTACAAAATATGTCAAGCAAAAAATCAACCTTTTTTTGTCTGGTCAAAAATCAGACTTCTTTCTTCAAGCCATGTGTTAATCTCTACTTTGTCAAAACGAAGCCGCGCCTTCCCGTTCCCTCCCGCCTTTCCGCTTTTTCCTCCCTTCTTCCTTCATTCCACTAATAAAGCCTCCAACAAAAACACCGAAAAGAAAAATTAGAATATAAAGAAAAATATTGAGTGAACTACCCAGAACTCGCAAGAATTCCGGTGCTTTACGAAGTATTTGTTCCATATTATCACTCTCCTTTTTTGCTCAAAGTTTGGTGTCACTTACCGTTTGTATATCCCCGAAAACAGCCCCAAAAATATCTTTGAAAACGCACTTTCAGAAAAACTCAATAAAAATAATGCCCCCGGAGAGATTCGAACTCCCGACACGCGGTTTAGGAAACCGCTGCTCTATCCATCTGAGCTACGAGGGCATTATGTTTTTCTAAAGGTAGGCTCCAGAGTGTCCATTTCGTGTCTGTTATTGCTATCAGTAATCTTACCCATAGACTTCCCCATTAATTCAATCGTATCCCTACCATAATGTGGCGAAAGATGGGCGTATCGTTCCGTTACCTTAACTGAGGAATGACCTAAAATTTTGCTCAATGTGTAAATATCGCCACCATTCATCATCCAGTTACTAGAGAAATCATGTCTGCAATCGTGAGATGCTTCTGGATTTTGAATTCTAGAATTTTCAAGACAATTTCTTTGCACTTTTCGAGTAGTCGCTGGAGAACTCATAACGCGCATTTCCAAGGCTTCATGCGGAATACTAAACTTAACCCTTAATTTTTCCAGTTCTCTTATCCTTTTTTTGTCAGGTCTTAAATTTGACGGAAGTAACCTGACCCATTTTGGCTTGAATAACATTTAGGTACCCCGTCCTTCTTCCTTTCTGTACTTCTTGAGAAACTCAGTAATTTCTTTACTTTCCCATTCACCATAGTCCCAATCATAGTAGAATCCGAAACTGTCGGTTGCAGACTTATCCAAGGCATCGACAATCTCTGCACAAAAAGTTCTGTCAATCTGAGGAACCATCCATACACCATTCAGGCAATTATAAACAATTTTTTCAACTATTGGTTCAATTTTGACTTTGTAATAAGCGCCAAAATTTGGATAGCATTCCGATAGGTCTTTGCTCATCGCTATCCTGTTAGCACATTGAAGGAAGTCAAACTGACATAAAGCACTTTTTATTTCGTCTTCTCCTTCAAACATATTGATTACATACGGATTGTCTTTTACAAAATCAAACACTAGAACCAATAAAGTTTTCTTCTCAAGTTGATTCTTACGGGCAAGCATTGTAAAGACGTACTGAAACCAAGTCCGATTTTTCCAATATTCATCCCAGGGATTCCCTCTATTAAGCAATAGCTTGGCAAATTCCGGTTTGTCTCGGACCACCGCAAATGCACCCAGACAATACACTAAAAACATAACCCGACTTTGGAGCCATAAGGAATCTACTTTATCCAATGCCATGGTGTATTTAATTGAATTTGTTTTAACATACAATCTATGAAGGTCTTCAACTGCTTCCCTAGCAAAATTTATGTGTTCATAATCTATTGCAGTAATCCACACAGGAAAAAGTCCCATTAAAAAGTTAATAAATGTCCGGTCAAGATTTTCTATTAGTTCTTCATAGCTTTTGGTCTGTTCTTGTTCTTTAAGAAATCTGGTAATAGAATCAAATTCCTTTCGTAGTGTGCGTTGCACAAGAACAGGGTTTAGCATAGCGAGAAGCCGGACCGCGTTATCTTCTATATCCTCTTCAGAACTGTCAAGAAGACCAAGTCCTCGTAATGGGGGAGCTACCCCACCGAGTAATTGGATAATAATATCTAGCCTTGCTACCATGTCTTTTTGCCCACTCTCGCTCGAAAGAACTTTTCTTCTTTCATCTTCTCGAATTTTCTCTATCATTCTAATGTAATCTTCATAATTAGCCCTCTCGCTTTTTGCGCCATGTCTTACAAAGAGCTCACCTTCTCGAAACTTGGTCTCAGATTTTCCATTTAGTGATTGGTACTGTCCAACATGTCTAAACGGAACGGCTAAGGGACTATCAAAAATGCATATGGCTAGTATATCTTTCCCTCTATATTTCCCAGGCTTAGCCAGAAACTTTACTGTTGCTTCTGTATAAGAACCAACTAAACTTTGGATGTTCTCTTGTGTAAGACGCTGGAGACAGGTCTTATCAACCCCTTCCACTGAGAATGTGCCATCTGTTTTCTGCCGAACTCCAACCAAGATGTATCCTCCATCAGTATTTGCCATAGAAACCATATCACAAACTAGGTCGACCTTGCTACGTTGGGCTGCTGATTTTGATTTAAAATCAAATCGCTCTTTGTAATCCAAACGCTCTTCCTCGCGTCCTAGTTTTATAAGAGCCTCAATTCGTTTAGATGAAACATCACCATCCACAATGACTTCAATTCTTGGGATAATTTGTTTTCCCGTCTCCCGCTTAAGCATCTTCATAGTCTTTACATATTCAATTATTGGTTTTTTATCTACAAGATAACCCTAGCCTTATTTGTGAATAGGATATCAAATTTTTCATGACTTTCTTGAATTCTTATCTACGGCATAAATAGCAGTCATAATATCAGAAGCAAACCTTCTTATTTCTTTCTTTTTATTCTCTTCTTTGCTTGTGAGCGAAATTTGTCGTAAGTCCTTGTCATCTATGTCAAAATAGACCTTAACCTCTAATGTTTTAAGAAGGTCAAGATGAGTTAACATTACTTTTGGTATCAACCCTCCTGTGTCCCACAAATTATTTTCTTCCAACCCAGCAAATTTATTCAGAGGCCATATTTTATACCAACAGGTAATCTCTCCTTTCATATCGTAGATAAAAATTCTTACGAATTTATGGTCGGTTACGAAATAGCAATCGTGCTTCACAGCAGTTCCTGTTGCCTCCTTCATTTTAGTTCTCTCTATGTATACCCCGAATGTTTGCTCGTCTTTGCCTACCGGTCTTGAAAGCAGGTCTTCCACTATTTCTGGCATGTCACATTTTTTTGCTATCTCATAGAGTAGTTCTTCCCTATTCATGGTTTTATATGGATTTTCGGATTGTTGAAGTTTTGTTCGAATCTCTTCCAGTTTTCTCTTGTATTCCATAGCACGGTTCTTCCAAGGGATTCCTAATTCGTCGACTGCTTCTACTTCTTGGGTTTTATCCTTTTTCTCTTTCTCACCAAACATAGCGTTACCCCCTTATTTTATAGTTAAATTATTCCTTTCATCCAAATATCTTGGTAATTATCTCTTTAACCTTTGATTCCCTAGGATTTTAGCATATCATCGGGCGGTGGTGTATTGGTCTATGAATTTCAAAAACTCTGCAAGAACTGTTATCATTCCCTGATTAACTTTTAATTCTTCCAAGGTGTCAATATAAGCATATTTAGCTTGATATTCGTGTATCTTGTTTTCAACCCAGGGTCTAATATGTTTTTTCCAACTAGGCATTTCACTAACCGCAAGAATTTCCTTTGGGTCTATTTTCTCGCTCATAATCTCATCCCTTCAATCTATCAGAGACAGCCTTCGCAAGGGCAGACACAAATTCTTCTATCCGCCTTTCTTTTATTTCCCTATGTGCGTTGGCTCTTTCAATTTTAAATTTAATTTGGCGTAATTCATTGTCAGGTACATCAAATTGGACATTCAATTCCTGAGATTCAGTGATTAAAAATTTCTCCTCAATCCCGATAAACTTATCGAGAGGACATACCTTATACCAGCATTCCTTCTTAGAAGTGAAAATTTTCACGAATTTGCTGTCAGTTACAATGTAGTACTCATAGTTGCCTGTTGGTATTGGCCCCCTTTTCGTTGCTTCCACTTCTTTATACTCATAGTATTTCCCTAATACCTCTTCGGCTTCCGTTATGGCTCTAGGAATTAAAAAAATCACAGGGTCTTCATCTTTAAGTTGGCATTCCCGTTTTATCTCTTGAATTAGGTCTTCTCTGGTCATAACTTCACCTCCTCAATTCTAGGGTCTTTTCAAAAGATTGAAAACTATCCAATTACATATAGTAGTGAATATTATAGTAATTATGGCAATAATGATTCTATCTTTATTACGCTTCCAAAAAGAAGGCAGGTCAACCCTCCTTTTTAAATGAATTACACTCCACTTCTTATTGGTCACTTGATGGTTCCACCATATGCAAATCAGACCAAGAAATATGATAGCAAATCCAATCAATGCCCGATTAAACGTAAATGGACCGTCTAATAGAAAACATATGGAATAACCTATGGCACCAAAACTAAACCAAAAAAATAGTGTCGCCAAGAAATATAGTTTTCTTTTACGCCCATTCAAAAATTCTTTTGTCTTTTCCAAAACACCCCTTATCGGAAGTGTATCCTGATAGACATGAAAAGATATATCACTTGGTCTAAAGTTCAAAGATATATCTGGGAAAGACCCTTTTGACCCCCCAACCTCTATGATTAATGTGTTTAATGTCTCTTGACCTATTTTGTGTAACTCGTCTAGACTATCTAACTCATACTCATCAGTAGATATCCGTATCTTATCGGACAGTTCTTTGAGAATTTCGAGTATTTTTTCCAAATCATCAAGATATAAAACAACTGGTTTAAAATCTTCTATATAACCATATTTTACTTTCTTCATAAGCAACTCTTTAAGTATGAGTTAGAAAAGATTTTATCAAATCTAATTCCATAAATCAAGACCTATTATTGACCCCTAAATTTACCCCTCCCCCCCGCTACCCAGAAAAGCATGCTTTCAACTTCCAAACTGGAATTTTGAAAATCGCTTCTTAAAGATAACATCTAAAAAATTAAGTGTCCCTCAGATGTCTAACCTATTAGACTACTTACCCCCGGGTAGGGGGTTAAGGGTACAATATTAGGTTAACATTTCCAAATACTAATTTATTACTAATAACTACTAACTTAGTATTTAGTCCCTCCCCCATTTTTTGAGGAATCCCATTCCACATTCCAAAACTATACTTTCAAAATCAAAAATCAAGATGTCTGCCCTGAATAATACACTTGATTTATTCTAAATTTGTGCAGAACAGAGGGTTCCCTGCATCAAGCGAGCTTCTGCGGTGCGACCTGGCAAGCCCTTTTCCAGATTTCAAGCATGGTATATCAATCCGGCTAGTAAATATCGCCAGGGAGGGGGCAGGAATAGGTCTACAAAACCAATGCTCTGCCTAAATATAGCACAAAACCATTAGCTTATTTGAAAGCATGCTTAAACTGCCCATAACTGGCATAAAACTGGTTCTATACTTATTCTGGGAGCCTGCTTTGTCTGGGTGGCAATGGGGACATACTTCTGAGGCATGCCTGAATGTGTGCATAACTAAAGTATGCTAAGGCTTGATTTATCATCAAGCATATATACTGCTCTATTTGTATATAACATAGCTATATAGAGATAAACATTCAATGACAGATAATACAAATAGCTTAATTTATTGCTGGTGGGTTAATTAAGATAAGTTTACCATATCGCCTCTATTAAGTATGATCTAAATGTATAAGAGTAAATGGGAAGTAATGCTAATTAAAGGTCATTACAGGCTTAAATTTTGGATTTAAGGCTGGTTTATCATCGGCAGGGTATTAAATCCATGATATTGATTTATACTTAATTTATGGTGGGTTATCAATCAACGTAGGATTATTGAATAGCTATACTAATTACATATGTTGCGTCAAAGCGTTCTTAAAAGCAAAAAAACAATAAATATTATTACTGAAATCACGAGTCCGACAATTAGCATAGTTCTATAAAAAAAACCTTACCAAGAAAATTTGTTGTTGTAAAGAAAAACCCTTAATAGGAATTTAGAAATGCGTGAATTACGGTCTTTTTAGTTGGATTAGTCCGACTAACAGTTCAATGTTTTCTTTAATCATTGGAACACAACATTTTCCCCCATCATCAGACCACCACTCGCACTTTTGCTTTTCACATCGGCAAAGCTCATAATCAAAGTAACCGTCGGAATGAAGTGTTGTGGAAGTAATCTTAAGGGGACATATCTTTTTGGGCATTTTTAACTCCCTTCCTCCAAAAATTGTTAGTAATATTGTGCTTGCTTGACATTATTTTCTATCCATTCCCATGCGTCTTTCGGCAATGTGCCCCAATAATTTGCTTTTACTTCTATAATAAGCATTCTATCTCCCTGCCAAATATGACTTACCAATTTTTCGTATAAATCTCTAGGACTTAAATCTGTAATTATTAACCAGGTGGAATCTAAGTAATGCCACCAAGTACCTCCTTCTTTTAACGCAGAATAAAGTTCTTTATAATCTTCTATAGGCTGTTTCAAGTGATATGTAACTAAAAGTGCTCTCATTTATTTTTCCTCCTTTGTTCTATTGACCTGTTATACCAGAGGAAGTGGCCGACCCCCCTTCCTGAGGCTTTTTCGTTTCACTTTCCCTTCGAGTGATTGCCTGTCTCTCATCACCATAAAAACATTCGATAAAATTTTCAGGCCTTGGGAAATCTGCTGGAGCATACAATTTCGTATGATGTTTTGTTACAAGCAAATAGAAAACTGCAAGGACAATTATAGGATATAGAATAATAAAAGCGACAAATACCCAAATTATACCTTGTGATAAATTTTTATTATAACTAAAAGTAAGACAAGCAATGCCATATATAAGAAATATAAATAATGCAATAATACTCAACGGATTTCTTGCAAGTTTAGAAGTTATTTCTCCAAATTTGCCTATGCTCATGGTTAACCTTCCTTTCTTATCTCTTTCTTCTACAAAATGTCTATAAAAGTGTCTATGAAAATGTCAAAAGGGGCAAGAAAGACAAGACCATCGTGGAATTTGGAGTACACTTAAATCTTGATTTTATCGTCGACAAATGCGTTTTCAGACGAGAAATACTGAAAGTAATGGGTTGGTTTAGGAAACCGCTGCTCTATCCATCTGAGCTACGAGGGCATCTTTAGAATCTATTAGTCAGCTTATGGGTTTTTCGGTTTCTTTTCATTTTTCGTACGCTATTTCAGCTGTATTTTTTCGCCCAAGTGTCATTCGTTTTGCCCAAATGCCATAAAGGACCCGCTTACACTAATAAGTCAACTCAATGAAAAGATTCTTATAATCTATTGAAAGCTTCATTTTCATCTGAGAAAGAATATCTTCACCAAGAAGCCCCCATGGCAATTTATTGAGTTCATTGGAAAAATATGCTAGCCCACTAAAAGATGGCCTAAAAAAGTCAGGCTTTTCGGGGTATTCAATTGTAAGACCAATTCTATGTGCGTAACATAGAACGCTGCCTCCAATCCCGGATATCCTTTTAGGCGTTCCTTCCGTTATATTAAAGCCTAAACTTTCCGCAACATGACCAGGGAATACCGTGAGGTCGGCACCCGTATCTATCTCAGCATAAAAAGGAACAAGTGGACCAAGGTGCTCTTTGCCTTCTGGATTAAGGGTAACAATAAGAAGTGGTTTAACTACATAATAAGAAATTCCTTTTGCTTCATCAATTTGGATGGGCCACTTTCTGAACGGAAGTATAACAGTAGTCATTAGAGGACATATACCACTAGTTGGGAAGGAATGTGCGTGATAATGGGCCTTTCTATTCCTAGTTCCTTACATTTTCGTTGGACTTGTTTGCGAGTATTGCCAGAAACTACAACTTTAGCACTTTGTCCTGTATCAACAATTGCTACCCACTTCCCTCTATGTTCTTTTACGATTTTGCCCATGTCTATAGGTTTCATCTTTGTAGTCATTTTTTATTCTCCTTTGACTTCGCCTATTTCTATTATACTAGAACTTAGACTTTTTTACAACCTAAAAATTGTGAAATCTTGGTGTCATTCTCGGTGACGAAATTGGCATAGATTGGAATAATCACAATGAACAAGTTAGCGTCGGTAAAATTAAATTGTCGTCGATGCATCAATGGCGTAAGCAAACCGCTGCTCTATCCATCTGGGCTACGAGGGCATCCTTGAAATTTCTTAGCTGAGACTAGCTACTTCCTGGATAAAAATAAGCGGGGGAAACACAAACCTTGTTGGGCAACCCCCGCCTAAATTTCTATATTGAAGGTTTGTGTTTTGTACCCATTGAGAGTCAATAAACCACGCCACGGCGGGGTTGCCAAAGTCTCTGGCTGGAATAAGCCCATTTGAATAAAGCCAGGCGACGTCAGCAACCCCGTATTAGACCATATGGCAACAACCAACTTTGAAGGTCCGGAACCTTACCTCACTTCACCAACTCATCACTAATGATTAAAGTGCAGAGGGTCATATTCTGAGCCCCAATATTACCACTTGGAGCAAACATCTGTTCACCCCAGGCGCCAGCGTTTCCTGCGATAGCAGGATTCCCGAGCAGGTCCATGATCTTTTTGAAGTTTTCTTCCGTCTTGCCCGCTTTCGTCTGGAGGATAGTCAGTCGCTCCACACAGTTGAACGCGACCGCAGCTGCCACTTTCTTGATTCCCTCATAGTTTAACGCATCTTTAAGGCTCCTGATGTTGTCCGCAATGACCGTATCTGGAGTGGCCTCGAGCAAGTGCACCGTTGTACCGAGCGGGGTAATACCACCCACCCCCAGTCCATCCTTTTCCTTGATGTACATAAAAGGATCCTTAATCCAGATCCACTCGGGGTAGATGTGCTCTTGCACGCCGATGGGGTTCCACTGATTATAGGGAGGCATTCCTTTGGTCAGGATATGCTCTCTGGGGGCACCTGTCCAGTCTAACCACACCTTGCCTGCAGGTTTTCCGTTGATCTCATAGATTTGGCGGAAGCCATCACCTCCGGTCACTACCCCGGATTTTCCAGGCACGGGCTTATAAGCAATGCCGCAACCATAACCCATCTTGACGGGACCAGAAAAGATTGTGATGACGATTGCGTCGTCATAAGCCTTACCGTTAAAGAAAAGCAACGACTTTCCTAAGGTACCGTCATCCCCGGCGCAACCTCCGACCAGTGGGGCCCAACCGATCACGTCCTGTATCCCATAGATCTCGTAATCGACCACCCCGGTATAACCATCGTCCATCATCATTACTGAATAAGGGGCATGCTTGACCAACCCCGGACCTGGTTTTACCTTCCGCAGAGCCACCCAGGGGTTGTAGTTCAGGTCCTTTATAGCATCTAAGGTCGCCTTCTTAGCCGCTTCTCTGGGATTCGCCTTGCATCCGGTGCCCAGGCCAATGCCGACTTTGAGATGTGCGGATTCCAATAAGAGAACGACTACAGACTTGGGAATGCACCCGGCAGGACCGATGCTATAACCCCCACCATAACCTGTGGTCTGCCCTACCGTGCGGACATCCTTACCAATCACGGAGGCTACCCCAGCCAAGAGGCTCTCGAAATCCTTATAGGGCGGTGACGCAAAAACTATCGCAAATGTCGGCTTCTTGACCGTCTTTTTGGCCATTGCTGCCGCGTCTGCACCCGCCTTTCTGGGAGACGGATCAGTACTCCAGCCGGCAGCAGCCGTGACTACCGCTCCCCCTGCCGCCTCTGCTTGGCGCAAATCCAAGCCCGGAAGTTTGACTATGCAGGCCACTATAATGGCTATGAGGGCTGCGATGCCGACAAACTGAAGACTCTTCTTCACAAAAACTCTTCTGCTTATCAGTTTTTCTAACATTTTCATTTTTCTCCCTCCTCGCTTCCCACCTTACTTCTTCGCAGGGACGAGCTTATAACCGACCTGTTGCCAAAGGCCGAGGTTATCTGCAAACGTCCAATGTTCAACACATTTCCCGTTCTCCCATCTAGTTATGCATGCTCCTGTTACTTTCACCCGTTTGCCAGTCTCTTTATGCGTGCCCGTCCAGCTCCACAGCGTAGCACCCCAATTCCCTTCAAGGATATATTCGTGATGCGTGGCTCGAAAGTCGGGAAAGCTTTTGAGAGTGTCTCTAAGGTTTTGTTTATAGGCCTCGAGCCCTATAATATCTGGGGCGGGAGGAACATGGGTGACACAGTCAGGAGCTATCGTTGCCTCGAATAGGTCCGGGTTGCCCGTGTGCCAGGCTTGTTCCCACTGGTTATATGCGCCCACGAATGCTTTTTTTGT